>TBL_comb47_HYPODRAFT_10006057_pt1 | contig 13210 bp, 8 predicted proteins | sample TroBogypolimnion_40_FD_10682 | JGI IMG/M metagenome (IMG submission 10682)
ATTCGTGTCACTGACATTTATACTACTTGTTTATCCACGTCTGATACCAAATTAAATACTTTGTATCGTTTTATATGGAATAATACAGTAGAATCTTGTATGTCATCGGCAGAATATGATGTGCGTAAAATTCATATTTCGGCTCCGAACAAGCACGGATACATATATTCATTAGAAATGCCTGTATTTTTAGGTTGGAAACGATTGCAAGAATCGGATGTTACTGAAAAGCAAAATCAACAACAAAATCTGCTCCTATATTTACAATCATTGAATCAACCCGCTATGTACACCTACATTGAATCATCTTTGACATTACGGGGCACACACAATCATTATACTGAAAGTGGATTAATACAAACATTGGAAGATAAGGAGATTGGTCGTCCGTCAACTTTTTCTATGTTTGTGGATACCATTCAGGAACGTGGTTATGTAAAAAAGATGGACATTCCCGGAGTTACCATAGAATGTAAAGATTTTGTATTGCGACGTGATGAAAAAATACAGGAAACGATGGTTAAAAAAACATTAGGTACGGAACATAACAAATTAGTGATACAACCTCTAGGTATTCTTTGTATAGAATTTTTGTTGGAACATTTTGAATCCTTGTTTGCTTATTCCTATACCAAATCATTGGAAGAAGAATTGGATAAAATAATCACAGGAGACCCCAATGTGGACGTTCATAGAACGGTAGCATTGGGGGATGATGCCTCCACTTCGTTTCCGGCATCAGAAGTTTGTGATGAGAACAATTCGTGGTATCAGATTTGTGAAAAAACGCGTATAGAAATCAATCACCAAGTAAAAATTGCAAATCAAAATCACAAACAAACATATCCCATAGATGACAAACATGAAATTGTGTTTCAAAAATTTGGTCCCTGTGTACGTTTGTTGATTCATATTTCACCACCAGAATATGATTATTTACCAATTAAACCATCATTGACATTACAATTAGATAAAATAAAATCGGGAAGTTATACATTGAATGAATTGCTCATATACAATCAATCATATGTAGGAGAACATAAAGATCAGAAAATATTTATTCGTACAGGACCTTATGGTATTTATTTAGAATGGGGTGAAATTCGTAAACCCTTGTGCAAAATGGAAGAAGCTGAAACGTTTATATCTTGGTCCACTTTTTCTTTAGAAACCGCGATTGATTATTTAGAAGGTATAAGTGATAATAAAAAATCTGAAATGAAAGACAGTACATCGGGTATTTTACGTATATTAAACGAAGAAATGAATGTAAGAAAAGGTACCTATGGAAACTATATATATTACAAAACAAATGCAATGAAGAAACCGATATTTATAAATTCAAATGCCTTTTCGGGAAATATATTGACGTGTGACATAGATGAATTAATTGCATGGGCAATGGTTCATAAAGATGTTCCCAAAAAAAGTGGTAGAGGAGTACGTGGAGGACGTGGAGGAAGAGGTTCACGAAAATAACCCAATAATATATCATAAATATAATGTTAAAAAAAAAATCAAAAGGTGGAAGTGCCTTGGATTTGGGGATTGGTTTGTTGTATTACATCATAGAAGTAATATCGTCGGTATTTGAATCATTTGGAAATGTGTTATATGAAAATTTTATACAATTTTTGTATTATATTCTGTTTCTAGGTGCATATGTATTATGTTTTTTTTATTTGCAATTTAATACAACGCAAATACCTTGTATTGCTCTTTTGATACTACTACATTGTATTTTTTTGTTTATGATGTTGGTGATTAAAGTGAAATTACCGATTTTTGAACAAAATCAAATGTGGAGTTTTGGTAGTTTTTCTATTTATATGGTGTCAATTGGTTGGATATTTATATTAGTTGCATTGGCTTTTTTATTAAAAACCTACATGTTTTTGTACTATAAATTCATACCCAATGGAGTGGATATACAATTTGGAACATCGGAACCGGAGCGTAAAATGTTGATAAAAACAATTATGTACGCGGTGATTTTCATGTGGATTTTTTATACATTGGAATATTTGAAAACAAATGACGTATTGTTATTGATTGTATTGTTTGTAGTATTGGCGTTATTTATGTTATGTTATGCTATTGTAAATTTTGTACAATTAAATATCGTGAGTGGTTCTATATCGGTTGTTGTTTCATTCGTATCTATGGCTATGGTCAAATATATTCAGGAATCGGCGGTTGATTTTCAACATTTCTTTACAAGGAATACTTTAGTAAATTATTTAATTTTGTTGTTGGGAGTTATTTTTAATTTAATTGCAATCAATGCGTATTATTTATCTAGTTCCATAGCTACAACCATGCAATCCGTACAAATTCCTCAAATACTTCAATTAAATCCGGATTATCATGAAAATTTTGAAACAGGTGATACCATTCAGTACCTAGACAACAGTTATACGATTGATTTAACAAATCCATTATGTCGTATGAAACGAAACATTGATTTATGTAGTAATGCCGGTTGCTGTACATTAGTAACACCTACACCATCGGTAGTTCCAACTACAACTGCTCCAGAGGTTCCTACTGTATCGGATTGTGCGATAAAACTATGGAGAAATCGTGGTGAACAAAACCAAACCATTCCGGAGTGGAATGAAATGAAAAAACAATGTGATGGTGTACCTTCCTATTTATTAACACCAAAACCAACACTGAGTACCTCCACTACGTTCCCAACATCTTTTCCAATTTCAACAAATACACCCAAAAAGATAGCTACCAGTTCACCTTCAGATATGATGAACAAATTATCTAGTATCATCAACAAAATATCTTCCATGATAACACCAATACCAACCGTCAATGGTTAGAGAGACAAAGTCCTTCAACAACAAAATTGATTATTTTTTTTTAATTCGGAACATGTGGTAAAAATGTATATAAAATTAATTTACTATATTTTTTATAACATATAGTAAAGTAGTCATTTTAAAAAATGGAAATATGTACTCAGAATGTCTCCATTTCTGATTCTTTTTCAAATATGAAGATTTTTACGTTACAAGACATACAACAATATATGATAATTTACAATCAGTTGAACCAATCCTATATATCTAATGTGGTTAGTCAATGTATTCGTGATTTAGACATTGTTGTTGTAGATATTTCACCATCATTGACCACTCCTACTATGAATGAACATTCACATGTATATAATAATAGAAATCATAATTCTATAGTTGTTAGAAAAAATACCGATTCATTTCGTCGTTCTTCTACAGATACACATAACGACAAAGAACGTGCGCGAAAAATATCAAAAAATGTGATTTCAGAAGAATGGAAAGCATTAAAAACAGTAAAACCTATTAACAAAGAAGGAATTGAAAAAGAAATCAATGAATTGCGAATGGTATTAAATAAAATATCCAACAAAAATTACGACACACAAAGAGATCAAATACTATTATTAATCAAAAAATGTAAAATGCATTATGATGCTATTGATATAGTTGAGGCAACAGAACTAAATAAATCAGAAGAAATTAATTCATGTTTATTATCTCCAACATCCGAATATTTGAACAAAATTGGACATTTTATTTTTGATATTGCAAGTACGAATAAATTTTATGGCGAAGTGTATGCTGATTTATACAAAGTATTAATCAATGAATATAATATTTTTGAAATAATATTACAAGAATTTGTAAAATCGTTTCAGAATATGATTAAAAAAATACAGTATGTTGATCCTAGTGTGAATTATGATGCGTATTGTGAATATACAAAATTAAATGACAAACGCCGAGCAACGACTTCATTTTTGGTTTATTTGATGAATCGTTCAGTATTGTCTGAAAATATTATTTTGGAATTTATCAAACATTTTCAGTGTTCGTTGAATGAATTTGTAAACCAAGAGGGTTATGAAGATGAGGTCAATGAAATTACTGAAATATTGTATTTACTGATTTCTTTAGGAAAAGATAAATTACAAAAAACATCCATATGGAAGGATGAAATTTTACCAGAAGTCGTGTCGTTTAGTAATAAAAAATCCAAAGAATATAAAAGTCTTTCGTCACGCACTGTTTTTAAATGTAAAGACATATTAAAAATAATAGCCTGATTTTTTATTTGATGACTATAGATAATATTTTGATAATATATAATAAAAATATTATCAAATGAATACCTGGGTTCAGTTTTTCAAACAATACTATTCCGGAGAACGTAAACGCGACCCATCAAAGTGTCGTGATAGTGGAACATTGAAACGTGTTTCAAAAATATACAAATGTATGAAAAAAATGAACAACCGTACCAAAAAAAATACAGACAAATTTCGCGGTTCAAATCCAATGCATAAAAAACGCAAATAAAATAATTATATTTAGCAACCCAATATAATTAGTCGCATGTGAACAACTATTTTTAACCTTTATTCAAGTAGCATATAATTATGTCATTATATGTATATATAATGTCAACAAAGTCAATTAGAAAAAACATTCCAAACCGCCCACAAGGTATTGGTAATCCAAAAAATTGGGATGTATTTGAGGGTAAAAATGTTCGCGAACAAATGAAAAAAGCAGAGGTTAAAATTGGTGATACGATTACGATGGTTACCTTTAATCAAAAAGGTTATAAAAAATATGAAGTTGTTCCAAATGAAAAAGGTAAAAAAGATTTATTAATGATTGATTCGTATTATATACAGATAAGTCGTTCAGATAATGAAGATACTGTGGGTGGAAAAAACCGTAGTAAAAAAAACCGTAGTAAAAAAAACAGAACTAGACGAAATAAACATAAAAAATAATCAGATATTACATAATGATACCTCCATATTCCTCTGGACTCCTACGTCGTCCTTCTGAATATGCGTGGTTATCCTCCACTCTGCTACGGATACCACATCCATTACGTTCACGACATCATCATTTTGTTAACATTCGTATTATCTTGTAAAAAAACGTCGGCATATAAACAACACATATTGTCAAATGTTTGTATTGGAGGAAGCGAATAGTTGGACAACGACAATGCAAATTGCAAATGATACAAAACAACAATTTTACCTAATACAATTGTTGTTAATTTTTGACACATTTCAGTTTCTGTATTTGGTGATGATTCAATACCACGCAAATGAATACGAAATCTATATAAGATTGGACGTAGAACCTTGGTATAACCATTATAAATACGTGATGCAATCAAAAATTCAGTACTACTATACACTTCTAATACTTTCCCATACTGTACATTTGGAATAAAAGGTACAGTATTTTCAAGAGATACATGTAATAATGATTCAATATCTTGGTCTACCTGAATAGATTGAATATCTATTTTTTCTGACATTGATTCTTCTATACTTACACTACTACTTCTAGATTCCAACATTGGCGAAGGAGATGATCCTTTATTTTTAGATAACATAAAAGAAGACCCCAAGTTGGACATTCGTAGAACGGTAGATTTGGGTACGCATCTTTCGGTCATAGGTGATAATACCGGTCTTGGATAAGCCAGAGAATTGGATGTATCCAACATTTTTATATTCATACTAATTATTTATAATATATAATTATTTTTTTATTTACTTTTTATTATATTCACTTGATGTAAATCCACATTTTTCACAATACCAAATTGCCTGCGAACGATCGGGTGAAATATCAATCCAATCCATAATAATTTTATGACGTCTACAATTTGTTATATTTTTAGCCGATACATAAACCCGTTCAGTATATGGACTTTGCACGAATTCAGAATGTAATGATACGGATAACGTGACTGAGGTATCAATCGTTGGTGTTAATACCTCCACTATGTTCACGGTATCCGTACAATACTCTTCTGTACTTCGGTAAGCAATCGGTAATTCGTACTGCGAATTATTTTGCGAAGCTTGCCGAGAACTTAATAAATCCGAGTTTTCGTCTTTTGTTTCCGTTGATTTTTGTTCATTCATGATTGAAGATATATATAATCAATATTATCAAAATAAGATTAGAATTCTATACTATACTATACTATATATATATTAATACTTCTTTAGATAATTTATTAAATGGCACAACAACTTGCAAATTTTGCAAGTGGAACAGGAGTATTTGATGCATTTTTGTATGGTGGTGCAATGATTGATAGTTCACCTTTGGCAGGAAACGGTGATTTATCATTGAATTCAGTTACATCATCCTATATGAAAACAACTACTGCATTTTCTACATTTGCGAATAATGGAAGTGGAATTTCCTTTTCAGGATGGTTTTTTCCCTCTGGTAGTCAAAATATTGGTAGTACAATATTTGATATTTCAGCTGAAACAATGTCAATTTCACTTTATTATGGTACTGGTAATACGTTATCTGGATTATTCAATGGTGTTGTCATCAGTTCATCCTATGTTATCACACCAAATACATGGCATTTCTTTTGTTATACTGTTCTTTGCACCTCTACGAATCTTGCATTACAAACAATTTATCTTGATAATCCTGTATCCAATATAACTACACAAAATACGGCACTTTATGCTGCATTTTCACAATCTATTGGTACCAATTATATCGGATACGGAACAGGAAATGCGAATGGTACAGTTTACCAATATTTTAATGGCAAACTAGATGATTTCCGATTTTACAATCGTGTATTAACACCACCCGAGATCAATGTATTGTACAATTATAATTATGGAACGAATACTATCGCGGCTGGGTTAGTTTCTGTTGCTCCTAATTATGATCTACCCCAAAATTCGGTAGTACAAATTGATGTTTCAGGAACCTTTAGCGGTTTAGATATTAGTCGTAATCCTGCGTTTCCTGGAACACAACTATTGTCACTTTCTAGTGCAAATTTATCTACAACAAATGGTTCATTATGGGCATTTTATGATACAAATGTGGCACCAGATACTTCATATATTTATATGATTACACCTCGTGTTGGAGCCGTAACTGGTACGATGGTTCAATTAAATGCCATTTATACAACTACAATAACCGGTGGAAATTTCAATGCATTATCTGTAGGTTCTCTTCCAGCCATCAACACCACATTATTATCACCTGTATTACCGGGATGGAATATTTCTATTCCTGTCGGAACATCCAATACCTTTAATTTGAATGCAGGAACCGGTGGAACAGGTGCACTGGCATTGTATACAGGAACATTACCATCTACAGTTACTTATTATATATCTTTGACAGAACAGCCTTCCACAAGTTCAATATTATCGCAATACATTAATCTTTACACGAATACTTCCGGATTTATTACCTTTTTTGCCTGGGGTGCGGATACCACCTATACATCTGCTCCATATAATACAAGTACAACATTATCAGTTTCTTTAGGTGGATTTACCTTGCTGAATAATTATGTATTTCCATCCACTGGCGTAGCCGTACCTTATACCGCTTTTTCATTACCATTTACAGTAAATACTTTAGGAACATACAATCTAGTGTTTACAGTAGTAAACAATGGTGTAAGTGCTTCCACTGTTTGTTTTGGAAATGTACAAGTGCGATCACAATCGGCAGCAGGAGTAGGATACAATACAGTTGACCCTTCCATGTTGCAACTTTATTATACATTTGATTCTTCTTTTGGTCTTGGACAATTATATAACTATGCCAGTGGTGTTGGTGTATTTGACGCATCTTTGGCTGGTAATGCAATGATTGCTTATAATTATCCATCACCAATTATAGGTGCAAATTATTTACAATTAGACGGTCTCTCTTATACTAACATTGGTAACTGGAATTGTCCAGCATACGCTATTGGACAAGGATTTTCCATCACAGGTTGGGTTTATCCTACAAGTTCAAGTACTGGATCAGCAAATAACGCAACCATTTGCTATTTGAGCAACGGCGCTTTGGGTGGAAATATATCCATTTATATGAATAATCTCAATAATGCGTTGGATATTTCCTTTGGGGGGGTATCTGACATAAGTTTAGTCGCGTTTCCATTGATAATCAATCGTTGGTCGTTTATTTCCATTACTTGTCAGGGCATTGCTGGTAATAAAGGTCAATATAGTTACTATTTAAATGATGTTTCACTCAATAACATACAAGCAGGTTGGCCAAATACTTCAGCACCCTATATATCTAATTATCTAGGTGGATTACCTTCAACGACAATAATTCGGACTGCGACAGGACCTCTTGGAAATTTCAAAGGTTGTATAGAAGATTTCCGTGTGTACAATCGTGTATTATCACCCCAAGACATTTTTTCATTATGGTGTTTGGGATTTTCCAATACAAGTTATACGAATTTGATTGATACAAACGGATTAAATCTATATTTTCCGTTTGAACAAGGTAGTATATTAGTTTAATCGTGATGCCGTGTGGTCAGAGGGACGAAGTCCTTCAACAACTAACCTCTAGTTTTTATAAATGTCATCCTCTATCTCTTACTATACATTATATTAATCTAACATAAATAATATCATGTCTAATATACTTATTAATTTTGCTTCTGGCGTAGCCAAAAGTGAATTAATATTAAATAATAATGCAACAATTGATACGAAAAATGTGTATATAGGAACCGGTGACATTTCTTTAAATCAAACATTAACACAATATGTACAGGCTTCCACTTATTTTTCTACTTTTTCAGCTACAGTAGGAAATGGAATTTCCTTTTCAGGATTTTTTTTTCCAAGTGGAATCCAGTCCATAGGAAATACATTGTTTCATATCATTGGAAATACAACATCAGTATCTCTTTTTTATGATACTAGCTCTATGTTAGTCGGAGTTTTCAATAATACTCCCATATCATCATCATATATTATCACCCCCAATAAATGGCATTTCTTTTGCTATACTATTTATTGCACCATTAATGGAAATGCTTTACAAACCTTGTACATAGATCCTTCATATAATAGTACCATATCCACGAGTTCAGGAACGTTTGTTTCTTTTGTATCTACCAATCAAAATTATATTGGAAATGGCATGGGTAATATCATAGACATTTCATTGTCATCATTTAATGGAAAAATAGATGATTTCCGATTTTATAATCGCGTATTAACGTCACAAGAAATCAGTGTATTGTATAATTACAATTATAAAACAAGTTCCTTTAATTCTTCACTCGTTTCAGTTTCATCCACATATTCAGCCGCTTATAGTAATGCAGTTATTATTACTTTTGGAGGAATATTTAGTGGATTAAACATTGTTAGAAATCCCGCATTTTCGTCCTATGATACTTGTGGAAATACCATGGTATTGACATGTAAAGATTTGATATCAACCAATGGTGTTTCTTGGTCATTTGTGGATACAAGTGTTAATCAAAATACAAATTATACCTATACCATCACACCGTATGTGATCCGTACCTACGGAAATCCAATTACAATATCCAATAGTACAACTTATGCATTACAAAATGGTTTTTTCACATCGTCAAGTTCATTTCCTAGTCCAAATAACACGGTTCTATCTCCCACATTAAATTCATGGACAATTTATTCAAACAACAATCTATCAAAGTATTATTTATGTTCAGGTACAGGCATTGTCGGTTCAAATATTACTTATTCTGGCGGGTTACCTAGTTCAATTACGTATTATATTGCTGTAAATGATGCATCTTATATTACCACAACGACTACCACCACATTTGCGCAAAATATAAGTTTATTTCAAAATACCACCGGATTTCTTACATTTTATGCATGGGCAGCGGACGCATCGGATGGAATATCCGCATCTACATTGTCTGTTTCTTTTGGTGGAAAAATATTATTAAATTCCTATTCCTTTCCAACCGGAAAAGCTATACCATATAGTTCCTTTGTTTTACCCTATACATTTACTACTTCGGGTACCTATTCATTGGTATTTTCAATCAACAATGAATTACCAGTTTCTTCCACGATATGTTTTGCAGGAATACAAATGCAAACTCAACTTAATGGAAACTATACATATTCATTCATTAATCCAAATATGTTATCATTGTATTATCCATTTGACAATTATACAGGATATGGTCTGTTATCTAATTATGCATCTGGTTCCAGTGTTTCGGATGCATCTTTAGTGGGTTCATTTGTACAAACAAATAGTCCGAATTCTGTTGTGGGGTCAGGATATTTGTATTCCAATGGAATCAATTCATATGCAAAGATTGGTAATTGGACATGTCCGACCAACAATATTAACAATGGATTTACCATCACTGGTTGGTATTATCCGACAATAGTTAATGAATTATCTGGGTCAACTTTGTATTCATTTTCAAACAATTCTGGTGGTAACATATCCTTGTACACAAACCCGGGAGGATATTTAGATTTTTCATGCAACGGTGTAAATTCTGCCAATATGTATTTGAATACAACCGCGATAGTTAGCAAAAAATGGAACATGATTACCATGACCTGTTCAGGACGTTCGGACGGAAGTGGAAATTATAATTATTATATTAATGATGCCTGTATGGGTTCTATGATTGCCAAATGGCCCAACGTTGGTAGCTCCTATACAAAAAATTATATAGGTGGAGTTCCGTACCAAGCCCCACCCATGGATCTTTCCGGTTATGTTCCACCAATTCTTGGTTATTTCGCAGGATACATAGATGAATTTCGTGTATATAATCGTGTATTGACCTCACAAGAATTAAATTGTTTATTGAATATTAATTCTTCATGCGTTTCTACCTATGCAAATGTAATTGATATGACAGGAGCAAATTTTTATTATACCTTCCAATAAAAAACATAATACTATTTTAGAAAGAAATTGTGAAAGATACAAAATGAATATTATATTGTCAATTATGTTAGAAATATTTTTATGGACATTAACCATTTATTTTACCATATACTGCCTACAACAATATATTGATGGAAAAAATATATTATATGCCTCATGTTTACATTTATTACTTATTTTATTGACCATTTGTGTTTATCCAGTGACAAACAACTAGCTAAAAAAAATGTAATAAGTAGTAATAATAATAATTATAAATGCATGGATTCGTTTTAAATATACATGGCCAACAAACTTTGATTCTGATTCTCTTCGTTGTGAATCAGAATATCCACATCTTTTTTCGTAACAGTATACGGAAATGTTACCTTAATATCCGCATTTTTTCCCAATATCGGAAAATTATCCGTATCAGTACTACTACTACTACGCATCAAACGAAACAAATTTAATTTGGTATGAATGATTTCTAAACAACGATTCAAATTACGTACACCTTCTTCTTTTTGAGTAAATCTAGGTGTTGAAATCAAATATTGGATTACATCATCCGGAATAATAATTTCTCCTTCTTTGAAATTAACTTGTTCACGAATTTTCGGTAACATGTATTTTTTAGCAATGACTACTTTTTCAGCACAATCATAGCCTTTTGTTTTGATCCGATACATTCTATCTCTTAGAATTGGATTGACAGCATTCTCGTCATTATAACTGAAGATAAAGAGACATTTACTCAAATCAAAGTCTACTTCCGAGAAGTATTTGTCATGAAATTGACTGTTCTGACTCTTGTCAATCAAATGGGTCAAAATACCCGTAATTTCTTGACCACGTGCCGAATCACTTAATTTGTCCAATTCATCAAAATAAATCACCGGATTCATACATTTACTATCAATTAGAATTTGTACAATTTTACCCCATAAACTACCCTCGTATGTATACGAATGTCCTTCTAAGAAACTGGCATCACCTGCTCCGCCCAACGAAATAAAGGCGAATTCTCTGCCCAGAATCTTACTAATTCCTTCTTTAGATAAACTAGTTTTTCCGGTGCCCGGTGGGCCGTGAATGGCAATGGCAGAACCCATGGCGTCGGGATTGGTGATCCATTGACCCATCATTTGCAAAATTTGTAATTTAGCATCATCCAAACCATACACGCAGTCGTCTAGGTGACCTTTGGCATTTTTCATAAATTGATCACATACATCCATTCCATCACTCATATTAACAGAAAGATTTTTGTATACATTGAAAGGTACTCGCATAAATGTATCCACCCATGTTTTCATTTTATGATATTCCGAATCACCTTGTTCCATAGACTTCATGATATTTAATTTTTGCATCACCGTTGCTTTGTATTTGATCGGTAGTTTGGTTTGTAACAATGCCAATCTGTATGGTTTATCAATATGAATATGCTCATTGATTATTTTCAATTCATCCATGATGGCTTTTTGTTCTTTATGTGATAATTTTTTCTTGAAATAATCAATCTCAGCCGTAGCATTTTTCATTTCGGTCTTGGTGAGTTTATGATAATCCTTGGCGTTTTTGGTACGAGCACTTTTGACCAATTTACTGATAGATTCACCACATGTTTTCAAAGTACTGAGACACATTTTACTGTTGGGATTTTTTTTCAATTGTTCGGATAAGATACGACGCATATCAATCAATTCTTTGTATTCTTCTTCAACTGACTGTTTTTTTGCGTCTTCTTCTTCATTTTTGGATGATTTTTTATGTTTGGAAGAATGTTTGGTATTCTTTGCATTTTTGTTATGTTTGTCTTTGGTGAAAGCTGAACAATCAATTTCTTGATAATCTTCTTTCATAAACGTTTTTTCATCCTCACTGTTGCACTCATCATTGTCATCTTCCAATGCTTGTTCAATCTCAGCATTTTCATAGTCTTCATTGGTTTCGTACATGGATTCTTCACCACCAGCTCCGCCACCACCAAATACAATATATACATTTTTTTTTTCGTCATCTTCATCTTCTTCATCGTCATCGTCCTCTTCAGAATCATCGTCTTCAGAATCTTCCTCTTCTGATTCTGAATCATCCAATACCTCTACCTTTTTGGATTTTTTAGATTTTGACTTGTTGGATTTTTTCGTTTCCAGTTCCAACTGTTGCTTTGCTTTGATTCGTTTGATAAATTTTTTGACTTGTTCATCATCCGTGTTTTCATCCTCATCGTCTGATTCTTGTACATGTTTCTTTGAGGAAGTGGAACGTGTCTTTAATTTATTTTTTTGTATTTGATAGGAAGATTTGTTTTTTTCCGGAGGATGATACGAAGAATCGTCGCTTTCGGTTTCCCACTCCAATTCATCTTCCTCCTCCTCCTCACCCGAAGAGGATTCACTGTCCGAATCCATCTTCTTTTTTCGTTGGGTTTTCTTTTTGTCTTTTTCATTTTCAGAATGACG
>TBL_comb47_HYPODRAFT_10006058_pt1 | contig 13210 bp, 6 predicted proteins | sample TroBogypolimnion_40_FD_10682 | JGI IMG/M metagenome (IMG submission 10682)
AAGGTGGCCGAGGGGAACAGCGCACGCATGATGGCTGGTTTCTGCTGGCCATGGGCCCAGCAGGCCCAGCCGGACGGGTCCCTGGTCGAGGATGTGGTCATCGGAAGCTACAGACGCCCCTGGAATGCCCGTCCGGAGTTGAAGAAGCTGAAGAAGGGCATCCCACCTGCCGAGCTATGGGCATTCGACCCTGCGGGTATGGAACAGGTTGGTTGCGTCTATACAGCCCAGGGGTTTGAATTCGACTATGCAGGAGTCATCTGGGGTTCAGACCTTGTCTACGATCCCGACAAGGCAACCTGGGTAGGCCAGAAGGAACATTCCAAGGACACGGTGGTGAGCCGGTCCAAGGATCAATTCATGGACCTGGTGAAGAACACCTATCGTGTGCTGCTTACCAGAGGGCTGAAGGGCTGCTATCTCTGTTTCACTGATAAAGCCACTGAGCGTCTCGTGCGGAGCCGGACGGAAGGTTTGTGTGAGCCAGCAGCGGCTGTTATTCAACCAATAACAGAGCCGAAGCCTGAACCTGAAGTCGACAAGGCATTTCCATTTCGGGAGATCCCGCCCTCTGAATTGAGGCCTTATGAGAATGCTCTACCAGTGGTGAATCTCAAGCTTGCGGCTGGCGCATTCAGTGCCACTCAATCCCTGGACCCCGAAGAAGTGGTGTGGGTGGAACCGCCTGAATTCATAAAGCCTGCTCCAGGGCTGTTCATTGCCCAAGTGGTAGGTGAATCCATGAATCGGCGGATACCGAATGGGTCTTGGTGCTTGTTCAAGTTCAACCCAGGGGGAACACGCCAAGGGAAGGTGGTTTTGGCGCAGCACCGGTCCATCGATGATCCAGAACTGGGCGGGCAGTACACCGTGAAAATCTACAAAAGCGTGAAGTCGAAGTCCATTGGCGATGCGATGGAAAATCAGTACATAGAATTGCATCCCGACAGCAGTGAACCTGGCTTTGAGCCATTGTCACTATTCAAGACCGACGATAAATTCCAGGTGATAGCCGAATTGGCTGTAGTTATATGTTAATTGGGGGTAAGTCCCATATGGATAACATGATTTTTTCCCATGAGGAGAGAAAAGGCTCAACACATTAATCGACTAGCGGGTAGGCTTTGGGGGTGCAATTCTCTGACGGCGAGTCTCCTTGGCGTGAAATGCCAGAGTGGGTTCATTTCCTCATGAACCTGGGATATCGCTGGCCAGGTGTAGACCTTTCGGCCCGAAGGATTGGATTTGTGTCCATGCCTTGTGATTCAGCAGCCGCAGGATTCATCGCTCTAGGAGCCATGCGCCGGCGTCTCGAAAAACCGGAAGCGCACGATTTAGGGATTCACTATGAAAGAATCTTGGCGCTCGGGAAGCCTGATCCAGACAATCCAATCCTCATACATAAGGTTGAAAGAGGTGAGTGGGAGTTCGCTGAACTGATTCGGTATGGTGGCGTTCGAGTGAAACGAGCAGACGCCGCAAAAAAGAAGAATCAGAAGGCGGTGTTCAGCTATGGGAAGTCCATCATTCCAGATCAAGCAGGAGACTGGTATTTCCTTGGAGAGCCGCAAGTCACTGGAAGTGAACCCCATTACCTGAACCACTACGCATCACTACTAGAAGATGCGGGCAATATCCACATCCAAAACTTGACCCGCTCCGATCGAATGAGAGGCGTGTGCCTTGTTGGTCGAGTAGCCGGAGAATGCGCGACCTTGAACTTGATGAATGATGTCTGCTTCAAGGCTGGTGGTGAGAATCGGAACCTAGCAGAACTGTTGACCATTGATGGCTGGTCATCGTTTGGTTCGTCGTCTGGTCCTGTCCCGCGGGTTTCCTTTGTCAATTCTCGGTTTTCGGATTCAATTACCAATCATATTAGGCCAAGTTTGGTTGTCGTCGATGGTGACCAGGCGCTATTAAGAGTCTTGGTTAGATCAGAATTTGATGAATGTGACATAGTGTGTGCCTATTCACGCACTGTTGAACGAGAAAGACTGGAGGACCTTGGGGCGAAGCTCGAGCACCTGAGCCAATGGTACTCCGTCGATCGCGATTCCCTTTTGGCGTATCCGAGGAGCCCACGTGGGATCGCGATTTCAATGCTGAAAAAGAGGATTTCGTCATGGTCATGACTACCTCTCAAATGTTCGAATCACTGGGTAAGAACCAAGCGTTCTTGATTCATAGACATGAAATTTCACTGGCCGCTTTCAGTGTTCTACGTCGCAACTTGCGAAAACTCATAATGCAGCTTAGAGGGACCGACGATATCGAATCGATAGATCTTTCGGAGCGCCTTCAAAGCACCCTGTCCGAATGGTTGACTGCGCCGATTTCGTTTGATGAGTTGTTCCTTCAATCGGTTCAAATTCTGGGGGAGACCAGTCGAGTCGAGGCTAGATGGGGTCAAGACACACGTCTATTGATCGAAGAAGCTCAGGCCGTTGCTTGGAGTCTTTTCACTTCCGAGAATCCCCTCCGAGAATGCCTTAAAGGCGTGATATCGGATTTGCATGAACGGCAACGATCCTTTCGGATTTCATGTCATAGGAATTCATTGGTTCATTTTATATCGCTGGACCAACCTGGGTTGGGAGGCTCGCTAGGCAACCATGTATTTATACATTCATTGAACGATTATAAACAGTCGGATCCCTTCGATGCACTCATCAAGGTTGGGCCGCTACGATCAAGAGGGTGGGGGGCTGTTCCTGATGCCTTTTTAAGCGCACCAAAATTCCCGGTGCTCATTCAAGTTCTTTGGCCTGGTTGCATGGATGAAGCCGGAGTCGGATTTGATCCTGTAATTTCGCTGAATGAAAGAGAAGGAATTGAGTCATCCGGGATCGCATGGTCAACCGAAGTGATTTCAAAAGTGGTAGGGCCCCCGATGGGGACTGACGCACTACCCATGGAAGATGAGCTTCAAATTTTCAGAGAGATGGGATTGGCTCTCTCTTCCAATACAAGGAATGAAAAATCTCTGGCGACTCGCGTCCAAATCGACAACGACAACTGTGTTTTTTATCACCCCCATACAGGAGTTCCAAGCTTCGATCCATCTCCTCAGGCGCACCAAACCATCGAATTGCGACTGCCCGGTGAAACGCTCAAAGAGGGAATGTATACCATCCGGACACTATTTAGGCAGGACGTTGACCTAGGAGATTTGAAAGCGGAGGATGGGTATTTCACCAGAATCTGGAAGGCAGAACTGAACAAGGTCTGCAAGCTTGATGCGCAGGATGTGTGTGAACAGTTGCGGAATCATGGGGTCAATCTTGTATACCTAGAATCCGCTGTAGAAAAATGGTGTGCACCGCCGACCACTGTAATTCGATCGCCACAGCAAATTAAACATTTTAAAGCTCTAATTGAAGTGCTTGGGCTGAATCAATCCTCAGATCGAAATTTGGGGGAAAGTGGCAAAGAATGGTGGGAACACGCATGGGAGGAAATCAGACGCTCCCGTGGTGAAGCAATTCAAGAAGGAACGTTGCAACAGGAAATTATCAGAGATCAGGTCCTGAATATTCTAAGCGAAATGCTGTACGAAATTCGTATACACGTCGCAGAATCTGATGAATTCGCGGTCGAGATACCACCAGAACGAGGATTAAAGGTGACTGTCTATTTCAACAAGATTTACTCGGTTGAACAGGGTTTTCGGATTCCCGATGGCATGTTTGAAAAAATATTGGAACGCCACCGGACTGAACAATGGCTCTCCTGATCCCATCCTTCATGGACGACAAGACGCCGCCGGGCGAGCGGGATGTGTTCAACCTGCTATCGAATGCTCCTGATGATTGGGTGGTCTTGCACTCCTTGGATTTATCTCCTTGGAATCGCAACTTTCGAACTGAGATCGACTTCCTTGTGATCATCCCAAAAGTCGGGGTTCTTTGCATTGAAGTGAAATCACACCTTGCCATTACGTTCAGAGAAGGTCAGTGGTTCCCCCCAGAAATCAGGCGGTCCCCATTCAAACAAGTAACTGACGCCAGATACAGCTTTCATCGGCGCCTAACCGAAATAGCACAACAATTTCAGAACCTGCCCGTAGCCCACCTTTGTATTTTCCCTCGGGCATCTTTCGATTTGCACTCAAACCTCGCTGTTCAGCCATGGGAGCTAATAGACGGCAGGCAGTTCCGAACCTTTCCCGGAGGTGAGGAGCTTGCCTCTGAACTACAGCATCGACTGGAACTGAGCATTAGCGCAGATAAGAATCTACACCCTTTGAAAAAACCGATGACACGTGAACAGGTGGATGCGATTGTGCACTTTTGCCTGCCCATCCAAAAAAGACGCCCTGACGCTCGAGATGAAATACTCCAACGCGAAATGGAAGTTGAGCGGATCCTTCGGAATCAGCAAAAGGCCGTTCTTAGTCTCGCCGAAACGAACGACCGTCTTCTCGTCTCTGGTGGGGCTGGGACGGGGAAAACACTGATCGCCATGGAAGTCGCCAGACGTGCTGCGGAGAATGGGCAACGCGTCGCTTTGCTGTGCTTCAATCAGTTGGTAGGGGAGTGGATCAAGGACCGAATAACCTCATCCAAAATCCCGCTGCCCAATCTTGTCGTCGGGCGTGCCATCCAGGTTATGACTCAGCTGATCGATATTCAGATCCCTAGCCAACCATCCGGCGAATATTGGGAAACTGAATTGATCGAGAAGCTAGAGGAGGGCCTAACGGACCCGGACATTCATGCTGCCGTCTCTTTTGACTATCTCGTCATTGACGAAGCCCAAGACCTATTAGCGCGACCGACCCTTTGGTCGTGTGTGCTTCAGCTCCTTGTCGGTGGTTTGGACCGTGGCTCCTTCGCAATATTTGGTGATTTTGAGAACCAGGTGCTCACTGATCGGTTATCGATGGATAAATCACTATCGGAGCTGACTTCAGTAGCTCATCCAACGCGATTTCGCCTTTCTGAAAATTGCAGGAATTACAAAATTATTGGCGAGACTGCGGTCGGGCTCTCGGGAATTGAAGGCGATGTCTATTCTGGTTATTTACGTTCTGGTGGAGGTGTACAGAACTTCGACATCACCTACTACGAAAACGACCGGGCGCAGCTAGATCAATTAATTATATGGATCAGAGAGTTTAAAAGTAATGGCTACAAATCATCAGAAATTTCGATCCTCTCCCTCTGCAATCCCGGGGATGGCGCCGCCGCTCGCCTGGCGCTCGAAGGTTACCGATTGCGGGAGGTTTGGAAGGCTGGCTTGGAAACTGGATATTCATCCATTCAAGCATTCAAAGGCATGGAGAATAAAGTAGTAATTCTTACCGATCTTGCTTTCAACAAACAAGACAACCACCGAAACCTTTTATACACCGGTATGACGCGGGCAATCGAGTCAGTTCGCCTGCTATGTGACCGAAGGTCCCAGGGAACTTTGAATAGATGGCTTTCTGGAAAGGACCAACATGAGTGAGCGTTCTGATTTGATCACCTGGATCCGTGGGGAATTGGTTGGCCCCTCGCGTGCGCTTTTCGCTGCCTTGGTTATGGAATTCAATGGCACCGACTTTTCGGACTCAGATCCCAATCGACGAGGCCCGCTCTGTTGGAAACCTACTGAGGATGGAGGTGTCGAGGAAATTCTGTATTACGACCGCGAGACCCCTCATCGAAAGTATGGAATCGGTTTACTCCACCCTGTCGAAGCACATCAATTGCAGACAAATGACCCGACAGCGGCAGCGGCCTTAGCTGCGGACAACTTGGGTGTCGATCTTCAGGAAAATGAAATCCCATCTGGCAAGTACGAAATGAAGGAGAGCGAGGAAGAGGAGGTTGATGACTTAGGGACCGATGTTGTGGAGGATATCTTCAACATCAGTAGTCCAGACATCCGACATCCTTCAACCATAGGCCTATCCTTTTGTGTATCCTTGGAAGATAACGGAAAAATCATCGTAAAACTCCCTCTGAACAGGCGCTTCGCCTGGCAACCTACGGACGATGCTTTCTTTCCAGTAAACGGTCGTTACGAAAAATGTATTCGCCATTGGAAAGACAGCCATGGCGCTGATCGGGAATCTCCAGCGTGGAGGCGTCGCCCTGCTTTTTTAATCGACCGTGAGCTAACCTTCACAAGCTCTGATTTAGAGAATGGAACAAAGATTAGTCGCAATGTAGAGATGCCTGAGAATTCGCCTGTTTCCCTTCGCGTCGAGCTGTTCCCACGGCGCATTCCCGGATCATCAGGAAATTGGCTTGTGACGGTGGTGTTAATAAATTCTACTCATATCCATTCTTCACGAGATGTGAAGGAAGCAATCCTATACCAATCCTATTTTGAGATTGCTGTCGAACAGGGAAGGCTCGAAAAATATCCTGAAAGTCGACGCCCTTTTTCAAAATTGGATATGGATGAGCAATCTCTTGCCCTTCTTTATCGGGAGTCAGCCACCTGGGGAATTGGTCACGGATGCGCTGCTGGTTGGGATGCTGAACCTAATGCACGCCCTGCAATTATTTTCGCTGACATCATGCCCGCCGTGGAATTACCCAGTATGACTCCCGATATTAGGGACGACCAGGACAACTTGATCCAACTATCTATGAGGGATCTATATTCTCTTCCTGATAGCGGTGAGGGACCCGGGTGGCAATCGTTAGAGGGTCTCGCGGCCGAATATGGAAGCTGGATAGAGCTCAGACGTTCCGACGCGAATAGCCTCACAAATGAATTGAAAGCGGTGGCAATTAGGCATCTTGACGCCTGTAGCACCTGTCTTACAAGGATTGAGGCGGGCATCAAACTGATTCGGCAGGACCCACGGATCAGAAAGGCTTTCAAGCTGGCAAACCTCGCAATGATCCTTCAACAGATCTCGACCAAAAAATTAGTTCCACGTCCTCTGCAGTGGGACTCGACCAGCAGGAGTGTGAATCCGCAGGGCGGGCACCTGTCCCCTTGGCTCATTTTCAGTCGAAATGAGGAGGGGGCCACGATTGGAGCTTGGCGAGCGTTCCAGATCGCCTTTATTTTAATGTCAATTGAAGGCGTGGCCAACGGAGAGTCCACAGACAGGGAAATTGTCGATTTAATTTGGTTCCCAACGGGTGGTGGAAAAACAGAAGCCTACCTTGGAGCTACGGCCTTCTATCTTTTCCACGAGCGCTTAATCATGACAAACGATGACCATCTCCGTAGGGATGGCACAAATGTATTGATGCGCTATACACTAAGGATGCTCACGACCCAACAATTCCAGCGCGCTGCCAGTTTGATCTGTGCTATGGAGTTCATGCGTCGTAATCCGGCGGTTCATGGTCTGAGTTCAGTCCCCGGGCGGCGTTTCTCACTAGGGCTCTGGATAGGCCGAGCTGGGTCCCCAAATAAAATCGATGACGCAAAGGCAGAGCTTCATAGATTTCAAAGAGGAAATACAGATGAGGGGAACCCCCTCGTCTTAACAGAATGCCCATGGTGTCGTGCCGGCATTGGGCGATTCGATGGGCCAAAGCCGACAGTTACTCCACGAATCCAGGACCGGGATTGGAATCTGAAACGTGTCAGGGGCATTACAGATACTGGAACCGAAGGTCCACTGCTCTACTGCCCTGACGCCAATTGTCCTTTCGGTGTCGAGAGTTACCAGAACTGGCTACCGATTGAAGTTATTGATGAGCGCATTTTCAATAGCCCACCATCTCTGGTCATCGCTACTGCGGACAAGTTTGCGATGGTCGCATATAGGCCCGAGGCTGGCTCCCTCTTCGGAAGAATTAAGATTGATGGAAAGAGACGTCCATATTTCTCCCCTCCAGGTCTAATTATCCAGGACGAGCTGCACCTCATCGCTGGACCACTGGGAACGATGTATGGACTCTATGAGGGCATTTTTGAAAGACTCTGCTCCAAACCGAAAGGCGAGGATAGTTGGATCAAGCCCAAACTGATAGCCTCCACGGCCACGATTAGAGGTGCTGTAGCTCAGGTCAAAGGGTTGTACGCCAGAGATCAATTGCAATTGTTCCCAAGCCCAGGACTGCTGATGGGAGACTCGTTCTTCGGGACTTATGCTCGTCACGGGGATAAAACCCTTCAAGACGGGCGAATGTACCTTGGCATTCACGCGAACGACTATGGGTCCATCCTAACTGCGCAGGTGAGGACGTTCGCCTCTGCACTGTTTCGGCCCTTCGCGTTTAGTAATAACCATCGGGACCCTTGGTGGACATTACTCGTTTTCTACAACAGCATCCGCGAATTAGGCATGGCGAAAACCTTGTTCGATTCCGACATTCGTTCTCGACTTTGGTTCATGTTCAATCGAGAGAACATTCCATTACCTGATCGCCGAAATCTTCGAGGTAGCCCAGAGGAGCTGACAAGTCGTCTATCGCAAGCCGATATTGTCGGCATGCTCGAGAAGTTATCTACAGAATATTCCCCGGTGGGAAACAAGGCTTTGGATGCCTGCCTGGCTTCGAACATCATCGAAGTCGGGATCGATATCGAGCGACTCTCGCTAATGGGAGTTGTTGGACAACCCAAAACCACCGCCCAATACATCCAGGTCACTGGCCGTGTGGGAAGAAAATGGTGGGAACGCGCGGGTTTGATCATGACGATCTACAACCCATCTAATAGCCGTGATCGTTCGCACTTCGAACAATTTCACAGCTATCATCGTCGCCTGTATGAGCGCGTTGAGCCAACCTCAGTGACACCATTCGCTTTGTCCGCAATCCAACGCGCACTTCCAGGTGCTCTCATCGCATGGGCAAGGCAACATATAGATGAGGAGGTATACAACCACGGAGCATATAAGTCTTCAGTGAAAGATGCGTATGAGTTACTTCGAATTCGCTGCAAAGAGATTCAGGCCCCTGAGGACATGGAACGATCTCTGCAGGAACTAGAGAGACTTCATCAAGAGTTGAGCCGTAAGTGGGCATTGAATCCGAATGAATGGGAAGATTTTCCGCCAAGCGTTGATGGAGAATACCTCATGCTTTGGCCTGGGCAATATGCCACTCGACTACAGAAGGACCGTGGCGTGGTGGTCCCAAGCAGCATGCGCCAGGTAGATGGCAGTGCCGAGCTCAATATCACTCAAGGCTATGCCCTGGGCAATTAGCTGGTCAGCAACTTGAGGAGCAAAGACCATGGGTGATAAGCAAATTAGACTGGGGCAATTAATCGCGCCCTTTGGGCCGGGAAGCCTCTACACAGACAGGCGTGGGACTCCCATGGTGATTTGTGGGCTGGATCATTGGTTCAAGCGCATGGATCAAACCCTTGGGTTTGTGCAATGCGACAGCATGCAGGAATTTCAAAAATTTGAACCACGCCTTACGGCACTGTTACGGGTCGAACGATTCTGTTCGCCTCCCGATTTTCGGCGTATCGTACGGAACCATGTTCCCCCTCCCAACGCGGGATTGCATGTTCCTGCTCTTCGTTTCCCCTGCTGGTACCGAAATACCAAGACCGGCGAGATGCGGCGATTCAACCTGCACACAACCAGACTTGAAAACCCAATGGGTGGAGGACGGTGGCTACCCGTTCGCTTTGTCTCGGTGTGCGAGAAGGGACACCTCTGTGAATTCCCCTGGAAAGAATGGATAGATTGCAAATGTACGGGAGACGGTCAGTTATACATCACTGATCGTGGTGGGTCCGAGCTCGACAGTATTCGAGTGGATTGTCATAGCTGCCCCCCGGGTTCCCCTGGCCAGCGCGGGAAATCTCTTTCGGGGACAACGGTGATTCCAGATAAGGCAAAAGGAGAAAATAGTAAATTCAAAGAAATTGGCATCAATTGCTCTGGTGACAGACCATGGTTAGGAGAAGGCGCGAACGAACAGTGTACGGCTGATTTGATTGGCGCCCTCATGAATCAGACCAATCTCTACTTCCCCAAGATCATCTCCGCAATCCTATTACCCGACATGCAACAAGCAGACGACATTATCAAGCTTAGGAACGACATCGAGCAGGACTCTGGTGCATGTGGTATCGCGATGGCCAGGTGGAGGATGGGAGATTGCGATGAACGATCAGATATCGCCGCCGACATGAAGCGAAAGCTGGGAAGACGAGGAATCGATGTGGATGAGGAGGCGATTCTCAAAGCTTTGACTAGCCTCTTTGAACCATCCTCGACCTTGATCACGGACGCTCCGCAACCCAAGGCCCCGGAGTCGGATTTGCTCGCATTTCGGAGAGCCGAGTTCAATATCATTCGTAATGAGGTTAATGATCCGCAGAATCTTCCGAATTTAAGAGTAATACCAACGGTATTGCCGGCGGGGCTTGCTCCTTGGTTTACGAAAGTAAACCTAGTTGAACGATTGCGAGAAACAAGAGTATTTTATGGTTTCGATCGCCTGAGGCACAACACCAATCCTTTGGAGGGAATGCCAGACGTATCCATGGCGCAGCTGTTTCGAGACCCTCCTAGCGAGCCACAGACGCGATGGTTGCCTGCGGTCGAAGTCTTTGGCGAAGGAATCTACCTCGAATTGAATGAACTACACCTGACTCGCTGGCAAATGAAGAACCGTGAATGGATCAAAGATCGACTTACAGGATCGTTTGCAACCAGGCTTGCTGACATTTTTCAGACCTTACCTCCACAGAGCGCCGTTGATGAAGGATGGGCATCTAAATACATGCTGATCCATACCCTCGCACACATTTTAATCAATCAATTGGTGTTTGAATGTGGTTACAACACCGCCTCTTTGCGGGAACGGCTTTACATTTCATGTGACCCTGCGGCTCCCATGGCTGGGATCCTGATCTACACATCCGCTGGTGATTCAGAAGGGACCTTAGGTGGACTGGTAAGTCTTGGGCGCCCTGAGCGGTTAGAACCCCTAGTGAAAAGAGCCCTTAGTAGAGCCTCCTGGTGTTCTGCGGATCCGGTTTGTTCTGAAAACCTAGGTGGTCAGGGCACTAGACGTGCGAATCTCGCTGCTTGTCACGCATGTGTGCTTCTCCCCGAGACATCCTGCGAAACTATTAACCAAGGTCTAGATCGCGCAATGGTCGTTGGCACGCCAGAAAATCGAGAGCATCGAGAGCATGGCTTCCTTTCAGAACTCCTGGATGGGGTGTTCGTGCCTGGGTGATGCTTCTTGGCAAAATATGGAAGGACAGCCCTCCCACCTATCCTGCGAAGACTAGCTTTGAAAGTAACCGATCCACTCTCCACTGCAGCGTAGGCATCGCCTACCCTGCAGGCAAGTGGCCTCGTGAATGTTAAGCTTCTCAACATGGAATGCGCAAAATTGGTGTCGAAAAACAGTTCCCGCCCCGTTGGCCAACAGGGGGCGAGATGAACGAAGTGGCGGGCCAGACACACCTTCAATTTGGTTCTGAAGGGGCGAAAGCTCCATTCCTAGACATTGAACTATTTGCAGGTGCGGGAGGAATGACCCTGGGATTGTTGGACGCTGGGCTATCCCCAGATTTCCTGTTCGAGATTAATCCAACTTGCTGCGAGACGCTCCGAGAGAATTCCACCGCTAACGGACGGAAATGGATCAAGGGAGAACTGGTTCCCCAAGATGTAGGCTCGGTGGATTGGAGTGCATATAGGAAACCCGTGCGCCTTCTTTCTGGTGGTCCCCCTTGCCAGCCGTTCTCCTTGGGCGGCAAGCATCTTGCCGAGCAAGATGATCGGAACCAATTCCCATCGACCATACGGGCCATTCGCGCGCTTCGACCTGGAGTGGTCCTGATTGAGAACGTGTATGGCCTCGGACGGAACTCCTTCCGCCCCTACCTTGAATATATTCTTCGACAGATCGAATGTCCTGATGTCGCCCCAGGTTGTGGTGAAACTTGGGAGCGCCATGACAGGCGGATTCGGAGGGCGATGTCAGATAGAGGATTCACCCCCGCGTACCACGCCCAATGGGCGCTGTTGAATTCGGCTGATTTTGGTGTCCCACAGGCACGTGCACGGGTAATTATTCTCGCCACCCGCGAAGATCTTCCTAAGGTTTCAATGCCTCTGCCGACCCACAGCATGGCGGCACTGATCCGAGACCTGGAAAATGGTCACTACTGGCTAAAACATGGGTTAAGGACCAAGACACGGGGTATTTGGCATCAGACCCCTCCTGGAGCCAGCCCCGACCCCGACTGCCGGCTGGAGCCCTGGTTAACCGTCAGAGATGGATTGGCTGGCCTTCCCAATCCGTGCCGGAAGGAGAGCGATGACGATGGTTCTGGCCACTGGCGGATTCCTGGCGCACGACTCTATCCTGGGCACAGCGGAACTGAACTCGATTGGCCATCGAAGACCATTAAGGCCGGGGTCCACGGCGTATCAGGTGGCGAGAACGTCCTTCGACTCGACAACGGCCGGCATCGCTACCTAACGCTTCGCGAGATGGCACGTCTGCAAGGATTCCATGATGACTTCATCTTCGCGGGCTCACGGTCGAGGGTCATCAGCCAGATCGGGAATGCCGTGCCCTGTGGGCTCGCACGAGCCATCGGTACCGCGCTTGCTCCCGCCTTACGTACCTTCGAGAAGAATCTGACCAAGAGCGCCAATAAACGCCGTGCATCCATGTGATTTTATAGTGAACATTGTTCAGTAGTTCAAATCCCAGTCCTATCTTCGAACTCTTCCGACGTTGGGGGAGATCTGGCCTGAGATCTAGAAGCTGGTGTGGCTGGAATACCAACATTTTCAAATCGGTGTGGCTCTGCCCTAGAGCATCAACCTGGTAGCCTGACGGCATGGCCAACGCTGTTCTTACGACTTCGGTGGGATCAATCTACGACGACCTTCCCGAATTTCGATATCACTTCCCACGAACCTATCTGAATCAGGTCCAAGCGGCTGTGGGCGATTGGATTGTCTACTACGAGCCAAGGCGAAGCCATGGCGGCGGGCGCCAAGCATACTTCGCGATGGCCCGTATTATCAGGGTGGATGCTGATCCCGATCATCAGGACCACTATTACGCATATCTGGACGCCTTTCTGGAGTTCGACCGACCGGTGGGATTTCAGGGCAAACAGGGAAGCTACTGGGAGTCCGCGCTCCAAAAGGATGACGGCAGCACCAACAAGGGTGCATTCGGGCGTGCAGTGCGTGGCATTCCTCAGCCGGAGTTCGAGACCATCGTACGGGCTGGGTTTCATCGCCAGCTCGAGCCGTGGGAGATCAATGACGCTGCTATGGCTCAGGGAGTGGCCGAGGAAGCTG
>TBL_comb47_HYPODRAFT_10006060_pt1 | contig 13209 bp, 11 predicted proteins | sample TroBogypolimnion_40_FD_10682 | JGI IMG/M metagenome (IMG submission 10682)
ACAGGTGCAACTGGAACTACAGGGTCAACTGGTCAAACAGGATCCACAGGGTACACTGGTGAAACAGGAACAACAGGAACCACAGGACCGACTGGTCAAACAGGATCCACAGGGTACACTGGTGAAACAGGTGCAACTGGAACTACAGGGCCGACTGGTCAAACAGGATCCACAGGGTACACTGGTGAAACAGGAACCACAGGAACCACAGGACCGACTGGTCAAACAGGATCCACAGGGTACACTGGTGAAACAGGTGCAACTGGAACTACAGGAACCACTGGAACAACAGGAACAACTGGACAAACTGGTTCAACAGGTACTACTGGCTCTACAGGTGTCACTGGCTACACGGGTACAACTGGACAAACAGGTGAAACAGGTGCCACTGGCTCTACAGGTGTTACTGGCTACACGGGTACAACTGGACCTTCTGGTCAGACAGGTGCCACTGGAACTACAGGTGTTACTGGCTACACGGGTACAACTGGACCTTCTGGTCAGACAGGTGCCACTGGAACTACAGGTGTTACTGGCTACACGGGTACAACTGGACAAACAGGTTCAACAGGTATAACAGGACCTACTGGAAAGACAGGACCTACAGGCGATACTGGACCAACAGGTACAACGGGTCCTTCGGGTCAAACAGGTCCCACTGGCTACACTGGTACAACTGGTCCTTCTGGGCAAACAGGAACATCTGGGCCAACTGGCCCTAAAGGTATTCCTGGTACTGCTGTAAATACAGGTGCCACTGGATGTAGTGGAGAAACTGGACCTACAGGTGAAACAGGTACGACAGGTCCAACCGGTCCAACTGGATCAACTGGTGCAACAGGGTCAACTGGGCCCTCTGGTAAAACAGGACCGACAGGCATTCAAGGTGTTCCTGGTACTTCTGTCAATACTGGTGCCACTGGTAAATCTGGCCCCACGGGCAGTCAGGGTATTCAAGGTGTTCCTGGTACTGCAGTCAATACTGGTGCTACTGGTAAAACAGGTGCAACAGGTGCAGTAGGAACAGGTCCTACAGGCAGGACAGGTAGCACAGGAAATTCGGGTCCAACTGGTCCTATAGGCCCAATAGGTGATATAGGTGCAACCGGTCTAACAGGCCCAACAGGTGAAACAGGCACGATGGGTGCAATTGGTCTAACAGGCCCAACTGGTGAAATAGGTATTACAGGTCTATCAGGCGCTACAGGAACCATCGGTGCAACAGGTCGCTCAGGACCCACAGGAGCAGTAGGAACAGGGCCAACAGGCAGAACAGGGCCAACAGGCAGAACAGGTGCGACTGGCGCGGTAGGAACAGGTCCCACAGGCCCTCCTGGTGTTAAAACCTTTGTGATTGATCATCCAGTGAAAGAAGAGTATTACCTGGTTCATGCTTGTGTCGAAGGACCTGAAGCAGGTGTGTATTACCGCGGCAAGGCCACAATTGAGTCAAAGAAGGTGGTGGTTTCTTTACCAGACTACGTGAAGGAATTAGCGGATAACTTTACAATAAGCGTGACGCCTATACAAAACGAAAATGAAGTAGATGATGAAGTCTCTTTTGTACAAGTCAGAACAACCGAAGTGAAGAACAATGCCTTTACGATTTACAGTGATAAACCATGCACGGTACACTGGATGGTGTTTGGAACAAGATTGAATATTCAAGTGGAGGTGCCGAAGAGCGAGGTGACTCGGCGCGGTGACGGACCTTACACGTGGATTTAGAATTAAAATTATGGTATTATAAAATATAATATACTGTGTATAACGTATTGTATAATAAATAATGAAGGACTATTTATTTACGATTAATGTATGACTTATTTACATGCATCGTACATTGAATATAAATTAAAAAATATGGTATTATAAAATATAATATACTGTGTATAACGTATTTTATAATAAATAGTGGAGAATTATTTACTTACGATTGCTTTTTTTTGGCTTATTTACATGCATCGCACTTTGCAGACGCGCTGCAGTTCTCTCTAGTGGAGTCATGGATCGAAGCGCAGCAGTGCGTTTTTTGCGTTCTTTAACTTCTCTGGCATATTGATTTGCAATGAGGGTATCTCGTTTAGATACCCGAGATGCAGCACGAGGAATAGGTCCCATTTTCATACTACTAAATAGATTTACGAGATTGTTACTATGCGATTCTACTTTGGTTGCATGCGATTTTTTGGTGATACCACTCGACTTCGATTTTTTATGTGATTTTGGAGAAAATTTAGGTTTAAATGAAGCCGCGGAGAATAAGTTTGATAGCTCATTCACCATTTTACTTTGCTTCTGTTTAATTGAGTGTGCAATATGTTGCGCTTGTCTTTTGCGTTTCGCAAGTTGTATCGTATTGCGCAATTGTTTAGCAGTAGTCATGCCAATCTTAAATTTAGCTCCTCCTCGTCTTCGCGTTCGTTGCATCTTATACTATGTATATACATTAAAATACAACAATAATATCATTATATACTCTATAACATCGTCGAATCTGCTAAAACGCCAAATTGTTTCTTCATCGATACACTAGGAGGAAAGGTTAGACGCAGCGATGTACATGCAGTATTTGCAGATAAAGGTCGTAACATATTCCATCGCTGCCACACTGTTTCCTTACCCACTGTATATCTCCACGGAAACTGTTTTACCGTGCGCATGTGTTTCCGTACAGTATTGTTTTGGCATCGAATCCAATCTGACTGTGTTTGAAGCAGGGATGTAAACTGTCGGAGATTTCCTTTCGACAAAAGCCCAACATAAAGAAGTTCTGCCCATGCTTCTGTTTCTGCTTCCACCTGATCTACACCATCGTCATGATGATCCAAACAAGAGGAATGCTGTAATTCATGGAGTAGAACACGCGTAGCATCTTCTGCCCGATAAATGATAATAGTCTCATGGTTACATGGGTACGTATATCCGCCGTTAATATGAATTGGTTGAATGACATCATACTTCTTTGGAAACTGTCTTACATGGGTGTTTGCAAGAAAGAAGATTTTGAAGGGCTTGAATGAAGTATGTTTCTTTTCTGTATAAAGTCGTAAGATACGTCCCCATAATCCCCATGGTAGATCCTGTTCTTGCTGTTTATTATCAAATATAGCACAGACTTGTCCATACTCACATTTCATGGTCGTCATTGTTGATTCTCCTCGCATCATCTTCTGTAATAATCCATTTCTTACATTATGCGGATCAAAATCAGACGATGTAGTACATTCCTTCTTTAAAAAAGATAAATCTACTGTCGGTAAAGTGATCTTCTTCCATCTTGGCTCTTCTTTTGCATATTCACATTGTATTAATTGTAAAACCACGTCTACCAATGCAGCCATCCTATTTAGATAGGGTCTTATTTGGGCGCAATGCGTACAATTTTCGGGCCAACTTCAAATGCACATGCTCCCATAAAATTGGAATGCGATACGATGTAACAAGGACCCATCCAGATCCCGATTCTGCATTCCAAATAATGTACAATAGTTCCGTTCTCATAGAAGGTGTGATCCATTCCGTATCATAAATGGCAATAATCCAATACATAAGCACATCCGTCCATCGTAGATTGCGCTGAAGGCAAATATAGATCCAATTGCGAACATCTGCAATTTTATTAACGGACCAATTGGTGGACCATTCTTCTAGTGTTTTCTTAAAGAAGGTGAGCCATACGTCTTTATCAGATAGATTTTCTCGTTTTACATAGGTTGCTAAAAGAAGATCTTCTCCTAAAACAGGGATTTCAAAACAAAAATCACGTAGACGGCTACATAATGGAAATTCAGTTGTTAGAAGAATGGCAAAGGTAGGATATTGCTCCAAGCATTCTTGTAATTGTAATACGGACTCATCTGTTAAAAAATGAGCATGATAGAGCACCAAATAGCGTGTCTGTAAGGAAGAGGACATCAGACAAACATCTTGCTGTCCCGTCCATCGTGTAAGAATCGATTGCAAAAAGACCTTATCAGACATCGACATCCGCGCCACATCAAATCCCAGATGTAGTTGTGACTCCTCATAAGGAATACTCTTTCCTGTTGCATCATCGTCTTCTTCATCTGGATCCGCATTGTTTGTTTGTTTTGTAAGAAACCACGTACCCTTTTTAATATCAAATGGTGCATGAACCAGATCCGCTTGTTTTTTAAGAAATTCATGAAGCTGTGTTCGTTTACCGACACCATTTGATCCACGCCATGCATAACTACACGGTTGCGTCATTGAAAATACATTGTGATATTGGTTTAGACCGCTGAACATTGAAAATGGTTTAGGCCCGTGAACATTATTAAATACGATTTCCAGGCACATTTTACCTTTGGTTATATTCGCCTAATGCCCATTTTGAATGTTCATGGGTCTAAACTGCAACACGGATTTGCAACACAGATTTGCAACACAGATTTGCAACACAGATTTGCAACACAGATTTGCAACACAGATTTGCAACACAGATTTGCAACACGGATTTGCAACACGGATTTGCAACACGGATTTGCAACACAGATATGAAATTATTCTTCTTTTACTGAATCCTCCACCATATTATGTAATGGGATATCCGTCACTGGTTTACATAGCGATGGCACAAAAGAATGCACAAGTAGTGCGGCAGATTGACGTGCTGTAATCAAGGATAGCCATACATTCTTCTTCCAATGTTCGATATACCATACAATATTCCATGACGCCAGTATTTCAAATCGATCGATACACTTTAATAATCCCATACTAACAAAACTAGCGACTTCATGATTCATTTCTATAGAATATTCCTACACTAGTCTTTAGTATCTATGCAGCCTAAATATATCATATAGTAATACATACAGTGTATTATATAGTATGATTCTTTCTATCCCTTATCAAACATTTGAAACAGAAAATGTGCATTTAACACCCTTTCAATATGATCGCTATGGTAAAAATATTGCACAGCTATCCTACAAAGATAATTCTATTGATTTTCAAGATATTTCTATTCTTTCTCCTCCTCTCAAGGTTCTGCAATATCAACCTGAACATTCTCGTCTACGTCTAGATGTATCTGAACATGCACATTTTCAGATAAAAATGCAAACCCTACAAGAGCATTTAATTGGCACATTTTTTATGCATCAACAAAGTTTTCTCAATATCTCTCATCAATCATTGGATTATATTCGTCATTTGTTCTATTTTTTACTAGATGAGTCTGTACTTTCCTTGTATCTGTATCCTACTACGAAAGTGAAGCTATCGGAGGGTGTAATGGGGAGGGTATCTGATCTCAAACCTGGTGACACGGTGCGATGTGTAATTCGTCTTCAGGGTATCTTGCAATTGATCTGCCGCGATGGTGTTCGTTTGCGATTGCATCATTCCGTGCCTGGTATGTGGTGTACTAAATAACAGGCTACCACCTGTTATTTACTAGTGTACTAAATAACAGGCTACCACCTGTTATTTACTAGTGTACTAAATAACAGGCTACCACCTGTTATTTACTAGTGTACTATAGTCGGGGTGTAACCAAGTCTTTAAGGCTCTTTCTTTGACATAATTGCGGTGCAAAAGGAGCTAATCGAGAAACCAAATGACAAACATGCAAATCCTAGTAGAATATACATGAAATATCCATTATCAATATAGAAATAGAATACTCCAAATAATGATGCCGCTACAATGCCAAATAATGTCACAGGCCAAATCCATGTAAGAGAACTGCGTTTATTGTCTGTATAGGCATGATCATTCTGTAATGTACTACTTAGACCAATAATGGATACAATAAATAATACAATCGCAATTGTTCCGAATATATATAGTTCTAGATTATCCATTCTATTGTATTCTATCTTATTTTATTGCGTTATTTATTGCGTTATTTATTGCGTTATTTATTGCGTTATTTATTGCGTTATTTATTGCGTTATTTATTGCGTTATTTATTGCGTTATTTATTGCGTTATTTATTGCGTTATTTATTGTGTTATTTATTGTGATGTAATCGCCGCTACTGCCAAGGCACTGTAGGAAAATCCTAGTGATAAACAGAGTAATAATAGGACAAAATAAATTGTCTTTGGACTATCCTGATTAAAATAGATAGCAGATACAATAAACAATAAAAGGGATCCAAAAAAACTCATTGTCCAAATTTTATTTACTTTATCACCAATTGCATTCCATGTACTTGATGTACCAACAAAGTTTGCAGTAAGTGCAAAAGATGTGATAAATAATGCTGCCACACCACTTCCTCCAATGAGTGGAGCAAACCATTTTTGTTTGTAAAAAGGCACTTCTTGTTCTACAGGTGCGCTCATTCTATTCTTAATAGGTTATTTTTTACTTATTTAATTCGACTTATTTAATTCGACTTATTTAATCCGACCTATTTAATCCAAGGGATGTAACCGCCGCCCTCACATTTTCTGCATAAGGAAATGAAGTCGGCGGTACACCAAAAAAAAGTATCATGATCATCAAGATCACAAAAAGAAGCTGACCCCCAATCATTAAAATCATATCCGAATAAGAATAATTCCAGTTCGTTCCCATTTCTAATTACGTGCATTATTATCTCCGTAGTAGATAGCTATCGATTGAATGGGTAAAACACGAAAACGAAAACTAGCTCTGAAGGATATTAATCGATGTCATCCTTCCCAGAAGACTTCTCGAAAACATTGTCTACCTGATTCTGTCTATGCCGACATTGCCAAACATGGGAATCCTAAGGTGGACGGATGTGCAGATGGTGAAGAACACTGTATGCTAGACAATGCACCATTAGATGAAGCCACAAAGAAACAACTCCGTAAGCAATACCTTCGCCCCAGACGACCCAAGGCATGGATTGCAAAACCAAATATGTGGCTCGACAACTTTAATATTTTGAACGTCATGAAACAATACGAAGAAGCCTATCCATGGTTCTCCTTTCTTGGTGTCTTTCCCATCGATTTCTCAGCCCCCGATCCCTATCGTAAAAATGGGGTCAAACAGTGCTTAAATAAAGAACTGTGCGAACTCAATTTAAATACAGAATACGACAAAGGGAAGCGAGGAATCGGTATGATCTTTAATTTAGATCCTCACTTCAAAGGCGGGAGTCACTGGGTAGGACTGTATATCAACCTTCAAGATAAGCATAAACCCTTTGCAGGATATTTTGACTCCTATGGCTATGAAACCCCTAAACTTATTGCACGGCTCATGCGGTCTTTTAAACTTCAGATATCCACGTGCAAATTAGGGTTTAATGCACGCAGATTTCAGTACGGTGACAGTGAATGTGGTATGTTTAGTATGTACTTTATTATTTGTATGATTAATGGTATTTCATTTAAGGAATTTTGCAAAGATGCAGTTAATGATAAATTTATGTTGGAACTCCGTACGACCCTATTTGCTATGTAATTTAGTTTATCATACGCCATACACATGCATTTCCCTGTTTTACACTCTTAAATGTATGATTGAATTTCTTGCGATGTCCTCGCATGGTTATACCACATAGATCTGCTGCCGAAAACATAGGGGAATCTCGTTCTCTGTATTTTTTCGTCATAGCCTTTTTCACCATCTGCTCCAGCTTCTCCTCCGAAAGTGCGGGCCATTTCTTGGATTCCTTTGACAGTTCTGCTAACCAGGTTGTATGTGTAGTTGATAACTCGATACGTGCATCTTCAATTGCTTTTTTTGCAGTAGATTGTTTAATATATCCTAGTTGTGAAAAATAATTAAGTAGGGCTTGTCGAGGAATGACCGCATTTGACCGCTTTACCTTTAGCGTACCTCGTTTCATCTTTATTTATCTATAACTAGTTGAGAACTAAATCTACATTACTTTTTATTTGTATTTTTACACCTTTGGACATTTAAAACGCCGATTTTAGCATTAAAAAATTTAAATGACCTCAATGAAGAGTTCATTTTATCCATTGGTTGACATTGAAGTCAGTAAAATCAACTTATATACTAACTTTTGATTACTCTAGAAAGAGTAAAGGATAGTATAGGAACTTTTTAAAAATACTGTAAAATGCCCCATAGATTTTTGGGCACTTTTTTTTAAAAAGTGCAGCATATAAAAGATTTATAGGCTAGATATAGTAATGTACCGCCCGGTTCCAACGCAACCACAGCCATCTGTAAAGGCTGCGCTCTTTAGTGAAAAGAACTATCATACGCTTCAGACGGTTCTTGTTCAGGACTTTCAACAGCGCAATCAAAGCACACTCAATGATCAACAAGTGGCACGTCTCTCCAAAACATTGGATCATTATTTGACGCAAGTCTATGAAAAGCAAGGTGATAAATCACTTATCCTTCTTAATAAAGAAGTTTTAGGAGCTTGTGCCAAGGACTTTTCACAATATTTGCAGCGCAAGGAAATTACAAAACAAACCAACTCGGTTAAAACCGTGATGGACGATGGGCTCTTTCAGGAAACCTCGCAACGATATGAACGTCTCACGCAAGAGCGTAATGAGGTCAAAGCACTTCCATCCTCTATTCCCGATTTTCGTATTTCCCTTTCGGAAGATGGTCCACCTGCCGCAGAAATGTTCGAGCGGGCCAAAAAACAGCGCGAATTGGAGGCGCTCCGCTCTTCTCAACATTCAGATCTCATGAAAGCGGAGGCGGGTTTACAAGGACGAATTACAGCAGATTCGTCCTTTCGTTCCCTACAAGATTCACAAAATCGTACAACAGAACTCGCACTAGTACAGCGCAGTCAAGCATCGCAAATTGCACAGCTTACTTCGAATCATGATACATCTTTGGCAATTTTACCAGATCGTCGTGAGCTATTAATGGGGGCGGTCGGTTCCTTTGACGGCCAACATCCCAAAGACATTATTCACGCGAATTCTATTATTGTACCCATTATTAATGGTCTCGGTCCATTGCCCCAAGACAATCTCATCCGTGAAGAGCCTGTTGTTAGTTATCGTGAAGTAGAAAACAACCTCTTTATCTATTCGGCAGATCGTGACTGGTTGCGCAATAATAAAGAAAATCGTTACAATTTCACAGTAAACTTTGATCCTGCTGCCAATGGACAGAGCTTCGGACCGTCATTGGCTTCTCAGCAGAAGTTCAAGAATATTGTACGGATCGAACTGGTCAAGGTCATTATGCCAGGTGAAAGTTTGAACGTGACCGTGAGTCGCACACGTACATCGCAAACAACGGACACCAGTTATCAAGACAATATTCTGAACTTGCCTTATATCACCTTGCGAGTAGCCGAGCTAGAAACCAATAATTACGGCACGGATAACTTTCTGGATCGAAGTTTTGGTGTATTACAATATGATAGTACATGGGTATCCGATAAAACAAAACAACGGACGTGTGCAAAAGGATTCCTCGCGATGATTCCCAAATTCTTAAAGTGTCAAAAGGAATATTATCCAACTCCGCTGTCCACCTTGCAAAAGATGACCATTGATTTTCGTCGCCCCAACGGAGAATTAATCAGTAGTTCGCCTGATACCTTTGATATTGGTGGTATTATTGCTCCTCAGATCAGCTCTATTCAGGGCACGACCTTCCCTTTTACCAATGTCATTAATTTTACCAATACGATCTTAAATTACAATGTGATGATTCCTGCAACGAATGGTGCACCTGCAAACTTCTATATTAATACGACGAAATACTTCAGCAAGTTTGATGTTTGCCCTGGCGATCGCATTCAAATTAGTGGCTATAACTATTCGGATGATGTCTTGAATGATGCTACCTATGGTCAAAGTCTACGTGCCTTCTGTAACTGGATCAATCAACCAGAGGGTCATATTGTGCTTGACTCCGCCCACAGTGTGTCTACCGATATCACCAGTCCTCAGAGCGATATTGTCGATGGATGTAATGAAGTAGGATATGCCAACTTTATGGTTATTCAGGCGCGCTATGCAGATCCAACTACAGGCACGGTTCTATTAAATCCCTTTGGCACTGATTTTGGAGCGACACTGAATGCGTTTGGTGTGAATTTGCAAACACCTGTCCGCATGATGAACCTGAATAAACAACTAAATATGGTCTTTCGTATTATTACTCGTGAAATGGACTCCTTGCCACAACTGCGACCGAATAATAACTACTAAAAAGACCTTTTCACCGTGGTGAAACAAAAAATGCTTATGGTTAAATTAATACCTTTGTATTATGATTCTAAGAATAGGATGTTTCGTCGTTTGGCCGAAGCTTTTGAAAATAATGGCACTGGAAACACACATTATCTTCAACCGCCATCCAATTATTTTGAGACATTTCCTAATAGGATTCCTTCTTCTACTTCCGGTCTCAAAGGACCTGATAAGGTTATACAAAGTATACAAAGTATACAAAGTATACAAAGTATACAACGTGAAAACACGACTGTAAATAGCCCTCCACCCAATTCCATTTTTATGCCTGATAAGAGTCCAATTGATAAACGTAGATCTGTAAAAGACAGACTGTCTGCGGCCTATCTTTATAATAAAGTCATTGCAGGTAATTGCAGTGAAAATGGAACACTGGTTATGGCACTACGTGGGTCATCTGATACGAACGATTATATGGGCAGTCTTCATGACGAAGTCAAGATCTATAATCGTGTTGCGAATCCACCCTTGAATCTGGATATCTTTCGCCAAGGAAAGGGTACTGTTGCCACAGTTCTACAGGAGATACGTCCTCTTTTATTCAATACTACATCTAAAACCGATATCAGTGCTGCAGCTCGTGATCTATGTATTCAACAAGGGCCGATTAAGGGCTATAATGGGTGCGCAGATTTATCTGATAGCACTACACCTCCATTTGATGTATTTTGTTTACAGCAGATCTTTTTAACAATGGGAGGACAACCAAATGGTTCGGCCTATCCGAGCAAGAATACCATTGCTGCGTACAATACCATGGGGACACTTGGCGTAGTAAAGCAACAATGGGGACAACTCCTTGCCGATATGAACAGCGCCGATTATACAACACAACAATCTGCCATGACGCAGTTCTTAGGAATTTCTCCTGAGAAACTTATTCATCGTGCTCCCTTTAAACAAGGAGTTGAGGTATTTTGGTTTGTACCGGTTCCTGGTAATTCTCAAAGGGTGTCTGGGTTTTTGCGGCGCACGATCGAACATGATATTGTGCAAGTGCAACCTAGGCCGTCTAAACGTGGAGGAGTTGGATATGGCTGTATGGTTCAGCTTACCGATGTTCGTGCTACTGCCGAGTTTGCTGTGAAATTTAATGTAACCGTTGATAATGGATTCTGGATTGCTGTCAATCAGCCAAGTGCGATTGATAAGAAGGCGATGAGCCAGACCAGTAGCGATGTATCTGGTCTATTCGAAAATCTTGGCTTACAAGGCCCCACCCCCTATCAATCAAATGCATGTACGCCCTTTCATGCGACAAAACCTAATATCATGAAAATTTTCTACGAAGATGCTGGATGGAATGCCTTTCTGTTTAAGAGCATTGCCTGTAGTGGAACACCGACCCTTTCACCTAACTATTATTCTTTAACATGTGAGACCAATGCTCCCTTTCTTACCTATGAAGTGAGTGCATCAAATGCATTTGAAGAGTTACGAAATCCTGGTCTATTTGGACAATTTCTGCCCATTGTTGGAATGGATTATCATGTAAAAACGGATGAGCGTAGTTTGGTGCCTGGTAAGAAAAGTTTTGTTCGACTTAACTCGGCGAATTCTATTATTAATTTTCAGAATATTGCCTATCAGAGCTGGAAAAAAGTAACGTTTGCCATCCGCCTGTATTCCATGCCTGTCAAGGAAACCCTAATTGGACTTGCATTTGGAAATGTAGGGACCTTTTTTTACAATGTGATTTGTACTCCTATCAATGGCTCTACTGCAGGTTTATCGATAGAATATAATATTGGAAATGGGGCTCAGAAAATGCAAACAGGATTTCAATTGTCTTTAACAATGTGGTATTTTATTCAGATTGATAATAGAGGGAATGGATTTACTCTATCATGTGATGCATTTAATGATGTTCTTTCACGTAAAGGAATCACCGCTGCAAGTGTATCCATTAGTGGTAACTCAACATGGTCTCCTACCACTGACCAAGCATGCAATATCATGGTGGGAACCAAAGGGTATAACTGGTCTTCAATGTATAGTACTACTTCCTTCATCTATGATCTGGCATGGGTACACTTCTTCGATAAGATGATTGGTACTAGCGATATCTATCGCGAATGCATGGCCGACTGGATCTATACACAATTTGTGGATTCATATGATACCTATAAAAGCCCGTCTTCGACGGGCCCAAACTGTTCAAAGGTGTGATAATCTTGACAATGTGTAATAACTAATAATATACATAATATAATCAGTTATTATATAATTTCTAATATAGGCACTTATTCAAAGGGATCTTCTCACTTATTCAAAGGGATCTTCTCACTTATTAAAGGGATCTCCTCACTTATTCAAAGGGATCTTCTCACTTATTCAAAGGGGTCTTCTCACTTATTCAAAGGGATCTTCTCACTTATTCAAAGGGATCTTCTCACTTATTCAAATGGCTTTTTGCGCACTTTTTTTAAAAAAGTGCAATGTGTCTCGGTTTCTTCGTATCCACATCCATCTCTGATTCGCCAACTGGCGTTTTTAGGTGAATATCGTCACGCTGATACAGACTGTATTTTGTAGAATCACCCCCCTTGTAATAATAGAGATACTCTACACCTTTGTAGCGCAGCACAGGAACTTCTATCGTTCTTACACTTCGCTCTGCTTTTTCCTCTTTAACTACTGCCTTCGCTTTTTTATACTCCATGCGTGTTAACATATTATCCACTTCTAATTTTGGATCAAATAAATACTTATCTGCTCTTGTATCATCAATCGTAAAGCACTGTATATCCTTATTATCTGCGGCATTTAATCCACAGTCTACCGCAGCTTCTTTCATTACTTGTAATAAGCTCTGATTAATTTTATCCTTCTTTGTACTAACTTCAAATACATTTTCATCCGATGTTTTGCTCTTGTCTGTTGTTTTCAGATTCATGTCTAGCGTTGCAAGTTGTTTCTTGGAGAAAACAGTATAATATGTATAGATTTCTACAGTACGATCAGCATATGGTAAATCCTTATGAGAACAAATACGAATAGCGCGTCCTTTAACTTGTTCTAACCGCACATTGTTCCAGTAGGGTTCCAT
>TBL_comb47_HYPODRAFT_10006061_pt1 | contig 13207 bp, 18 predicted proteins | sample TroBogypolimnion_40_FD_10682 | JGI IMG/M metagenome (IMG submission 10682)
TCCGGTGCAGTCAACCTTCAATACGGGTTGTCGTCGAATCAGCCGCAAGTTAATACTCGGTAACCGTACCATTCGGTATGAAAACAATTACAGCGCGAGATCGTGATCTTATTCTTGATGTGACGGGCGGTGCTATGATGTGCAGCGAATTTTTGATATGTTTCGTGTGTTGTTACAACAATGCTTGCATATTCAGGCAAGGCTTGAATTGAAGAAAAGAAAAAGGAGAACCATGGCTGCTCAACACATCACGCTTGATATTCCCGAAAAGATTCTGCTTGCAGAAAAGACTGATGCACTGGCTTTCGGAAAGGAACTGAGGGTGCTTGCAGCGGTTAAGCTGTTTGAGATGGGACGGCTATCATCCGGTCGAGCCTCAGAACTTGCCGGGATGAGCCGAGTTGAATTTTTACTCAGTCTCAATCGCTATAATGTTTTTCCACTGGCATCCGAATTACATGATTTAGAGCGCGACCATGCTTCAAGCCATTAGCAATACCTCTCCGTTACTGTATCTTTACCGTATAGGATTGATTGACTGATTAGCGACTGAATAAAATCCCGCCTGACGACAACTATAATTCCCGATTTCCCCGAAAGGGAATTAACACATCCAAACCCGTAACTTCAGAAAAAACGGGAGGTTTGGATGGTAACTGTTCAACAGGTCAGGAGGTTATTCATGTTAAGCAACACCGAAAAAACAAAGGCAATCGCTGCCGCCAAGGCAGGGATGGATGAAAAAACTGCCCGAAAATATCTTAAGTCTGGTATTCTGCCTGGTCAGTCAAAGAAAGAACGGAACTGGCGCACTCGACAAAATCCGTTTGAGGCTCAATGGCCCGCAATCAAGGAGAGGTTGACACTTAACCCGGGTTTGGAAGCAAAAACTCTATTTGAGGCTCTTCAGCGAGAGCAACCGGGAACATTTTCTGACGGTCAGTTACGTTGCCTGCAGCGACAGATTAAAGTATGGCGTGCAACCGAAGGGCCGGCAAAAGAGGTATTTTTTCCTCAGGTGCACTATCCCGGCCAACTGTGCGCATCGGATTTCACGGATATGACGCACCTCAACGTCACCATCAATGGTCAGGCGTTTAAGCATTTAGTTTACCATTTTGTCCTAACCTATTCCAACTGGGAGACCGGGACCATCTGTTTTTCCGAGAGCTATGAAAGCCTGAGCGAAGGCTTGCAAAATGCGTTATGGAAGCTGGGTGGTGTTCCACATCGGCACCGTACTGATCAGCTTTCTGCTGCGGTTAACAACGCGTGTAATCCTGAAGTTTTTACACAGCGGTATCAAGAACTGCTCGACCATTACAAGTTGCAGGGTGAAAAAATCCAGGTAGCTCAGGCTCATGAAAACGGCGATATCGAGCAACGCCACTACCGGTTTAAAAAAGCAGTTGATCAGTCTCTATTTTTACGGGGTTACCGTGATTTTCCTACCCGTGAGGAGTATGAGACCTTTGTACAGAAGTTGTTTATGCAACTTAACTCCGGTCGCAAAGAGCGGTTTAAGGAAGAGCTGAAGATTTTCAAACCGCTTCCTGACCGCCGTATGAATGACTGTCGAAAAGAGAAGCTCAAGGTTGGGCCAAGCTCTACGATCCGACTCCGGCACAACACCTACTCGGTACACAGCCGTCTTATTGGAGAGTATATCGAAGCCCGTATTTACTCGCAGCAAATCGAAATCTGGTATGCCCAGCGGAAAATCGATGTCCTGCCAAGATTGAAGGGTGAACAAAAATCCAAGATACAATATCGCCATATCATTGATTGGTTAGTCCGTAAACCCGGTGCTTTTGAGCATTACCGATATCGTCATGAGCTTTTTCCGAGCACCAATTTCCGTATGGCCTATGATGCTCTTAAAGCCATCCATACCCAGCAGGTTGCCAGCAGTCAGTATCTTAAAATACTCCAACTGGCGGCAAGAGAGAGCGAAACCCGTGTAGACGCGATATTACGAGAGTTGTTAGCTGCTGAACAGCCAATACTGTTTGACAGGGTTGAGGAACAACTTTGTTCTGAGGAGGTTGCCACTGTCGTTAAGGATATCAAGATCCTGGAGGTTGACCTCTTCGCCTACGATACGCTTTTTGATTGCTTCAGCAAGGAGGTGGCCCATGGTTAAGAGACAAGATACCGCATCTCTTTTAAACGGCTACCTCAAAGAGCTTTTGCTAAGTGCCATGAGAGAACGTTATGCCGAACTGGCTGTCCAGGCTCGCCAAGAGTCGTTGAGCTACGAACAGTACCTGCTGGAACTGGCCGAACAGGAGTGCCTTAACCGGCACAACAGCCGCATAGAGCGAAACCTCAAGCTCTCGAAGATAGGCCGGAACAAAAATATGGAAACGTTCGATCTGCAACGAGTGCCGGCAAATGTCGTTCAACAGGTACGCTCTCTTGTAGAAGGCTCTTTTGTGGATCACAAAGAGAACATTCTGGCATTCGGGAACCCCGGCAGCGGCAAGACACATCTGCTCTGTGCTATCGGTCAGGAACTGATCAGAAAAGGCCGCAAGGTTTATTTTACACCCTGCAGTCTCTTGGTGCAGGAGCTACTACGAGCGAAAAAAGATCTTGAACTCTCCAGAATATTAAAAAAGCTGTCAGTCTATGACGTTCTGATCATAGATGATATCGGCTATGTTCAGCAGGACCGATCAGAAATGGAAGTGTTGTTTACGCTGTTGGCTGAACGATACGAGCGAGGCAGTATCATGATTACCAGTAATCTGCCATTCTCCAAGTGGGAGAAGATCTTTAAAGATCCGATGGTTACGGCCGCTGCTATTGACAGGCTGGTTCATCATAGTGTGATTCTGGAGCTGAACATCAGCAGTTACAGAATGGAAACAGCGAAGAACAAAAGATCTAAAAAAACAGAAAGCATTGATAATCAAAACCAAGGAGGCAACTGATGCAGGAACTGGTTTATAATCCTCAGAAAGGCAGACTGGAAAACATTACGGTCGATTATAACGGCAAGAACACAACACGGTTCTGGGATCATCCGGATATTGAAAAAGTACATACCATCACCGATGTCGAGCATGGTATACTCATTAAAGGGCAATCTTACGGATATCCAGTGTATGTCTATAATGTCTCAAGGGCCGAGATCAATAATGACGTTCAAAAAGTGCTACAGATCATGGATAATGCCTTAAGAATACACGGGTAATCAAATGACCCTCAATGAGGAAAACTCACTGGAATCCAGTCGTTTTCCTTGCTTGGGGAGCACAAAAATTTGTAGTAGTTTTCGGGAATTATAGTTGTCGCTGACCGGGAAAATAATCCGTCGCTGATCAGATTGACCGACTTCCAGAAATTTTTGGGGAAATATGGACTCCCGAAGCGGTGCATGTTGAATTAATGGTGGGCGACAAGAGTGGATATGATGTTCCAACCCTGTCAGAATATTCATGGCTCAGGATCATAAACCCAAAAGCACAACCCTCTGAATGGCTCTCTTTAGACCTTGGTCCTGGAGAATTAGCGGCTATGTCGCTTGCTTTAGAAAATTCGCATTGTATTGTTTTGCTTGATGATATGCTTGCCCGTCGAACAGCTCATGCTGCCGGTTTACAGGTTTGTGGCACCCTTAAAGTATTACTTGAAATTAAAGCACAAGGATTCATAAGTAAGGTAGAGCCGTATGTCAATCGTTTGACTGATGCGGGAATGTGGGTTTCAGATGATGTGAAGCGTCGGATTCTGTTGTTAGCAGGGGAGTTGGAATAATCATTCTGATAGAGATCCCAAAAAAAGCACAACAGCAACAATCGGCTTGTTCATCCTGAATAAGGTATAAAATGTCGTTGGCGAGATATGGCTGTAATGTATTCGTTGTTGATTATTGGTGATAGATTTTGATAAAATTTTTGTTACACGTATGTTACACGAAAATTTAAATATCCCTGTAAATCATTATATATAAACGGTATATAGCCTTCGCATGATATTTACACTGTAGAGGTCGGAAGTTCGAATCTTCTATCGCCCACGCTCTTAAAAGCCTGCAAATAAACAAGTTGCAGGCTTTTTCTTTTTACTCTAAATACATCCAAAACACACCAAATCTGTCGAAATTAACGGCGTTTATGCCGGTTTTGCGACGTATATGCGACGCGAGCATGAGCAGCTGTTTGAAATACGCGGTTAATGCGTTGTTAGAAAAAATCTTATGCTGCCATGTTTACGAGAAGCGCTACCTTGACGGGAAATTAGTAGCGTTTTTTATATCTGCCGGTACCTCTCTGTCCTGAATAAGATTTATTTTTTCTTTATCCACGTGCTCTCTTTAGATGGGCTTACGTCTATGAACAACGGCGCGAGGATGATGGTGTGAATTTGCTCAAAATACGTGATGAATTACGTTCTTTGGTGAGTAATAGCGAGACTTTGAAATAAAAAGTTTTCGTGAGGGGTTGATTTACTTGCCTCTGATGAATCTTATGAAGGCATTTTATTAGTGACCAGAGCCCGAAAAAATGATCTGTTTGTGTAGGCTTGACTAAAATACCCGGTACCGGATATCAATTCATCGACTTTTCCTGACAGTTCAGTAAGCATCTCAAGCACTTTGATGGCTGGTTTGGACGTGAGCCCGAAAAGCTTTACCTATTTGATGTGGAAAAAATAATTCATAATCTCATCCTGATCGCTGTTGATTCCAGAATGACGTTTTGATGGCGAAGGATTGAAATCCGTCCCGTTTCCAGACAGCTTCTTCCGGCAGAATAGTCAGGGACCATGTCTGCATGGATTTATCCGGAGTTTTTGTTGCAAACGCTGTCGGGGTGAGTACGGCTAAGCAGCTCAACTGATCAGGATCGCGTACTGACCGGTAGATAATTGCAGCAAGGGATGCTTCTCTTGCAACCCTTGCAAATTTCTGGGTTGCCTGATAGTCAGTAGCATGACTCCAGTCGGGTTCATCCTGTATGAAGGGGGTGCGGCGAAGGTCAACCATCTTGCCTGATACTGCTATGGAAAATGCGGTGAACTGTGCAGGAGGAAGCCTTTCCAAGCCTGTAGAGTCCTGCAGAAACTGCCATCGCCTGAAGCCGGTTTCTGCCGCAGCAGTTTTTACACATTCTGCCCCGTAGAATACTCCGGGATCATGCATGGCCCTGAAGCGGGAGCCATAAGGGGGAAGCGTTTCATAGCGAAAAGGGGTTGAGAGCAGAAAATGCAATGCGGCGGCTTCGTGCGGAATGGGTGGTTTTCCCTGTTCAAGAATTTCTTCAAGCAACTCCTGCTCGGCAAGTGAGTCTACAAGCTTCATGGTCGAGACAACATGCTGGGCCTCAACCATCCGCCACGCTTTATAGTGAACCAGAGCGGCTTCAGATGACACCACGGATGGCGTCCAGATAGTTGACGACATGGACAAGCCCCTCTGTTGTTACGATGAGGTTAACTGGTTTCTGGCCTGAGAGCCCCTTGTTTTCGCTGTTCAGCCATGTTTTGGCTGCTTCAGTAGAGCCTCCGACAATTGAATCGAGAGATCGGAAAAGTCGGATCAACAGAACCGCAAAATCCCACTCTTTTCTGTCGGCGGAAAGCAGATAGTTGCCGGCACCGAGACGGCTTATCGTTGCAGGACTCACTCCAAGAATCAGGGCCAACCTCGAATTGGGAATACCGAGATACTCAGCTGTATTCAGAACTGCCTTTGAGAGCACTGCCGGTTTGGTTTGCTGTTTTTGCTCTATTATGGCTTGTTGCATGTATTGGGCCTTTTTTATGATCTTTCTCTTGAAAGAATATATGTATAATATTTCTATAGAAAAAGTACTCTCCTGAAAAAACTTTTTGAGGAAAGGAAAAAAATGAGTCAGAGAGGATAATGAATGGAGCTGGAGTAGTACACTGCTCTCGATCCTCGGTGAATATCGTTCTCCGAACGACAAGATCGTCTGTATGATAGATGAGGGTTTGCTGTTGCCTGTGAAGAAGGGGCTGTATGCTGTTTCGCCGGAAATTACCGGAATACCGCTTTCATTGCCATTGGTGGCTAATCTGCTCTACGGCCCTTCTTACGTTTCTATGGACTTTGCCTTGTACCATTACGGTATCATTCCTGAACGGGTCATTGAAGTGACTTCGATGACCACTAAGCGGGGAAAGCACTACAATTTGCAGGTTGGCCGGTTTTCTTAAACCCGTTCCTATCCGGAATTGTATGCCGTGGGCATTAACCGGGTCGAAAACTCCGATCGAACAGGATACCTGATGGCTTCACCAGAAAAGGCGCTTTGCGACAAGCTCATTTTTACCAGGAATCTGAACGTCCAGTCGCAGCAGGCATTACAGGAACTGCTGTTCGATGACATGCGTATTGATGAAGATTCGCTGGCCCAGTTTGATCCTGAAGTGATCAAGGCTTGTATCGTTGCAGGGGTGAAGACTGATATGCTGCGTGCATTACTCCAGTTACTCATTACTATACAACGGGAGGCGTCATGACGGTACTCAGCCAGATGCTCGAAAAATATGACACGACCACTATCGAAGGGAGAGTCAACGGACTGAGGGAGGTGATGCAGGAGGTCGCCGGTTCGGAGTGTCGTCTGATTATACCTGTTTATAGAGTAAAATTGTTATAACTAGTTATAAGTTGGTATAAACGAGCCAGTATTCACACTTATCATGGATTTCAAGGAGGGTGGCTAATCTTATAAAAGGGGCGATAACTGTTACATTCTCCAAATGCTCAATCACTGAACGTTAAGAGTTTTGAGCGGATCGAAACCGTTGCCGTATTCGTGAGGATATCCTTTGGGGTTGCAGATCACTCTGGTCTCGCCGATTGAATACTCCATGGCGGTATGGCAGTGACCACAGATCCAGTAGGCTATTTTATGGGAGAGCACCTCTTTTTCAAGGTCTGACACATATGCCGCATTCAGGAGGTCGTTTCGGTAATCAGGGGCGATTCCTTGCATTGAGGCAGCTCGAATATCCTGATCTTATCACCGTTGCACTGAGGGTTCCGAATGGTGTGCTTTGCCTGGTTTCGGCACTCTCCTTTCACGAGATGACCATCCAGGTTCCACACAGCGTATCTCTTGCGCTTGAAAAAGGTGCCGAACAACCAAGAATCGAGTATCCTCCGGTTACGGTTTTCCGGTTTTCACCCTCTTGTTTCAAGATCGGTATTGAAACGCATCAGCTCGATGGTGTTTCGGTGAAGATCTACAGTCCGGAAAAGACGCTTGTAGACTGCTTCAAATTCCGTAACAGGATCGGGATGGATATCGTGCTCGAAGCACTCAAACTGTATCGGCAGAGAATGCATAAGAATCTGCATGCGCTCATGCAGTATGCAGAGGTGTGCCGTGTTGCCTCAGTCATGAAACCATATCTGGAGGCAACGCTGTGAGCGCAAAAGAGATCAAAAATATCGGAGCCTCGGTCAGGCAAAGGCTGTTGAACAAGGCGCGGCAGGAAAACAGGCCTTTTCAGGAGCTGTTGCAATACTATGCCATGGAGCGCTTTCTCTACCGTCTGTCGGTTTCTTCATTCGCAGATCGTTTCATTCTCAAGGGGGCATTGTTGCTCAGGGTCTGGCATGCTCCCTTGGCAAGACCGACAATGGATATCGATATGCTCGGCAAAACAGGAATCGTTACCATCATTGCTGAATTTCCCTCAGGCTGAGATGTACTGTTACAGCAGGGAAAGCATGATTGCCGAAAAGTTTGAGGTTATGGCCAAGCTTGGGATTCTCAACAGCAGGATGAAAGACTTCTATGATATCTGGATGCTCTCACGCCAGTATGATTTCGAAGGTGCCAGTCTCGCAGAAGCCATCAGGCAGACGTTTGCGCAACGGGGAACAACGCTCGTCCAGATGAAAGAAATCTTTTCCAGAGAGTTCATTGAGGAGAAGCAGGTGCAATGGAATGCCTTCAGAAAACGTATTGGTCTTGAATACCTGCAGGCCTCGTTTGCTGATGTGGTGCAGCAGGTGCAGGTATTTCTATCTCCAGCTGTGGAAGCACTCAGGGCAAAGCGATTTTTTCAGGACAATTGGATTGCTCCGGATTCATGGCGGAGTAATCATGAAAAACCAGAGGTGAGAACATAATCGTTGCTTTAATTTATTGATCGATAGTGATAAAAATTTTGTTACGCGTATGTTACGCGAAAATTTTTATAGGCCAGTAACTCCTTTTATATCAATGGCATATAGCCGCAGTATGATATTTACACTGTAGAGGTCAGAAGTTCGAATCTTCTATCGTCCACAACCATAAAAGCCTGCAAATAAACAACTTGCAGGCTTTTTCCCTCCCGCTCTTACGCCACTGAAATACTTCGATTTTATCTGATTTAACGCCGTTTACCCATGGTTTTGTTACGCCATTGTTATACGAGTTTTTTTACTTCTCCTGAACAAACCTGATAACTCATTGCATAATTGAGTATTGCGCTTGTATGCGTAATGCCTGCGCTACCTCTACAATCTTTTTGTTCAGGTTTCTGGCATTTTTCGGTGCCAAATGGCCCGAACGTTTTTGGCTTCTTTAGCCTTCTCTAGGCGTTTGGGGCTCCAAAAATCCAGCTCATCGGCTTACCTCATCGATATGTCGTTAAAGATCCCGCGGTATATCATCCTTTGTTCATCAATCATGAGGTTCCAAAGGTTGATGGTTATGAGCATGTTCATTTCCATCATGTTTATGTCGATGGATATGGATGAGGTTGTTTTTTTCAAGGAATAATCTGTCGTTCAAAACAGATTCAGGGGAACCTTCCCTGACAATTCTGTTATCCTTTCCGAACACATACACTGTATCTGCGATCTCTCCGACTATATGTAAATCATGCGTTGCCGTAATAATAGTCTTACCTCGCTGATTGGCGCTTTCAATGAAATCGACAACGTGCCGGACTGTTAAAGGATCGAGTCCTGCTGTCGGTTCATCGAACAAATAGACGTCCGGATCAATGGCAAGTACTGAAGCGATTGCCACCCGTCTTTTCTCGCCGATACTTAACTGATGAGGAACTCTGTCAAGCAAATGCATAATGTTTAAAACCTGAGAGACCTCCGCAAGACGTTTGTTGACCTCTGCCTCATCGGCTCCTAACTGTAATGGACCGAATGCGATATCCTCTCGTACCGACGGACAGAACAACTGGATATCTGCATTCTGAAAGACAAGACCGATCCTTTTTCTGAAACGGTGTGCGATATTTTCATCCGAGAGAACATTCTCATTCAAAGGTTCTCCGAAAACGCGGATTTGGCCTTGGTTTGGGAAGATAAGTCCATCCAGAAGGGTTAACAGCGTGGATTTTCCCGTACCGTTTGCTCCGATGATCGCTATCTTTTCACCCGACTTGACGGTCATATTGATATCTCGAAGCGCCGGGTATCTGCCCAGATAAGAATAGTGTATACCTTGTAACTCAAAAACGGTGTTCATAATAGTTTATATCCATAATAGATAAGGCCTGCACAGATGATTAAGGCACATACCATCCAGAGCCAATCTTTATATGTTGCCTGAAATCCGGATAATATGCGGGGTTCTCCAGTGTATCCTCTGGAAAGCATTGCCTTGTAAACATCTTCACTCATCTGGGTTGTTCTATGCCATGTGTTGGCGATATTCCATCCTACGATTTTCTGACCGCTTTTATGATGCGATACTATGCCAACACGGCTTCTGATCGCCAGAAAAATATTTTCGACCATTGTAGCGTAGAGGTACAGATAGCGGTAACACATCGATACTGTCAAAACAAAGACCTGTGGGATACCGAATATTCTCGCGACTTTGAGCAATTCTCCGTGTTTTGTTGTCAGAGATAACAGAACAACCAATGATACCGATGTTGCTACTCTGACGACAAACAATGTGGCACTAGTTAATCCCGGGCGGGTAACGACAAGTGCTGTTCCAAAAACATGGAAAGAGCAAAACGGCTCTCCTGGAGAGACCTGACTGAACAAGGTCGGAATGACGATACAGAGAGAGAACAGGGGAACAAATACCCATGTTCTGACTAAAAATTGCCTTACAGGAATACATGAAAGAGCTGCAAGAATCAAGGAAATTACATACAGAGCTCCAATCAATCCCGCACTCTTCAAAGAAACGGCCGTCAATAAAAGTGCGAAGATGGAAACTGTTTTCATCCGGGGGTCAAGCGACTGTAAAAACCCTTTTTGAGAAGCAAACTCCTCATACAGGGTTGCATCTTTTATAAACGACAGAGCGCTCATCATCGAGCGCTCTATAAAATCATTCCTTTTGTGAATTGCCTTATTCATGCTCTTTCACCAGTCCCTTGCCCAGTAACATCATCACAGCTGCAATAATCGCGATGCCGACAACTGCAGAGATGACATATGCAAAAATCAAATGAACGAGGTCTTTCCCTTCCCAGCCCTGAAATGCGTAATCGGGGAAAGGTGCTTTCCAGAGCTCGGATAATTTCGCCAATCCTTGAGGCACATAACCCACCATTGTCAGGATTTCTTCCTGGCCCCATTCTCCCCATGCACTACCCGCCTTGAAATGATCTGGTAAAATCAACCCCAACGGTGACAGGATAATGAGAATACCGATTCCAATCCATAATTTTTTTGTAAGTGTCATGATCTGCCTCCTTCGACAACAAAAACATCCTGTTTCTGTAGATATTTTACCACTAAAGCGGTCACGATGGCTTCAACCCATCCGAAAATCAAGAGATGTTCCCCTGCCATTGCAGGAACAGCAATATTGAGACCGTATGGACAATATAATGACTGTCCATTTGCGGCATGGAACAACAAAGGTTGAAGACCGAATTCGATGCCTGCGACTGTTGCCGCAACACAAATACCCACATAAGCGCCTATCCCGGCAGCTATAATTTGCCTGTTGGAACCCGGTTCGCTATTTGAACTTATGAATTTATAAACATAATAGCCGACAAAAGGAAGAACGAATGCCATGTTGAAACAATTCGCCCCGATAGCAGTAATACCTCCGTCACCAAACAGCAATGCCTGAATGACCAAAGCAACTGTAACGGCTATACATGCCGCCCAGGGACCCAGAAGAATGGCAACCAGTACACCTCCGACCGCGTGACCCGTTGATCCACCGGGAATCGGCACATTGAACATCATGATGACAAAGCTGAATGCGGCACCTATAGCTAAAAAAGGCACTTGCCTTGCTTTCAATGTTTTTTTTACAATCCTGGAGGCTGCAGTCCATATCGGCACCATGATTGCACCGAAAACTCCGCAAGTTGCAGGACTTAAATAGCCATCTGGGATATGCATGTACTCACTCCTTTCTAAAGGTTATAAATACAGAGAAACTATCCGGTGAAAGGTAAACGCCTCATCCAAAAAGAATATGAAGCTATTTAATATCTTAATGTTATGCCTGCGAGAAATGTCGTTGCAGGTTCAGCATCATTCAACCCGCCCTTGATACCGAAATCGAGATCTATTTTTTCAGAAGGGCTGTAGATCAAGCCTCCAAGGATATAAACAGGATGGATATCGGTATACTTTTCCTGGTTGGTGTCCACCCCGATATCAGCGACAGCTCTCAGCTTTTCGTTCAATTTCAACTCTCCGGCAACAGAAGCATGCCAGATGTCTTTATTTGAGCCGATTTCATCGCTATCAAGATTGTATTCGTTATGTGTATATCCGAGATTGATGTGAATCGCCCCGGATTCTGCGCTCCGGGTCGCAATCAGCATCAGACCTTCTGATACGTTGCCATTGCCAAATCCTTTGCTCTCATTACCAGTTGGAAGTGTTATTCCTGGTTTGAGGGCGAAACTCAGCTTACTGTCTTGAAGTTCCAGGAAACGCCATTTTATCTGGAGGGAAATATCGCCTATTCCATTTTCGTTAAATATGGTCGACCCATCTGTCTCAACCTTTTGGCTTGTCCAGGGGATGCCTGCAACAATGTCAATATTTTCTGCAAGACCATAGGTGAAAGTCACTGAAGGTGACCAGGCAGTTTCTTTGGTGGTTGAGCCCTCATTGTTTTCTGTTTCCTGTTCTCTTTCAACGCCTATTTCTATCTGGACACTTCCTTTTCCCTGGGTGCCAGTGTCATCAGTGACAAGGGGCATGGCTGCGAAAGTTGGCGTTGAACAAAGAGTGGCTGCAATAGCGAAAGGATAGAATTTTTTTAACATGGCAGGAGATTGATTTGTTCTCGATAACACAAAAATAATATTAGTGCTACTGAGAAGCAAAAAAAGAACTCAATTTTATAGCCATGGAGTGTATCGTTTTGAAAAACTCGTATCGCTGGCGTAAGAAATAGAATTGAAGGGTATCTTGGCTACTCAGTAACCCGTAGAAAAACTTGCTGGTGTGATTGATTTTTTGATTGAAGTAATATTCCGGAGATGAGGCGAGAAAAGTAAAGCCGTTCGATGAAGACGCTGCCCGGAAGCTGATGAAGTATGTTCCTTTCTGAGCTTGAATTATAATTGATGGGTAATTGATGCAAAGAGGGTTTGATGACTAATCCTGCCATGACTGATGTTGTTGTCCTACAACGGCATATTATATGAATACAGTCATCGTATTAGATTGAGTACCACACCACAGGGGGCAAAACAGGAGGGCAGGGAAGTAATTGTTTTTTATTTTTATTCATAGATTTTGATAAAAATTTTGTTACGCGTATGTTATGCGAAAATTTTTAATATCACTGTAACTCTTTTTATATAAATGATATATAGCCTCAATACGATATTTACACTGTAGAGGCCGTTGGTTCGAATCCAATATCGTCCACCCTCATAAATGCTTATAAATAAATGATATATAAGCATTCCTCTTCTCAAGGAAATACGAAATTTCTGCCAAAATCAGCTTATTCTATGCTATTATTGCGACGTATATGCTATGCGAGATATTATCTGAACCCAAGAAACAGTTTCACTTGCTCATGATGATCTGAGCCAATAAAACTGAGCCGGTTGCTCTTAGAAATTTCATGCCTTTGTGGCAAGGGGGCGTTTCATGTGCTTGCAGCACCCAAATCGGAAACGTTGAGCAACTGGTAATGCTTGAGGGATTTTTCGAATGCGTTGCAGGCCTTCATCTGCTCAATCACCCGATCCAGGTCGGTGTAGTCGAACGCGGCGGTCCATTGCTGGATTTTTTGCATGGCGGAAATGAATGGTTCTGGTT
>TBL_comb47_HYPODRAFT_10006062_pt1 | contig 13205 bp, 9 predicted proteins | sample TroBogypolimnion_40_FD_10682 | JGI IMG/M metagenome (IMG submission 10682)
GTCTGCGCGCCATTGGCTGGCTGATTTGCCTGCTGGCCGGGGCCGGCGCTGCAGGGGCCCAGCCCCTGCTTAGCGCCTGCGCCAGCCATACACCGCCCTTTGTATTGTTCGTGCAAGGAGCGCCGGTGGGCGGCTTCAGCTATGAGCTGCTGAGCCAGATAGCGACGCACATGGGCCGCAAGCTCACGGTCAGCCCCCTGCCCTGGGCGCGCTGCCTGCAGGACGTAAAGTCGGGCGCCATCGACCTGGCGATTGATGCCTATGACGATGCCGAGCGACGCAAGTTCTACCTCTACTCAGCGCCCTATCACACCCTGTCGCCACAGCTCTTCTACAAAGCGGACTCACTGCTGGATGCGCTGCAAATCCATACGGTGCGGGACCTGGATCGCTTCAAGGGTTGCGGAGTGCGCGACTACAGTTACGCACACTACGACCTGGATGCCGCCACACTGGACCGCGGTGCCGCCGATGACGCAAAAATGCTGCTCAAGCTCAAGGCCGGGCACTGCGACTATGCGGTGGAAGAACTGGAATACATCGTGGGCGGCAGAAGCGCGATCGCCCATTGGCCCGATGAGTCCGACCTCAAATCCATGCGCCCCCTTTGGGCCAAGGGCCCACAGCTGCATTTCCTGATCGGCAGGGAGCACCCCGGGGCCGAGGCCCTGCTGTTGGAGATAGACCAGGCGATTGCCGCCGCCGAAAAATCCGGTCACACGGCCGCCCTGCGCAAAAGGTATTTCGAGGCCGCTGGCAAACCGGCGAAAAAGCCCTGAGCGGGCGGTCCACGCCATGAAGCCCGCACGCCTCTCGGTCGCTGTCACCGTCATCGTCGCGCTGGTCATGGTGGTCACCGTGTTTTCGGTGGCCTTTGGCCTGATCAATTTCCGCATGCAGAAGCTGCAGCGGTACCAACAACTGCAGCAGGAGCTGGACTACAGTGCCGAGCAACTGGCAGCGGCTGTGGCGCTGCCGCTGTGGAATTTCGATCAGGAGCAGATCGACTCGATTCTGGACAGCGCCATGAAGTTCGACTCGGTCTCGGGTCTGGTGCTGGCGCGCAGCGGCAGAGACCGGCAAAGCTTGGATGTGCGGCTACGGGGAAGCCACTGGGAATCGCTGCGCAGCAAAGCGGCGTTCGATGGCAATGGCTTGCTGCGTTCCGAGCGCGGCGTACAAATGCAGCAGCGCCTGGTGGGAAGCATCCGCGTATTTGCGAGCACCCGATTTATTGATGCGCAGTTGCGGGAGTTTCTGCTGCAAACCCTGGCGTGCATTCTGGTCATGGATATCTTGCTGGTGGTGTCGCTGTACTACGCGCTGTGGCGCACCATCCTGCGCCCGCTGCAACGCATAGAGAGCTTTGCCGTCATGGCCGGCGCCGAGGAGCAACCGCAGGGCATGCAGGGTATGCACTTTCGCGGCGAGCTGGAGAGCCTGCGTCTGGCCATCGAAGGCATGCTGGGCCTGTTGGCATCCCGACTGGCCGGCCTGAAGGAGCAGTCGGCCCTGATGGCGGCGCAGGAGCAAAGCACCAGGCTCAGCGAGTTGCGCGTGACCCAAATCCTGAAGGCCAGCCCGCTGCCCATCACGGTGGGAAATCTGCAGAGCGGTGCCTACGTTCGCGTCAATCCGGCCTGGGAGCGGCAATTTCAGCTGCAGGAGCCGGAGGTGCTGGGCAAGACCTCGGTCGACCTGGGTTTCTGGAAGAACCTGGAGGAACGCCAGGGCTGGTTGGACCGCTTCAATGCCGAGGGTCGCGTCAGCGGCTACGAGGTCAGCTTCCGGATGAGCAACGGCCAGATCCGGGTCTTTATGCTGTCGTCCGAGCGCTTTGTCTATGGCAGTGAGGACTGTGTGCTGACGATGTCGGTGGACGTGACCGAACGCAAGGCCCTGGAGTCCGAGCTGCTGCTGCTCAACAGCCAACTGGAGCAGCGGGTGCAGGAGCGAACCCGCGACCTTGATCACTCCCACCAGGAGCTGCTGCATACCATGCAGACGCTGGAGCGCACACAGGATGAATTGATACAGTCCGACAGGCTGGCCTCCCTGGGCAGCCTGGTGGCTGGCGTGGCGCATGAGCTCAATACCCCCATAGGCAACGCCCTGGTCGCCTCCAGCAGCCTGTCGGAAGAGGTCGCCCAGATGCAGCAAACGGTGCGCGCCGGCAGCATGAAGCGCTCGGCCTTTGAACACTTTATGGAGCGCGTCGCCGAAGGCTCGGAACTGACCCTGCGCTCGCTGCACCGGGCCGTGACCCTGATCTCCAGCTTCAAGCAGGTGGCGGTCGACCAGGCCTCCGAGCGCCGACGGGGCTTCGATCTGGCACAGGTGCTCAACGAGGTCATCGACACCCTGAAACCCAAGCTCAAGCACGCGGCGGTGCGGCTCAGCCTGGACCTGCAAGCCGACATCGCCATGGAAAGCTATCCCGGCCCCTTGGGCCAGGTCATCATCAATTTGTTTACCAACGCGCTGGCCCACGGTTTTGACAACCGCGCCTCGGGCCTGATCACGGTGCGCACACACAGGCTGGGCAAAGAGCGTGTCATCGTCACGTTCAGCGATGACGGCGCCGGCATTGCGCCCGAACACCTGGGGCAAATTTTCGACCCCTTCTTCACCACCAAGCTGGGCCGCGGTGGCTCGGGTCTGGGGCTTTCGGTGTCGCACCGCATCGTCACCAAGGTGCTGGGTGGCCAGATTGCCATCCGCTCCACGCTGGGACAGGGCGCCAGCTTTGAAATGAACCTGCCGGCCACTGCGCCCCAGGTGGTGGCATGAGCGCGCGGGGCGCCAACAACTTTCAGCCAGTTTGGCTTTTTACAGAGGCGGCATGACCCCATGAATTCCAACGATACGGATGATTTCCTGGTCTTCACGGAAGATCTGGCCCCGGCCGCGCCCGAGCAGACCCTGCTGCCCTGGAAGGTGCTGGTGGTCGATGACGACGCCTCGGTACACGACCTGACCCGCATGGCGCTGCGCGATTTCCGCTTTGAAGGCCGCGCGATTGCGCTGCTGGGGGCCTATAGCGGCATCGAAGCCAAGGCCCTGGCCCTGGCCAACCCCGACGCCGCCATGATGCTGCTGGACGTGGTGATGGAAGATGAGTTTGCCGGGCTGGGCGTGGTTCAGCATGTGCGCGAAATCCTCAAAAACCGGCGCATCCGCATCGTGCTGCGCACCGGTCAGCCCGGATCGGCGCCGGAGCAGGACGTGATTTCGCGCTACGACATCAACGACTACAAGGAGAAGACGGAGCTCACGGCGCGCAAGCTGTTCACGCTGATGCACGCCTGCCTGCGCGGCTACCGCGACCTGTGCATCATCGAAGAAAACAAGCGCGGTCTGGAACAGATCATTGAATCGTCGGCCGACCTGTTTCGCACCGAATCCCTGGAGCAGCTGACAGCCGGTGTGCTGCGCCAGCTCGATACGCTGCTGCAGTTGCGCGGTGGCTTCTTTGCCCGCTCGATGGCCAGCCCTGGCGGGCCCAACGGCGGCGTGGCACTGGAGCGCAAGGGCGAGGGCGAGATCAACGTGGTGGCCGCCACTGGCGCCTTTATCGGCAGCGAAGGGCGCCCTGCGCTGGAGCTGCTGCCGCCCGATGCCCATGCGCGCCTGCAGGCAGCATTGCAGACCGGCGCCGGGCAATTCTGGGACGACAAGTTCGTCGGCGTATTTCGCAGCGGTGCCACCCTGGACCGCATCATCTATCTGGTGGGCGTGCGCCCCATGAGCGAGTTTGACCACCACCTGATACAGCTTTTTTCGCGCAATGCCGGCATCTCGTTCGAGAACCTGCAGCTGCGTGAGGAGGTGGAGGAAACCCAGCGCGAACTGGTGTACCGCCTGGGCGGTGCGGTGGAGACACGGTCCAAGGAAACCGGCGGCCATGTGCGCCGCGTGGCCGAGATGTCGCGCCTGCTGGCCAAACTGGCCGGCCTGAGCGACCACGATGCCACCATCCTCAAGCACGCCTCGCCCATGCACGATGTGGGCAAGATCGGCATTTCGGATGCCATCCTCAACAAGATCGGCAGCCTGACCCCCGAAGAGTGGACCACCATGAAGCGGCATACCGAGATCGGCCACGAGCTGTTCCAGGGCTCGGAGCGCGAAATCCTGCGTCTGGGCGGCTTGATCTCGCTGGAGCACCACGAGAAGTGGGATGGTTCGGGCTATCCCCAGGGCAAGCTGCGCGAGGGCATCCACATCACGGCGCGCATCACGGCGGTGGTGGATGTGTTTGATGCGCTGCTCAGCAAGCGGGTCTACAAGAAAGCCTGGCCGCTGCAAGGGGTGGTGGCGCATATCCGCGAACAATCGGGCCGGCACTTCGACCCCGCACTGGTGGACCTGATGCTGGATAACCTGGACCGCTTTGTGGAAATTCGCAACCTGCACAGCGACGCGACCGACCACGCCGACCATGCTGACGCAGCCGACTGAAGCGCATACCGCACCGGCCGCCGTGGTGGGTGATTTGCCCACCTTCGAGTGCTCGGTTTCGCTGCAAATGCGCTGCCAACAGGTACACGCCCTGTTTGCCTCCGATGCCTTGATCCCCGGCGTGGTGGTGCAGGACGCGCAGGGCAGACTGCGTGCGCTGATGTCGCGCAACCGCTTCCTGGAAGTGTTCAGCCAGTCCTACCGCAGCGAGGTCTACTTCAGCCGCCCGCTGGAGCGCTTGCTGCGCGATGAGTTTTCCGCACCGCTCTGTGTAACTGCCGATGCCAGCATTGCAGCGGTGGCAGAAACTGCCTTGCAGCGCCCGAGGGACCGCTTTAACGAGCCGCTGGCCGTTGCCTATCCGGGCGATGTCTACAAGGTGCTGGAGATGCACGACCTGTTGCTCGCCCTGGCCCGTATCCAGACCCACCAATACCAGCAACTGCAGGTGGCGCTGGACCACCTGGTGCAGGCCGAGAAGCTGGCCTCGCTGGGCGCACTGGTGGCCGGCGTGGCCCATGAAATCAATACGCCCATAGGCGTGAGTCTGTCCGCCGCTTCCCATCTGAGCGAACAGGTAAATGCTTTTGGCGGTTTGCTGGAGCGCCAGCAGATCCGCAAGGCCGATCTCCAGGCCTTTGTGGATGGCAGCCGCGAGGCCAGTGGCATCATTCTGCACAATATGGAACGCGCAGCGGCCCTGGTGCGCAGCTTCAAACAGGTGGCAGCGGACCAGACCTCCGAGACCCGGCGCAACTTCGACCTGCAGCAGACCGTCGCTGAAATCCTGTTCAATCTGGGGCCCCGCTTCAAGCACCGCAGCGTGGAACTGGTGCAGCAGGTGGAGCCAGGCATCGCGATGGACTGCTTCCCCGGTGCACTGGCTCAGATTCTTTCCAATCTGGTGCTCAACGCGCTGCTGCATGGTTTTGAAGAAACCGGCAGCGGCCAAATCGAGGTGCTGGGGTCGCGTCGAGGTCAGGATGTGGAAATCACGGTACGCGACAACGGCCGCGGCATTCCGGCCGATCTGTTGGGCCGGGTGTTTGACCCCTTCTTCACCACCAAGCGCAACCAGGGCGGCACCGGCCTGGGCCTGCACATTGTCTTCAACCTGGTGCACAACACCCTGGGTGGCAGCATCGTGCTGCACAGCAGCGTGGGCCAAGGCAGCGCCTTTGTCATGCGGGTGCCCTGTGTGGCGCCCCACCATGGGCTGCGGCAGGACCGGGCAAGCGCAGTGGCGAACTGAATGCACTGCTTCATCCCCATGTCACAAACAAATCGCCTAATAAATTTCCCTGCAGAACCTGCAGCGAACCAATGAAATCGAGCAAGCAATGAAAATCAGCCTGAAATTGCCACTGGCATTTGCCTTGTCACTGGGCCTGTTGTTTGCAAGCAGCATGTACGGTTTGTTCCAGGTCAATCACGCGGTAGACGTCTATGCGCATGACGTATTCAATGCCACGGAATCGCACCGCATGGCGTCCTTGTCGGGAACCGACTTTGCGTCCGCTGTGCAGGAATGGAAAAACGTGCTTCTGCGCGGCAAGGACGACAAAAAGCGCGAGGAATACTGGAACGCGCACGAGGCCAAAATCAAGGAGGTCAGAGACGACTTGCAACTGCTGCAATCCCTGGTCACCCAGGCGCCGGCCAAGGACATGGTGGCTGCGCTCGCCAAGGAACTGGAGACGGCTGAGGCCCGCTATGGAGCAGCCTTTGCGGCCTACAAGGAGGCCGGCAATGACTATCTTGCAGGTGACAAATCCGCCAATGGTGCGGACCGCGTAACCGGGAAATTGCTGGGAGATTTGAAAAAGCAATTGGCGCTGGAGGAAAAATCGGTTTCTCAGGCGGCCAGTGCCGGGGCGAGCTCGGCAAGCATGCTTTCCTACACGCTGATGGTGACGATCACCGCACTCAGCATGGTGGCGGCGGTGTGGCTGAGTCGCCGGATCAGCCGCCCACTGATGGCGGCGGTTGAGGTCGCCGACCGAGTGGCCAGTGGCGATTTGAGCCACGCCATCACCGGTACCGGCTCGGATGAAATCGGGCAATTGCTGACCGCACTGGGCACCATGCAATCCCATTTATCACGCTTGGTGGCCCATGTGCGGGAAGGTTCGCAGGCCGTTGCCGCGGCCAGCGCAGAAATCGCGCAGGGCAATCTGGACCTGTCCAACCGCACCGAGCAACAGGCCGGCGCCCTGGAGGAGACCTCGGCCAGCATGGAAGAACTGGGCACCACCGTGCAACAAAATGCGGATGCCTCGCGCCACGCCCATCAGCTGGCGGCCCATGCCACCACGGTGGCGAAGGCGGGTGGTGAGGTCGTGGGGCATGTGGTGGAAACCATGAGGGGTATCCAGGAGTCGAGTCGCAAAATCAGCGACATCATCGGCGTGATCGACGGCATTGCCTTCCAGACCAACATACTGGCACTGAATGCTGCGGTGGAGGCTGCCCGCGCCGGTGAAGAGGGGCGGGGCTTTGCGGTGGTGGCATCGGAGGTGCGCTCTCTGGCCGGGCGCTCGGCGCAGGCAGCCAAGGAAATCAAGAGCCTGATCACCACCAGCGTGGAGCGGGTGGCGCAGGGAACCACATTGGTGGACCAGGCCGGCAGCACCATGACGGACATTGTCAGCAGCATTGAACGGGTCACCGACATCATGGGTGGAATCGGTGCTGCCAGCAACGAACAGGCCAACGGAGTCGCGCAGGTCGGCGAGGCGGTGGCACAAATCGATCAGGCGACGCAAAAAAATGCGGCTCTGGTGGAGGAAATGGCGGCATCAACCCGCAGCTTGCAGAGCCAGGCCGAGGAGTTGGTGCAGTTGGTCGCCCGCTTCACCCTCAAGAGCTGATGGCGAAATCGACAAGCGACGAAACCGACAAACAACTGTCATATGATTGAAATACTCCTTCAGCATGCTTGAACATATTGCTTCAAACCAAACAAGGCGCCTCCCATGACAGTCCCTAACGAACTACTACAACAACAAGAAGAAATGATGCGCCGTATGCGCGAAGACCTGCTCGACAGCTACGACGAAGAGCTGGAGATGGAGCTCGAAGAGCGCAATATGGAGGAGCTGGAAGCCACCGGCAAACCGCGCAGCGAAACGGAGCGCCTGGCCCGTCGCAATTACTTCCGGGAACTGTTTCGCCTGCAGGGCGAGTTGGTCAAGCTGCAAGACTGGGTGGTGGCCAGCAAGCACAAGGTGGTGATCCTGTTTGAAGGGCGCGACGCGGCCGGCAAGGGGGGCGTGATCAAGCGCATCACCCAGCGCCTGAACCCGCGCGTGGCCCGTGTGGCCGCCCTGCCCGCCCCCAATGACCGCGAACGCACGCAGTGGTATTTCCAGCGCTATGTGTCGCACCTGCCGGCCGCCGGCGAGATGGTGTTATTCGACCGCAGCTGGTACAACCGCGCCGGTGTGGAGCGCGTCATGGGCTTTTGCTCGGATGACGAATACGAAGAGTTTTTCCGTACCGTGCCCGAGTTTGAAAAGATGCTGGCGCGCAGCGGCATACAGGTCATCAAATACTGGTTCTCGATCACCGACGAGGAGCAGCACTCGCGTTTCCTGGGTCGCATCCACGACCCGCTCAAGCAGTGGAAGCTCAGCCCCATGGACCTGGAAAGCCGGGTGCGCTGGGAGGAATACACCAAGGCCAAAGAGATCATGCTGGAGCGCACCCATATTCCGGAAGCGCCCTGGTGGGTGGTGCAGGCGGTGGACAAGAAGACCGCGCGCCTGAACTGTATCCAGCATCTGCTGGACCAGATTCCCTACACCGAGGTGGAACATGACGCCGTGGTGCTGCCGGCCCGTGTGCGCAACGAGGACTACACCCGCCTGCCGGTGCCAGGCGAGATGTACGTGCCCGAACGCTACTAAAGGCGATACAGGCGCGGCGACGCGCCTGGCTGGCGGCAGTGTGACGGTGCAAATTGACACGTCTATGTCATCAGGATTTCACGGTTTTGTCAGAGCATTGCATTTTTCACACGCTTTGACACCCCTATGAAAATCACTGTAATCGGCACCGGCTATGTGGGCCTGGTGACCGGCACCTGCCTGTCGGAAGTGGGCAATGACGTCATCTGCTTTGACACCGACAGCGCCAAGATTGAGGCGCTCAAACGGGCGGTGCTACCGATCTGGGAACCCGGCCTGGACGAGATGGTGGCGCGCAATGTGAAGGCCGGGCGCCTGCACTTTACCGACGACATCGAAGCTGCCACCCGCTTTGGCACCATCCAGTTCATTGCCGTGGGCACGCCCCCTGGCGAAGACGGCGGCGCCGACCTGCAATACGTGCTGCAGGCGGCCCGCGCCATCGGCCGCCACATGACCGACTACAAGGTAGTGGTAGACAAGAGCACGGTGCCGGTGGGCACGGCCGACAAGGTGCGCGCTGCCATTGCCGAAGAGCTGGCCGCGCGCGGAGTGGACACGCCGTTCAGCGTGGTCAGCAACCCCGAGTTCCTGAAGGAAGGCGCGGCCATTGAAGACTTCATGCGCCCGGGCCGCATTGTGCTGGGCTGTGACGATGAACAGGCTGCGCTGAACATGCGGGCACTCTACGCGCCGTTCCAGCGCCACCATGAGCGTCTGATCGTGATGGACATCCGCAGCGCCGAACTCACCAAGTACGCCGCCAACGCCATGCTGGCCACCCGCATCAGTTTCATGAATGAGCTGGCCAATCTGGCGGAAAAGCTGGGCGCCGACATTGAGCATGTGCGCAAGGGCATTGGCAGCGACCCGCGCATAGGCTATGACTTTTTGTATGCCGGTGCCGGTTACGGCGGATCCTGCTTCCCCAAGGATGTGAAGGCACTGATCAAGACCGCAGCCATCGACGCTGGCATGGAGCTCAAGGTGCTGACTGCGGTGGAAGCCGCCAACCAGCAGCAAAAGCAGGTGCTGGGCAACAAGGTCAAGGCACGCTTTGGTGCCGATTTGACGGGCAAGCACTTCGCCCTGTGGGGCCTGGCCTTCAAGGCCAACACCGACGACATGCGCGAGGCCAGCAGTCTGACCGTCATCCACGACTTGCTGGAGGCCGGTGCCACGGTGAGCGCCTACGATCCGGTGGCCAGCAGCCATGCGCAAGCCCTGTTGCAGGGCCGGCACGGTGTCGCCTTTGTGGACTCCCAGGCAGCGGCACTGGCGGGCGCCGATGCGCTGATCATCGTGACCGAGTGGAAGGAATTCCGCAGCCCCGATTTCGACGCCATCAAGGCCAACCTCAAGAACCCGGTGATCTTTGACGGACGCAACCTGTACGACCCGAAATGGGTGCGCAGCCTGGGCATTGAGTACCTGCCCATTGGTCGATAAGCAAGCCGTTGGCCCTGTTGCAATTCACCAAAGCGTCACGAGCGTTGTCACGCCTTTGCCATCAAATCCTTTTAGCATCCTTCCACTAGGAGAATTTTTGCATGAACGAATTTTTTAAACAGCTCAAAATCCAGCGTTGGGACGACCACCGCTACTACCACCACAGCCGCATCAACCAGACCTTGCACCTGATCAGCGCCATCAGCTTTGTCGTGGCCTATGGCTTGTTGTTCAAGGACCCGGCAGCCGCTGCGCTGCTGGCCTGGCTGGTCTCCATGACCACGCGCCAAAGCGGTCATTTCTTCTTTGAGCCCCTGGGCTACGACGAAGTCAACCAGGCCACGCAGGAGACCAAGGAAGAAATCAAGGTCGGCTACAACCTGCGCCGCAAGATCGTGCTGCTGTCGATCTGGGCCGGCGCACCGGTGGCGCTGTGGATTGACCCGACCATGATGGGCCTGTTTGAGCCCGCCACGGGCCTGGAAGGCTTTGCGCGCCACACCGGTATGCTGTGGCTGTATATCGGCATTGGCGGCCTGCTGTTCCGTACCGTTCATCTGTTCTTTATCAAGGGTGTGATGGACGGCCTGGTCTGGATGACCAAGATCCTGACTGACCCGTTTCACGACATTTACCTCTACCACAAGGCCCCGCTGGCCTTGATGCGCGGTGAACTGATTGAGCAGCGCGGTACTCTGGGCCCAGTGGCTTAAGTTACCGCTCCAAACAAAAGGGGCGCTTGATGCGCCCCTTTTTTTATGCATTCTTCTTACCTATTGCCCTTTTCCTGCGAACTTGGCTGCCAGCATCTCGCGCAACAGGCGACGCTTGATGGTCTTGTTGGTAACCAGGCCGTCGGTCCACCACCAGCCATCGGCCTGCATGGCCAGGCCAGCGCGGACAAAGCATTGAACGACCTGCTCGAACTCCGCATCGCTAAAGGCCAGGCTCCAGATCAAACGGGCCGAACCGACCCAGCTCAGGGCCACCCCCTCACGCCGCAAGTAATGTTGGAACAACCAGTTGAAGCTGGCCGGCTGGGTGTAGAGCACGGTCCAGACCGAGGACATATGCGCCACCTGCACCGGCACCCCGGCGGCTTGCAGGCGGCTGTTCATCAAGGCGGCGCGCGCATCCCAGGTGGCATCCAGATGGGCATAGAGGGCGGAGATATCGGCATCCTCGAGTCGGCGCAAAAACACATTCATGGCGCCCATCACATAGGGATGGGAATTGAAGGTGCCGCGGGCAAAGCAGATGTCGGCCGGACTGCCCTCGCGAAAGCGCCGCATCCAGGCGCGCTTGCCACAGACCACGCCAATCGGCAGGCCGCCGCCCAGTGTCTTGCCATAGGTGACCAGATCGGCCTTGACGCCAAAGTATTCCTGTGCCCCGCCCTTGGCCAGACGGAAACCCATGAACACCTCGTCAAAGATCAGCGCAATGCCGCGCGCATCGCAGATGCGGCGCAGCTCCTGCAACCAGGCGGTATAGGCGGGGCGGGCAAAGAAAGCCTTACGCGAACTGTCCAGCATGGCACCGTCGCTGGGTGCTGCTGCATTCGGGTGCAGCGCTTGCAGCGGGTTGATCAGCACGCAGGCGATGTCCTTACGGGTGCGCAAAACGGTCAGCGTGGCCTCGCCCATCTCGGTCAAATTCAGCGTGTCTCGCGCATGGATGGGGTTGCCGATACCCGGCTGCACATCGCCCCACCAGCCATGGTAGGAGCCGCAAAAGCGCACCAGCTTGTTGCGCCCGCTGTGGTAACGCGCCAGGCGCACGGCCTGCATCACGGCCTCGGTGCCCGACATGTGAAACGACACCTCTTCCATGCCACTGATGGCCTTGATGCGCTTCAGGTTGTCCAGCATCACCGGATGGTAAGCACCCAGCACCGGGCCCAGCTCCTGCACCAGTGCGGCGCCCTCGGCCATGCTGTGCTTGTAAAAGTCGTTGCCAAACAGGTTGACGCCGTAGGAGCCGGTCAGGTCGTAAAAGACATTGCCATCCAGATCGGTCACGGTGACACCGGCCGTGCTTTGCACAAAGGAGCCGACCTTCAGGCCCTGAGCTGCGAGCTTGCGGAACTGGAACGGCACCCGGTAGGCGCTGACAAACTGCAGGTCCGACAGCGTTTGGGCCGCCTCGGCACTGGCGGCCAGACTCTTGGGGTAGCGCTGTTGGCAGCCTGCCACCAGGGCCGCAAAGGCCGCGCGGCGTTGGGAGACCACCTCGGGCGGTGCGCCATCGATGGCAAACACCTGGTCTTCGTCATAGCTGTAGCTGGGCAACAACGCGGCGACGCGGCGCGCCATGCGCGGGTGACCGGCCAGCGAGCGGTGCTTGGCCTGCGACAGCTGCAAGCGGGAGCGCGCCTTGGACAAGGCTAAAAACAGGGAAGCACTGCCCACGGCGTAGAGCGCCAGGGAATTCAAACCAATCACTTCATTCACGGGATATTGCCTTCCATGCAAAACGGATTACGGAAACTTTAAACATGACACTCAGAAAACAAATACACGACATCCTGGCCAACGAGGACCTGAACTTTTTGCTCACCAACCGCCTGCCCAGGCGCTGGCTGACACAGATGGTCGGGCGTCTCAGCAAAATTGAAAACCCGCTGGTGGCCAAGGCCTCGATCGCGATCTGGAAATTTTTCAGCGCGCTGGATCTGAGCGAGGCCAAAAAGCAGCACTTCAAAAGCATGCACGACTGCTTCACCCGCCAGCTCAAGGACGGTGCACGCAGCATTGACCCGGACCCGGCGGTGATGAGCAGTCCGGTGGACGCCATCATCGGCGCGCAGGGCCCCATCGAAGGCACGCAGGTGTTTCAGGCCAAGGGCTTTCCGTACACGCTGGAAGACCTGTTGGGCCAGGAGGAAGATCTGGAGCCCTGGCGCAACGGCAGCTTTGTCACGCTGCGCCTGACCTCGTATATGTACCACCGCTTCCATGCGCCCTACCAGTGCACGGTGGACAAGGTGCGCTACTTTTCGGGCGACACCTGGAACGTCAATCCGATTGCCCTCAAAAGGGTGGAAAAACTGTTTTGCAAGAACGAGCGCGCCTTTATCAGCACCCGCTTGAACGGGGCGGGCAGCATCAACGGCCAGCGCGTTGCCCTGGTGCCGGTGGCGGCGATCCTGGTGGCCAGCATCCGCCTGCACTTTCTGGATGTGCTGTTTCATATGGGCTACAAGGGCCCCAAGACCATGGCCTGCAACGCAAGCTTCGAAAAGGGTCAGGAGATGGGCTGGTTCCAGCATGGTTCTACGGTCATCGTGCTGGCACCTGCGGGCTTCAGCCTGTGCCAGGGTCTAGTGCAGGGAACCCACGTGCGGATGGGCCAGGCGCTCCTGCGCTGGCAGGCGTAAGCCGCCCT
>TBL_comb47_HYPODRAFT_10006063_pt1 | contig 13204 bp, 8 predicted proteins | sample TroBogypolimnion_40_FD_10682 | JGI IMG/M metagenome (IMG submission 10682)
CGGCCGGGCTCGTTACGATGATCTTGCTGATCCCGCCGTTTTTGAAGACCAGCCGCCGGTCTCCCATCAGTGCCAGGATCGGGTCGTGGGTCGCCATCAGCACGATCTTGCGCTTGTCCACCAGGGTGTGCACCGCCCGCTTGCGGTCGATGCCGGCGTTCTCGATCTCGTCGACCAGGACGATGGGGGACGCGCTCAGGCAGGAGATGTCTGCGATCATCAGGGCGCGCGACTGGCCGCCGGAAAGCGCGGTGACCGGCGTTTGCGGCGTGAAACCCTCGCCGGCCAGGCTGTTGGCGAGTTCGATGATGGTCCGGCTCACGCCCGCCACGTCGTCGACCATGCGGCTTTCGGCGTGCATGGTGACGAACTCCTCCACGCTTAGGTCCATGACGAAGTTCATGTTCTGGGAAAGCTGGGCCACCAGCTTCCCCTCGATGGAGAAGCGCTGGCCTGGGTCGGGCGTCTCCCCGTTGATCAGCACGCTGCGGCCGGTCGGGGTGTCTCCCTGGGCCATCCACTCGATGTCGGCCAGGAAGCGGCTTTTCCCCGAGCCGGTCGGGCCGACGATGCAGATCACCTCGCCGGGACGCACGGTCAGCTCGAACTCCTCGGGTCTGCCGCTCTTGTCGTGGCCGCCCCGGACCGTGATGGATTGAACCCTGGAACCGCTGGAACCGGCCTTCAGGTTCTCCAAAAGCTCCACGAAGCGGACGAAGCGCTCGCTTAACTCCCCCCGCTCCAATCCCAGGTCCTCCAGGAGGTCCGGGTCGAGTGCGGCGAAGTAGCTTGCGGTGCTGTCTTCCGGCGCGGGGAGCGCCAGCCCGAGGCTCCCGAAGAAGTCCTCTATGAAGGGCGCCCTGCGCAGCAATTCAGCGCTCGTTAGCTGCAGTAGCTCTTCTCTTTCATCTGTTGGCATCGGTATCCCTGAAGTCCATCTTCTTCACGTTCCCCATCTGAAAGTCGCTGCCGATCTTGCGCTGCCCGAGGCAGTAGGAGCATAGGGCCGCCGGCATGGAGAAGCGCAGCAGCATCCCCTCCAACTCTACGGTCTCGGGGGCTTCGCGCAGCAGGCGTCCCAGCTCATGGCCCCCCTGGCCAGTCAGGCCGTTAACCTGGATGATGGTCGCGTTGTTGTTGACCTGGCGCACCCGGTAGGCGAAGACCTCGCGCTCGGCCTGGGACACGATGTCGCCCTTGGTGATGACCACCACGTCGGCCATTTTGAGCATCGGGCCGATCTTCTTCGGGGTGTCGACGCCGCTTAGGTTGTCGATGACGCAGACAGCCAGCACCCCCTGGATGTGCGGGGCGCAGCGGTTGCAAAGCCCGGCGCTCTCGATCACCAGAAGGTCGAACCCATGCCTGAGGCCCCAGGAGAGGCAGTCGATTACGTTGCTGACGAAGAAGTGGTCGGGACAGAGGTTGCCGGAGAGGCCGGTGGTGACCGGGATCCGCTGCCGCTCGTAGAGCGCCTGGTCCTGGGTCGAGAGGCTGTCGAACTTTACCACGCCAACTTGCACTCCTGCCTGCTGTAGCGAGGCGATCGCCTTGATGGTGACGGCGGTCTTTCCCGCCGAGGGCGGTCCGGCCAGGGTGACGAGCTTCATGGCGACTCACCGTTGAAGGCCCGCAAAAAGGAGGCGTTGGTGTCGGCGATGAGCGCCTTCAGGTCGTGGTTCTTGACGTAGTCCCAGCCGATCCACTTAAAGCAGGCCTGCTCGGGGAGCCCGTTGTCCACCTCGGGGTGCAGGGCAGGGAAGGCCGCCCCGGCGCAGATGCCGGCCACCTCCGGCCCGATCAGGAAGTTAATCAAAAGGCGCAGCTCCTCGCGCTTGTCGGCCTTGACCAGCATGGTGACCGGGCTCACCAGGGCGCCGTCCCCCGGCCAGACGATGCTGACCTTGTCGCGGTTCTTTATGTTCCGGGCGAAGAAGAGCGGCATGACGCTGATGGCTGGGGTGTCCTCACGGCCGGAACCGGCGCACTTGACCATCTGGGAGGGGTGCCAGCCCCAGGCGACGTTGCGCCCCAGGCTCGCGAGCCCGTCGGCACCGAAGTCCTTGAAGAGCGCAAGCAGCAGGGTCTCGCAAAAGGTGCCGTCTCGGTTGCCACGGATGGCGATGCACTTGGCGTATTCGGGCTTCAGCAGATCAGACCAGTTCTGCGGTAGGGAGCGGGTTCCCAGGCGGGTGTGGTCCACCACCAGCACCAGCAGGTTCATCGCCAGCATGCTGTAGTGTCCTTCCGGGTCCGTCACTCCCATCTGGGCCAGGTGCCGGTCGCCGGCAAAGAGGTTCACGCTGGCGAACTGGCCGGTCTTTATAAAGCGCTCCACGAAGTGTGGGTGGAAGAAGCTGTTGAAGCCGGGTGTGATGATGATGTCGGGCATGTCCGCCAGGGTTTCGAAGTGGTCGGCGTAATCCGCGTAGTCGATTTGGCTGTTGGCGTTTCCCTCGATGCAGTAGGTGATACTGTCGCGCTGCTGCGCGGGTAGAGCGGCCAGGAAACCGTGAAAGGCCTGCTCCAGCGGGACCTTGAGAGGGCAGGGGAGCAGGGCGAGCAGGTTCAGGTTCTGCTGGCCTGGGCCGGACGAACTCTCATTTCCGCTGCGCGGACGGGATGCCGCAATGGCCTCCAGCAGTTGGCCGAGAAAAAGCTCGGGATTGCTGCCGGCCGCCTTGAGCGCGGTGCGCAGCCGGACCGCGGCCCCGAAGCTAGCGCGTACCTCCGGGTCGGCGAAGGTCTCCAATCCGTTGGCCACAAACACCGGCAGCGTTTCGGGATGCAGCGTCAAAACCTTCAGCACGGTCAGATCAAGCAGGGAAACAGGCATGTCCGATTCCTTAAGTCTCTGTTATGTATTGTATCAACGCCTTAGCCCCTCGCCCTCCGGAGGTGTATGGACCGAAGTCAAGGGTAACAAGTGTTCGGGGACATAGGTAACAGGTTTTGGCTTATTTTCAGCCTCCAGGAGGAGGGGCGGGGGGAAGAGAGTCTCCACGGAGCAACTGTCGCGTCAGGGCTCACCCAGGCCCTCTTCTTGGAAGCCGTAAGCCCGCTTGAAGACAGTCCACGCTACGCTGGATACATGGTGTGTGCCAAGTTGGTGATATAATAAAGCGCTATTATATCAGGGTGTTGTGGTCAGCATGTTTGGGGGGATACGTGCGGGTGCCGTAAAGATACGCAGATTGACTCGGGTTGCCTGATCTGTAGCCAGGCGGAAGGTTAGCGCCAGGACGAAATTCAGTCGGAGATCACAGTTTTCCTTTCCTCTCATCCTCAAGGAGGCGTTTTACGGCGGACACCAGCAGGCCGAGAATGAGAAGAAACAGCGTGTCCTCAATCGAGTTCCAGTACCTTATTTTGCCGCTAGTATAGCTGTTGACGTCCGAAAGATACCTGGCATAACCAGATACTCCGGCCAGGGTGACGGCACCCCAGTCGCCCTGCGACCAGGCCGCAAGGCCTATGGGAATGGCGTAGAAGATGAGAATCGAGTAGTCACCGGTCAGGTAATCGATGTATCCGATAGCTACCACCAGCAAAATCTCGATGATGATCGCCATCCATACCGGCAATTTCTTATAACTGTTCAGCCGCCTCCGCATACATCACCTCAATGGTCCTCTTCGAAATGTACCTGATTTAGTAAGCTTTGCAACCAGCATGGATGGGGACACGGGGTTACTCTTTTCCCCCTGTGTGAAGCAAAATTCGATCAATTTTTTCCTTCCCTGCTCAGGCCCTGCAGACCTATGATCCTACCAAGCGTCCAATGCCACCTATCGAGTACCACCTCAATAAGGAGGAAATATGGATACCTAGGGGAATTTTTAACGCACTGTCTGCCTTTATGGCGATCTAGTGACCAGGGCGAATGCGTAGCAGGCACGGACTGCCCCGAAGCAGGCAAGGAACTACTCCGTAGCGCCCCGCTCATTATGGAAACTGTTAAGGGAACTGTGCAGCGCCCTAGCTTACACTATGGTATCATTGCCGCTGGCTGAAAGACCATTCATTACTGACAGGACTACCCATCTAATGACTGATGCACCACTTGTCGAACTGCAGGGCATTACCAAAAGCTACCGCGAGGGTGAGCGGGAACGTGCCGTCCTGAAGGACGCTTCCCTCACTATCAGCCGCGGTGAGTGGCTCTTCCTCCTGGGCAGGAGCGGATCCGGGAAGTCGACCCTGCTGAACCTGCTAAGCGGCATCGACCTGCCGGACTCCGGCGAGATCCTGATCAACGGCAAACCTGTCAGCCGGCTGGGCGAGCGGGAGCGGACCATGTTCCGCCGCACCCGGATCGGCTTCATCTTCCAGTCCTACAACCTCATCCCGACCCTGACGGTGGCGGAAAATCTCCTGCTGCCGCTCGAACTGATCGGCGCGCTGAGCCGCGACAGGAAGGTGGAGGCGCTGGAACTGCTGGACCAGGTGGGCCTGGCCGACCGGGCCGGGAGCTATCCGGACCGCCTCTCGGGTGGCGAGCAGCAGCGCGTGGCGATCGTGCGCGCCCTGGTGCACCGCCCGCTTCTGGTGCTCGCCGACGAGCCTACCGGCAACCTGGATGCCGAGACCGGCCGCGAGGTGCTCGACCTCTTTCAGCACCTGCTGCGTCCCAGCGGGGCGACGCTGGTGCTGGTCACCCACAGCGGCGAGGTGGCGGCACTCGCCGACCGGCTGGTCTCCATCAAAGAGGGACGCCTGGTGCCGACGACCCTCGGCTCCGGGGCGCTGGTATGATCCTGATGCGCGCCGGCCTGCGCAACCTGCTGCGCCACCCCTGGCAGACCTGCCTCGCGGTGCTCGGCGTTGCCCTGGGGGTCGCCGTGGTGACAGCCGTGGACCTCGCCAACGAGACCTCGCATCGCGCCTTCCAGGTCGCTGCGCAGACGGTGGCTGGTCGGGCGACGCACCAGATCCTGGGTGGCCCGCAGGGGCTCCCGGAGGAGCTTTACCGGCAGATTCGGGTCACCTTGGGCTTTCGGGGCTGCGCCCCGGTAGTGACTTCGGAACTGCGCCTGGCCGGTCCCGGCGCAGCGAACCTGCAGCTGGTCGGGGTCGATCCCTTCGCTGAGCCTCCCATCCGCGCCTTCAGCTCCCAGTTCCAAAACGGCCAGGCCCTAGCGGCGCTCATGACGCAGCCCGGGAGCGTTCTGCTGTTGAGGCAAAACGCGCAGCGCTTTGGGCTCAAGGTAGGGGACAGCTTCCAGGCGGAGGTGGCGGGAAGCAGACGCCGCTTGATCCTGGCCGGGTTGCTGGAGGCGGAGGACGAGCTGGAGCGCCTCGGGCTGGATTCCCTCGTGGTGGCCGATATTTCCACGGCGCAGGAGCTGACCGGCCGGGTCGGGCGCCTGTCCCGCATCGACCTGGTGCTCCCCGAGGGGGCCGGCGGCGAGCGCCTGTTGCGCGAATTGCGCGGCCTGCTCCCCCCGGAGGCCTCCATCGTCACGGCGGGGGCCAATGCCGGAGCCCTGGAGCAGATGACCCGCGCCTTCCGGCTCAACCTCACCAGCTTAAGCCTGCTGGCCCTGGTGGTCGGCATGTTCCTCATTTACAACACCATGGTCTTTTCGGTGATCCGGCGCCGCCGCCTGATCGGGCTATTACGCGCGGTCGGCGTGACCCGCCGCGAGGTCCTGGTCCAGCTCATGGGCGAGGCGCTGCTGGTCGGGATCGCGGGGACCGCCGCGGGGCTCGTGTTGGGGGTCATACTGGGGCAGGAGCTGACCCGGCTAGTGACCCGCACCATCAACGACCTCTACTTCGTCCTGGAGGTGCGCCGCGTGCCGCTCCTGCCGGGCACCCTGGTGAAAGGGGCGCTGCTCGGGGTGCTGGCGACGCTTGCCGCGGCTCTTCCGCCCGCCCTGGAGGCGACGGGTGCACCTCCGCGCGCCGTGCTGGCCCGCTCCTTCCTGGAGGCGCGCAGCAGGAGGCTCATGCCGGTGGCCCTGGGCTGTGGTCTGCTGATGCTCTTATGCGGGGGAGGAATGCTGGCGGTCGAGTCCTGGGGCATCCCGGGAAGCTTCGCCGGCCTGTTCGCGCTCATCGTCGGCTACGCGCTCCTGGTGCCGGCGGGTGTGGTGCTGCTGGCGCGGCTACTCCGCCCGATCCTGGGCGCGCTTTTCGGGGTGATCGGCCGCATGGCCTGCCGCGGCGTGCTGGTATCGCTCTCCCGAACCGGGGTGGCGACCGCGGCCCTGGTGGTGGCAGTCTCCGCGACCATCGGCGTCGGCATCATGGTGGGGAGCTTCCGCACCACCGTGCAGCACTGGCTGGAGAGCTGGCTTAGGGCCGACTACTATCTCACCAGCGCGCTGGGGGGCGAGGCGCGCCGGCGTCCGCCGCTCGACCCCGCGCTGGTGCGGCGGCTCTCGGGTATCCCCGGCACGGGGGTGAGCCTGACGCGGCGCGTCTCGCTCGCCACGCCCGGCGGGCCGCTGGAGCTTTTCGCGGTCGAGATCCCACGGTCGACCTTTTCAAGCTACCGGTTCAAGGAGGGGAACCCGGAGCGTGCCTGGGACGGCTTCAGCCGTGGGGGGGCGGTCCTGATTTCGGAACCCTATGCCTATCGACACCGGGTCCACCTGGGCGAGCCCGTGGTGCTCCCGACCCGCTTCGGGCCCCGGAGCTTTCCAGTGGCGGGGGTCGTCTACGATTACGGCTCCGACGCGGGGATCGTCATGCTGAGCCGCACCGGGTACCTGGCCTTCTTTGGAGACGCCAGCGTCGACGGCATAGGGTTCTACGCCATGGGCGGGGGCTCCGCCGCCGGGCTCCCTGCCCGGATCTTGGCGCTGGCGGGCGAGAGCCGGGTCCGGCTGGTTTCCAATGCCGAACTGCGCCGCGCAACCATCGCGGTCTTCGACCGGACCTTTGCCATCACCGGTGTGCTCCGGCTGCTCACCATGGTGGTCGCCTTCGTAGGGATCCTTTCCGCGCTGATGGCGATGCAGGTGGAGCGGGCCCGCGAGCTCGCCGTGCTGCGCGCGCTCGGCCTCACCCCGGCGCAGGTCTGGGGCGTCATCTCCGGCGAGACCTTCATCATTGGTCTGGCCGCCGGCCTCCTGTCGCTGCCACTCGGGGTCCTGCAGGCGCTGGTATTAATCTTCGTGGTAAACCGCCGCTCATTTGGCTGGACCATGGAGCCCTATCTGAACCCGGAGCTTATGGTCCAGGCGGTGCTGCTCTCCCTGGCGGCGGCGCTTCTGGCGGGGGTCTACCCCTCGCTCAGGATTGCGCGGCTGCAGCCGGCCCTGGCGCTCAAGGAGGAGGAATGACATGCGCCGCCTCCTGATCTGTCTGCTGCTTCCAGCGCTCCTATTGGCCGGTTATCTCTCCCTGCGCGCCCGCCCGACTCCGCGCCCGGTTTCTAGCGGAATTAGCGTGAGCCAGGCGCTGGGGGGAATCCCCGATGCGGAGTTCGCCAGGGCGCTTTCCCCGCGCGCTTTTTCCTTTCCCCGTGACCACGGCCCCCATCCGGAGTTCCAGACCGAGTGGTGGTACTTCACCGGGAACCTGCAGACCCGCGAGGGGCGGCGCTTTGGCTATCAACTCACCTTCTTTCGCCGGGCGCTGGCGCCTCACCCGCCGGCGCGGCTCTCTCATTGGGGCGCCAGCCAGGTCTACCTGGCCCATTTCGCCCTGACCGATGTGGAGGGGAAAAACTTCAGCTCCGCCGAGCGTTTCAGCCGGGGTGCGCTCGGCCTCGCCGGCGCCGGGGGAGAGCCCCTGTCCGTCTGGCTGGAGGACTGGTCCGCCCGGGGTACATCTGACTCCCCCTGGAGCATGAAACTTGTCGCGGCTGACGGCGGCGCCTCCCTCGACCTCAACCTGGCGAGCCTCAAGCCCGTCGTTTTGAACGGCGAGGGGGGGCTGAGCCGCAAGGGGAGGAAGCCGGGAAACGCCTCGTACTACTATTCCATCCCGCGCCTGGCGACCAGCGGCACGCTTGCGGTAGGTGGCGAGCGCTTCCAGGTGAGCGGCCTTTCCTGGCTGGACCGTGAATGGAGCACCAGTGCGCTTTCCGGCGACCAGGCCGGCTGGGACTGGTTCTCCCTCCAATTGGACGACGGCCGCGACCTCATGTTCTACCGTCTGCGCCAGAAGGACGGCGGGGCCGACCCCTATAGCGCGGGGACGCTGACCGCCGCCGACGGCAGTGCCAGGGCGCTCGGAGCAGGGGAGGTGCGGCTCTCGACGACTGCATGGTGGACCAGCCCGGCGACCGGGACGCGCTACCCCGCGCGCTGGCGCCTGGCGGTGCCCGGCGCGGGTATCGATCTGGAGGTGGTCCCGCGCCTGGCGGGTCAGGAGCTTTTGGGGAGCTTCAGCTACTGGGAAGGAGCGGTGGCGCTCCGGGGAATGGGGAACACACCCCAGGGCGGCTCGGGATACCTGGAGATGACGGGCTACGGGGATAAAAGCGCCAGCCCATAAGAAGACCACACACCGCGGTCCCCTCTATCAGGCGGGACCATGCCTGCAGAATCCCGGGACCAGGCGGACCTCCACAGCCTGCGCCCCGGGGAGCCCACACGTTGAAGCACGTCGCCCCGTAATTGTCGACCTTCGCACCATGATTGTCCTGCCAGCCTGTTCCACACAGTTATCCGCCTTAAATCATCTCCTATATACCTCCTATAGCACTGTGGTTTGCTGTCAACTGGAAGCCTGCGCTTTAATAGGCACGTATATCGCAGCTAACGTGCTTATGAAGGTACTCAATGAGTGTCATGCAAGGCGTGATTGTGCTTGGAACGTGACACCTGAGACTATCTGCCGAGGCTGGACAGTTCCTGAAAACCGTCATGTTTAGCATAACCGTCATATATGAAGGCCCTTGTCCGGTAACCGTTATTCAATGGCTCTGTTAGGTGCAGTTGTTGTTTTCTCACTTTTTACGACGTTCTAAAAGCTCCCCCTCGCCCTCCGGAGAGGGCCGGGGTGAGGGATTTGCCCTGGCGCGACAGTTGCTTCGTGGAGACGCCCTCACCCCTGCCCCTTTCCCGGTGAGGAGGGGGTAAGGCTCTGAAAACCAACATCAGGGCGTAACGGAGCCTATTCAATTGAGCAATCGCCATGCATGACAGATGAAATGGTAGTGTGCATTTTAGAGGAGTGACAAATGAACAAATTAATGAACCTGCTGCCGGATGCCTGGGACGGGATTACCCTTGACTGCGGGGTGGCGCTCGTCGCGCTGCTTGCCGGGGTGCTGCTGTACCTGGTGCTCTTCTCCCTGCTGAGTAGGCTTGCCGCGCGGGCCGACTTCCCTCTGAGCGAGATCCTGGTGTCCGGTCAGCGTGCTCCCTCCCGCTTGCTGTTGCCGCTCTTCGCACTGATGCTCGCCGCGCCGTCGCTCTCCCTGCCGGCCAACCTGCTGGCGATCCTGCAGCATATCTTCAGCCTCTGCTTCATCGGGCTCGTCACCTGGCTCTTCATCAACTCCACCCTGGCCGGCCGCGACATCATCATCAGCCGCTACGACATCGAGGCCAGGGAGAGCTACAAGGCCCGGGCCGTTTATACCCAGCTCACCCTCCTGGTCAAGGTCATCCTGGTGATCGTCGTCGTCATAGCGCTGGCCTCCATGCTGATGTCCTTTGCCAAGATTCGGGCCTTCGGCGTGAGCATCCTCGCCTCGGCCGGGATCATGGGGATCATCGTCGGCTTTGCCGCCCAGCGCAGCCTTTCCACGCTCCTGGCCGGCCTGCAGATAGCGATCACCCAGCCGATCCGGATCAACGACGTGGTGATCGTGGAAGGGGAGTGGGGGACCATCGAGGAAATCACGCTCACCTACGTGGTGGTGAAGATCTGGGACCTGAGAAGGCTGATCGTCCCGGTCACCTTTTTCCTGGAGAAAAGCTTCCAGAGCTGGACCCGATCCACCAGCAACATCCTGGGGACGGTCATGCTCAGCGTCGATTACAGCGCTCCGGTTCCGGAGATCCGGGTGAAACTCCTGGAGCTCCTGCAGCTCTCGCCGCTTTGGGACCGCGAGGTCTGGGGCCTGCAGGTGACCAAGGCCGGCGAGCAGGTCCTGGAACTTCGCGCACTCATGAGTGCCGTCGATGCGCCGACCGCCTGGGATCTGCGCTGCGAGGTGCGGGAAAAGTTGGTCGCCTGGCTCCAGCAAAACTATCCCGAGAGCCTGCCGAGGATGCGGACCTTGACCTTTAAGGATGGCACCTCCGAGCCCATGGGGGAGGGGCATTGAGCGACCGCGGCTTCCATTTCGGGGGCGCCGGGCAGCGCAGGGGGCGCGCCGTGCGGCTATCCGCATCGTCATATTTGGCAGTTATGTCATACTTGACGGTTCGCCTTGAGGACCCAGCACCTTCCAGGGCGCCCGTTGATCTGCAAAAGTCTTTTAGATACAGACTGTTGCAGACGCAACTGCGGGTTGTTACGGGTGGCACGCATGTTGCGCTTTGACCGCTATTACCGGCATAAAGTGCCTCGAGCACCGCTTTCCGCACCCGGGTGCTATCCCCAGCCTTCCCTTTATCGCTAAAGAGGGCTTTTAGGTCCCCCTGGACTTTCTGGATGCAATTGGCTCAAAGGAGTTATTCATGGAAAATTATCAGATGTCTTCCCCCGCAAACTCACGCCTGTTCCGGCAGAATCGTCACGATGCCGGCGTCCCGGAAATCGAGGAGGCCCGGGAGGCTGACGGGGAATTCGAGGACGACGAAGCTGTTGCAGCGAATGAATCGAATGAATTGAATGAAACGAATGAATCGAATGAATCTGAATCTGAAGCTGAGGTTGAGGCTGCCGGTCAGACCAATGATGCTGTGAAACTGTACCTGCGCGATATCCAGAAAACGAAGCTCTTGAGCGCCGATGAAGAGAGGACGCTGGCCATCAGGGTCGCCCAGGGTGACAAGGCTGCCCGCGACCTGATGATCACCTCCAATCTGCGGCTGGTGGTGAAGCTCTCCAAGCGCTACCTGAACCGCGGCCTTCCCTTTCTCGACCTGATCGAAGAGGGAAATCTCGGCCTCATTAAGGCGGTGGGCCGTTTCGACGTTTCCAGGGGGTTCCGCTTCTCGACCTATGCCACCTGGTGGATCAGGCAGAGCGTGGAGCGGGCCTTGATGAACCAAGCGCAAACCGTCCGGGTTCCGGTACACGTAGCGGAAAACATCAGCAAGTTGTACCGGGTGACGCACCGGTTCCGCGAGGTCATGAACCGCGAACCGACGCTGGCGGAGGTCGCAGACAGCCTACAGATCGACGAAAATCAGGTCAGCAAGCTGAAGATGCTCACGATGAGGACCTACTCCCTCGATCAGCCGATGGGCGAGTTCAGCGATTACTCCCTGTCCGACACCCTCGAGGACCATTCCTCCGTTTCCCCCGTGGACCGGATCGAGGGGGTCGATGCCTTCAAGCTGGTCTCCGCCATGATTGAGACCTTCTCGGAGAACGAGAAAAAGATCCTGGCGCTGCGCTTTGGCTTGGACAACCATGACCCGCAGACCCTGGAAAACATCGGGCGCAGCTTCGGCCTATCCCGCGAGAGGATCCGTCAGATTGAGTCCGTTTCGCTTCAGAAACTGCGGGTGCTCCTGGAGACGCGCGGCAGCAAAATGGCAAGTTGCTGAGCTAAAGCCCGCTGGCGAGCGACTGGCCGCTTTTCACCTCTACTCCCGGGGATGGGGTCAGGGAACCTTCACGGAGCAACTGTCGCGCCAAGGCAAACCTATCACCCCGGCCCTGCATGGACCGGAGTGCGTTGGGGGGCTTGCGAAAGCGCGAGATGCTGAAAAACTACAGGTACCGAGAACCGATCCTTTCACCTAGGGATATTCACCCGATGCGAGCGTATACTTAGTCTGGCAGGGACACTCACACGGTGAGCCGATGGCAATTAATTCTGAGGAAAATACCGCCGACCTTGCCGCGCCGGCGCACGGCGACGGTCGCCAGGTGCCCGGCAAGCCCTTCCTGGCGCTCAGCCTCTCCGCCCTCGGGGTCGTCTACGGCGACATCGGGACCAGCCCGATCTACGCCCTGCGCGAGTGCTTCCACGGCTCGCACCCCTTCGCGCCCACCCCGACCAACGTGCTGGGCGTCATGTCGCTGGTCTTTTGGTCCCTCATGATCATCATCTCCCTCAAGTACCTGGTGTTCGTCATGCGGGCGGACAACCACGGGGAGGGTGGCATCCTGGCGCTTTTGGCCCTGCTCGCCCCCTGGCACGACAAGAGCGCCCAGAGCCGGGTGCTGCTCTTTGTCGGGCTGTTCGGGGCGGCGCTCCTTTACGGCGACGGGGCGATCACTCCGGCCATCTCGGTGCTCTCGGCCGTGGAGGGGCTGGAACTGGCGGCCCCCGGGCTTTCCCGCTTCGTGCTGCCGATCACCCTCGCGGTCCTGGTGCTGCTCTTTCGCTTCCAAAAGCGCGGCACCTCCCTGATCGGGGCCGTGTTCGGCCCGGTCATGCTCCTTTGGTTCGCGGCCCTGGCGCTGCTGGGCGCCGTCGGGATCGCCCGCGCCCCGCAGGTGCTCGCCGCCGTCAATCCGGTCTACGGGGCCGATTTCTTCCTGCATAACGGCTGGCGCGGCTTCGTGGTCCTGGGGGCGGTTTTCCTGGTGGTGACCGGGGGCGAGGCGCTCTACGCCGACATGGGGCACTTCGGCCGCTTCCCGATCCGGCTCACCTGGTTCGTCCTGGTGCTCCCGGCGCTGCTCCTTAACTACTTCGGACAGGCCGCCCTGATGCTGCTGCACCCCGAGGAGGCGCGGCAGCCCTTCTTCGCCCTGGCGCCGGGCTGGGCGCTGCTCCCGCTGGTGCTGCTCGCCACCGTCGCGACGGTCATCGCCTCGCAGGCGGTCATCTCCGGGGCCTTCTCCCTGACCCGGCAGGCGGTGCAGCTCGACCAGTGCCCGCACGTCCACATCATCCAGACCTCCCGCGAGGAGATCGGGCAGATCTACATTCCCAGCGTCAACTGGCTGCTCATGATCGTCACCATTTCCCTCGTGCTCGGCTTCGGCTCTTCCAGCAAGCTCGCCGGAGCCTACGGGGTCGCGGTCACCACCACCATGGTCATCACGGGCGTGCTCGCCTTCCTGGTGGCGCTGCGCCGCTGGCACTGGCCCCCCCTGGTCGCCGGCCTCGCCCTGGTGCTCTTCCTGACGGTGGACCTCGCCTTTTTCTCCGCCAACCTGCTGAAGATCG
>TBL_comb47_HYPODRAFT_10006065_pt1 | contig 13204 bp, 12 predicted proteins | sample TroBogypolimnion_40_FD_10682 | JGI IMG/M metagenome (IMG submission 10682)
ATTCAACAACAGCGCCTTCCGGGGTGACGGCCGGGGTGGCTGTTTCGCCGGAGGTTGCGCCGCCGGGAGTCAATACAATTTCGCCTTTATCAAGCGGAGTCGGATGTAAAATTTTATCCGGCGGAATCGTTTGGGGCGGTGTCCAGGAAGAATAATTCTTCTTGACATACTTTTCCCAGCGAACTTCATCTTCACCCATCGGTTTCTGAGCCAATTGCGGAGCACAGCCAAAGGTACCGACTAAAAGAACACAAGCCATAAAATAAAAGGATCTCATTTCTGTTTTGCCTCCCTGCTAAAAATTATTTTGTTTCCCGGTTAATATTTTCCGGAAATATCTGAATCGCACTTGTATATAAACCTGCGAAATCAGTTTCTTCTATACTATACGTTAATAAAATATCAAAGCAAGAGCTGATAATGCTAAAATTATTAAGCAAAATCAACTGAATTCATAAAAATTACTCAAAACGCTTGAAAACGATTGCTCCGTTGTGCCCGCCAAACCCCAGATTGGTATTGACCGCATACCTGATTTTCTTTTCTTTGGCGGTATTCGGGGTAATGTCCAGATCGCAATCCGGGTCCGGCGTTACATAATTAATCGTCGGAGGAACAATTCCGGTCTGAATCGCCTTGACGCAGGCAATGGATTCAAGACCGCCGGCGGCGCCCAGCCCGTGTCCGGTCGTTCCCTTGGTGCTGCTCACTGAAACTTTGTATGCGCAATCGCCAAACGCGGCTTTTATGGCCTTGGTTTCAAATTTATCATTAAGCGGGGTGCTGGTCCCGTGCGCATTGATGTAGTCAATTTCTTCCGGATTGACTCCGGCATGGCCCATTGCCATTTTTATCGCTCTGGCCGCGCCCATTCCTTCCGGATCCGGCGAAGTAATATGATAAGCATCTCCGGTGGTGCCGTAACCGACAATCTCAGCGAGAATGTTGGCGCCGCGTTTTTTCGCGTGTTCGAGCTCTTCCAGAATCATCACGCCCGCGCCTTCCGACATGACAAAACCTTCACGGTCGGCGTCGAACGGCCTGCTGGCGTGCATCGGGTCATCATTTCTCTGGCTCATGGCCTTCATGGAACAGAAACCGGCAAATCCAAGCTTGACGATGGAAGCTTCGGTGCCGCCGGCAATCATAACATCCGCATCGTTGCGTTTGACCATCCAGAACGCTTCCCCGATGGAATGGCATCCGGTCGCGCATGCGGAGACAATGCCCATGTTGGGGCCCTGTGCGCCGTAACGCATGGAAAGGTTGCCGGAAGCCATATCGATGATCATCATCGGAATAAGCAGCGGCGAAACCCTGGAAGGTCCGCGTGAATCCAATATGGTATTTTGTTCGGTCAGGATTTCAAGTCCGCCGATTCCGCTGGAAACCAGCACGCCGACCCTGGTGCGGTCAATCCCGCTGCCGTCAAGCTGCAAGGGAAGTCCGGCTTCAAGCATTGCTTCGTCGGCGGCGGCGACTGCGAACTGGCAGAACAAATCAAGGCGTTTGGCTTCTTTTACCGGCATATATTTGGAAATGTCAAAGTTTTTGACTTCTCCTCCAATCTGAGTACGGTATTCTGAGACGTCGAAACGGGTGATTTTTCCAAGGCCGCAGCGGCCGTTGACTAAAGCATCCCAGAAATCGACAACGCAATTACCTACACAGGAAATCACGCCGGTTCCAGTTATAACTACACGCCTTTCATTCATCTATAACCTCAAATATATCGCGTTAATAAAAAAAATGGGCCACGCCAGCATGTGAAGTGACCCATCTTATAAGACTTCCGGAAGCTTATTCCTTGCTCTTGCTTTCGATGTACTTGATGGCTTCGCCAACAGTAGTCATCTTTTCGGCATCTTCGTCAGGAATATCTGAACCGAATTCTTCTTCCAGGGCCATTACGAGTTCAACCTGGTCCAGAGAGTCAGCGCCCAGGTCTTCGATGAATTTTGCATCCAAGGTGACCTGATCTTCTGAAACGCCAAGCTGTTCAACAACGATTTTCTTTACTTTTTCTGCAACTGAAGACATTTGGTATCTCCCTTTTTTGTGTTCTTATTTGTTCTGGAAATAATTTTTACTGTTATTTAATTATCCAAGTCGTCTTTTACAATGCGACAAGATTCGAAAAAATCAAATCTTTTTCCAAAGATTGTCGCGAAAAAGACAATTACATCAACATTCCGCCGTCAATATTGATAACTTGCCCGGTGACATAGTCCGAATCAGGCGAGCACAGAAAATAGACGACATTGGCCACGTCTTCCGCGGTTCCGCCCCGTTCCATCGGAATCACTTTCATGAAGGCTTCAATGGCTGCCGGCGGCAGTTTTTCCGTCATGTCGGTCTTGATAAAACCGGGAGCGACGGCATTGGACATGATATTGCGCTTGGCAAATTCCTTGGCCACGGTCTTGGTCAAGCCGATGACTCCGGCTTTGGATGCGGAGTAGTTGGCCTGGCCGGCATTGCCCATCCGCCCGACCACAGAGGCGATATTGACGATTTTGCCGTAGCGCGCTTTCATCATCGGGCGGATTGCCGCCTTGATGAAGTTGAACGTTCCTTTAAGGTTGACGGCAATCACGGAATCCCATTCGTTTTCGCTCATTCTCAGCAAAAGATTGTCGCGGGTGATACCGGCGTTGTTAACCAGAATGTCAATTTTACCGAATTTCTCAATCACCGCGTTGACGGTGGCTTCCGCTTCTTCGAGTTTGGCCACGTTGGCGGCAAATGCGGCGGCTTCGATGCCCTGGGACTTGAATTCGGCAGCGGTTTTTTCCGCGACGTCAAGCATGATGTCAACGATTGCCAGGGAGGCGCCTTCATCGGCCAGACGCTGACAAATGGCTCTGCCGATTCCGCGGGCCCCGCCGGTAACCAGCGCGACACGCCCTTTTAAACTTCCTTCACTGCACATAATAAACCTCTTGTTTGTTTTGGTTGCTTAATCTATAACGAAAATGCATTCAGGTTTTCATTACTGTTAATATTGAAAGCCGCAATGTTGCTGTCGGTTCTCTTTAAAAGCCCGGTAAGAACGGTTCCCGGTCCAAATTCGATCATGGTATCGCCGCCGCCGGCGATCATCCGCCTGACGCAACCTTCCCAGCGCACGCTGCCGGCCACCTGGGAAACCAGATTATTTCTGATTTCATTGACGGAGGCAACTGCTTCCGCCGTAAAATTCTGGAATACCGGAACCGCCGGACTGTTCATCGGAGTGTTATCCAGCACCGGCTTCAACTGTTCGCCGGCTTTGGCCATCAGCCTGGAATGAAACGCCCCCGCGACTTTCAGCGGAAATATTTTCCTTACCCCTTTTTCCTTAAGTATATTGACTGCGGCTTCCACTTTACTTTTCTGGCCGCTGATAACGATTTGGCCGGGACTGTTGAAATTGGCCACATCAATATCACATGCTTTGCAGACTTCGCTGATAATGCTTTCCTCGCCGCCGAGCACGCTGGCCATTCCCCCGTCGGTTTCGCGACAGGCGGCATCCATCAGTTCGGCGCGGCGGGCAACCAGTTTCAAGCCGTCTTCAAAGGAAAAGACCCCGGCGGCAAACATTGCGGCATATTCGCCCAGACTCAGTCCGGCGCAGCCGGCAGGCGTCACCTGCGGAAACTTTTGTTTGAATGCGGCAAGCGCGGCGCAGCTCATCGTATAAATCGCCGGCTGGCAAAAGCGGCTTTCGGTCAATTTTTCTTCCGGCCCGTTGAAACAGACATCGCTGACCGGCCAACTGAGAGTTTTGTCCGCTATGGCAAAAATCTCCGCGGCTGCAGAATTGGCGTCGCACAGGTCTTTACCCATGCCGACGGCTTGAGCTCCTTGACCGGAAAAGGCAAAAAATGCTTTCATGAACTTCCTTTTGCTTATTTTTTGTTTTGTTCCCTTATGCTTTCAGCCCGGCCATTAAGCTCAACAGATGGCCCGCTTTCGGCATTTACTCCCTTAAAAGAACAAGATAATTTGGTTAAGTTACAACCATTTATGCCATTTTTCAAGGGAGCCGTTTTCCCCCGTTGATTCTTTTTCCCCGAAATTTTATATGGCTCCTTAGTCCGACGCGGTGAAAGACTCGCAACTTATTTGAACCATTGCAATTCGTTTAATTTTTTTGTTTTATTTTGAAACAGGCTATTGACAAAGCATGAATAAATAGATATAATCTATATCATACATGATATCACACATGAGGATTATGATGTTAGAAACTAAATACATAGATTTAAGTGTTTTAATAGAAAAAGGCATAAAAGAGGGCCTTTGGAAAGAACGCCTGCCAAGCGTTAGAGAACTAAGCAAGGAGTTAAATGCCGACCCGGCGACGGTTTCAAAGGCGTTCAGGCTTTTGTCCGAAAAAGGGTTTGTCAGCATTCGCGGCAACAAAGGCACATATATAACCCAGCCGGGAAAGTGCGTAAAACATAAAGTCATTGGCATCGTGGGAATGGGCACCGACAATCCGCGCTACTTTGAAGAACTTTCCGCGATGGAAAAAACCGCGGAGGCAAACGGATATAAAGTGGTAGGTCTCGTGCATAAAAATGATTTGTTTGTTAAAGGCATGAACCTGCTTCTCAGATTCCCGGTTGACGGCTATATCTTCATGTATTCAAGCTTGTCTTCCGAGATCGCTTTTTCACTGCGGGAAAACGGGATTCCTTTTGTCGCCTGCAACAAACCGTCCGGCATTCCCGGCGTTAACTGGGTTGACTTCGATTCCGAAGCCACTTTAGAAAAAGGCTTATCTTATCTTATCGGCCTTGGTCACAAAAGAATAGCTCACATTGATTTTTACAGTACAGCCTATAATTATAGCGAAAGAATCCTCAATACTTATAAAAAGGTATTGGCTGAATCCGGAATTCCTTTTGATGAATCGCTTTTCATCTCAAAGGATATTGCTTCGTATTACAATACTTATGGAGAGAACTATCTGAAGGCGTGCGAGGCGTATGGCGCGGATTGCGCCGGTGAGATCGTAAAACGAAAGGAAAAGCCGTCCGCGGTTTTGATTGCATATCCGCAAATGGCCTATAGTTTCATCGAAAAATTGAAAATAAATAAAATCGAAGTTCCCGGAGATCTCTCGGTGATGTCTTATAACTCTTTTCATGATAAAGATGATTTCTTAACCGTTCTGTTCAATGATTATGAAAAAAGAAGCTCAACGGCGGTAAAGATACTGATGCATTGCATAGACAACCCCTACAGCGAAGCCAAACAGGAACTGATAGAAAGCAAAGTTATCGTTAAAAAAAGCACTTCTGAGATAAAGTCCCGCGATAAATTTCAAAAAAAGATTTTCAGAGGAAAAGAGTTATGTTTGTCGGGAAGCACAAATCATATTTAAAAACGATTATAAAGGGGGAGCCTTGTATGAAAAATCTTTATTTGTCCAATTCCTTTTACGGCTTGTCGGGGAAGCGGATTTTTACGCTTATCGAACTCCTCGTGGTGATTGCGGTGATTGCCATCCTTGCCAGCCTGCTCCTGCCGGCGCTTCAGAAAGCCAGGCTGAAGGCGAATGAAGCCAAATGCCTGAATAATCTTAAACAAATAGCATTCAGCGCCTTCAGTTACAGTAGCGATTACTATGATTATGCGCCATACGGGCAGTTTGGCGCCAACTATATGTACACCAATAACTTTAATAATATATTTCAGAAATATATCGGCACTGCGAACATGATAAAAGACAAGACCGGATATTCCCAGTCAATTCTTGTAATGTGCCCTTCCGGAAAACGTTTCGATGAGTCCGCCACCCCCGGTGTTCCAAATTTCAGCTATGGCTTCAATGACACGATAAGCCGTTCGTTCGGCACTCTCTCCGCCACCAAAATACAATATAGACTGTCTGATATTTTAAAGCCGTCAAAAAAGTTTATGATCAACGACGGAACTGCCGGTAACGGCTTGACGAGCAGCGCCAATTTCATGTTCCGCCATAATAACGCCGCCAATGTTATTTTTGTTGACAGCCATGTTGAAACGCTGAAGTGGATTACAATAATTCCGTATGATGCCCCTAAAAATACCGATTTTTATTAAAATAATGGCGAGTGCGCTGATAAAATGATGTTAATCTGCTATTTAAATTTTAAATGCTGAACTGGTTTTATACGTTTTTCTGGAGGGTTACGCTCCGTCGTAACCAGGATCGAAAAACGCGGTTGTGACGGAGCACAACCCTCCAGCGGGAGACAAACATCCCCAAGCCGGATAAAATCCTTAAAGTTGACATCAGTTACATTATATTATCTAAGCGCCCATAATGGCTGTTTAGAAAAACAAGACACATACAAAATTAGAATTTTGCAGCAGACCCGAAAATAGAGGAAAAAAATGATGGTAAACGTGTCAAATCGTATCTATGTTCTGCTTTTTTTATCAGGCGTTTCATTGTTGGCCGCCAGGTGCAGTCTTTGGGGAAGCGAGGGGGACGCGCCTTCCCCTGCGCAAAAGGATGTCGCCGTCTGGGTGAGCACGGAATCACCCCCCGGGACGTGGGAAAATGGATACGGCAAGCCGTTTCCCGCCGATTATCAGTTAAAAAACGTGGCTGACGCCGGTTTCACTGATGTGTTCTTTTTCTCTCATCCGTCCAGGGGGCCGATCTATTTTTATTACAACACCAACGTGGAATATGCCGGAAGAAGTGACAACATGCAGGGCCGGGAATGGATTGAGGACACTTTAGCGGCGGCGGATAAGTACAATCTCAAGGTTTGGCTCACGATTACCCCCAGTTATAAAGTCAATGGCACCAATATTGCGGGGCTGAATGATTCCAGAATGGTTAAATTATGGTGTGACATCGTGGAAGAGTGGGGAAAAGTCTTCAAGCCGCGCCATAAAAGCCTTTACGGGATCATGCTGCATGAAGTGGATTGCGCCGAAGGCGAGGATACCCACAGCGGCGAGTCCATGATGTTCAGCAATTTTTGCCGGAAAAACTTCGGCGAGAAATATACCGGCGACAAGATGCCGACCGGAAAGGGCGGGACGAAGTGGGACCGGAGATTTTACCTCTATAAGAATGAGGCGGTGAATAATTTTTCAAAAGCATTGCGGGACACGGCTGCAAAATACGGCATGAAGACGGCCTTCTGCCTCTATAATCCGGAACAATACACTTCAAATTCCGCAATCTGGGGTTATGACACCCTGGCGCTTGAAAAAATAGTTGACCGTCTCTGGATTTTAGACTATTATGATTTAAAAGGCGGATGGGTTGAGATCGGACCGAGCTATATGGGGGTGAATATGCCCTATAAAGAGATGCTGGCGTTTCATGGCAGGCCGGTCAGCGTCTTCGAAGACCGGGTGATGCTGGTGCCTGAAGTTATAAGGCAGTCACAAAAGAAATACAAGAAATTCACGGATATTTACGGCAAAGACGCCGACTGGCTGGCGGTCGCCGGGAAAAGCCGGAAAGTGCTTGACCTTTTCACCGGGGTCGGGAATGTCAGGAAATGGAATGATCTGCAAGGCGCGTGGACGGGAGCGGCGACACAAGCTAAAATCGCGTTGCTTGCCTCTTCCGTTCCGTTTGTCCTGAGATATCCCGATGCTCCCGGCGTGAAATTCAACAGCGTATTCAAAAACTTAAAAGATGAGATGAAAAAATGCTGTCTTGCGGACTCTTTGCTGATCGGTTCGGAATTCACGCTTGACCCTCAAAACCTCGCGAAATACGATCTGCTGATTATTCCCGAGGAAATGGGCATTGGAGTGGATGACGCTTTCTTTAAGAGCCTGAAGACGTATGCGGAAAAAGGGGGGAAAGTGCTTGCCATCGGAACGCCGCTGACTGTCGGCAGCAGCGACTTGACGGTTCAGCAGGACTGCATGGAAGAACTCTTCGGGATAAAAATCAACAAATTCAATCCGCGTCCGGCCGACATCCTGCTGGAAAGCGCAAAATTTCCGCTGGCGGCAAAAAAGATAAAAGGCGCCTGCCGGGATATCAGCGCAACTACCGCTGAAAAAATATTGATCAGCGATAAAACCACAGGAAAACCTGTTCTGACCAAAAAAGGAAACTTTTATTATCTGGCGGTTGGCTATGCGGAAAGCAATGGCCTTTTTTTCAACGATTTAATCGAAAAACTTTCACCCCAGCCGGTGCGGCTTAAAGATAATACGGAGTTCAAACTGGAATCCGCCGTCAGGAAAAATAATATGCTGTGCGTGTCGCTGCCAAGTGAAAAACCCGCGTCCGCCGTTTTGTCCGTGGATACGGAGAAAGTCGGCTTGAAGGGGGATATTTTTGAAGTAAAAAATATCGTCACCGGCAAGACGGTTTGCAATGCCAATGCGGAGGAATTGAAAAAAGGCATAAACGTCAAAACCGAATATGATTCCGAACCCTATGTCCTGGCGATCGGGCCCGGCCGTGAGCTGGCGTGTTTCAGCGGCATTTACCCGGACAATAAAGTGTTTGCGGATATGGGCAAAGTCGAGGCGGTTGAAAATCCCCAGGTGGCAATTATGGTCCCCAATAAACCGGGGATAAAAGTCGGCATTTACCAGAGCAGTTACGGTGCGAAAGAAATTTATGCCGAATTTGACAAAACCGCCGGATTCAACTGCTTTTACCTGCCCCGGCTTGACGCCGAATGCCTGAGCCTGCCCGACGTGATAATCATACCGCAGCCGACCAATGATATATTTTTCCAGAACGGAACCAAAGTAATTATGGAAATGGTGCGGTCGGGCAAAGGGCTCATGCTGACGCATAATGCAGTGGTTGACGCCTATAAAATGTTTCCTGACGTCGTGGGCAAAAACACGGAAAAAATCATGGGAATTAAAGACAACCGGCTGAAAATAGCGCTGGCGCATCCCGCCTCGGCCAGCTTCAAGCCGGACGACTGTTACACCCCCGGTTTTGAATTTGACCACTATGCGTTATCCCCCGGTAAAAAATGTGAAATAATCGCGAAAGACAAACTGGACAACCCGGTGGTTATCGCCGGCGGGGTCGGGAAGGGAAGGATCATCATCAACGGCACGCTGCCGGGTAAAATCAGCGTCTGTGAAAACCCTGTTTTCGTGGAAGACAAAAAAATGGAAGGCAGGGAAGTCCAATTCCTGATCGACTCCGTCAAATGGCTTGCGGGCGACAAGGCCGCGACGGTAACAAAGTAACAGGGAGAACATTCTTTTGGAACTTGAATTTAAACGAGACTTTGCGGAAACGCGGCGGCAATGGGAATGTTTCTGGAGCGGACATTGCCAAACCCCTATGATCTCATGCATCATACCGAAAGCAGGGAAAGAAAACGTTGAACATCCGGCCTATCCGTCCGGCTATGACGGTAATTTTAAACCGGTAATTGACCGGCTTATCGACTGGGCGGACAGCCGTCTTTTTCTCGGAGCGGCGGTTCCGTTCTACTATCTTGAGTTCGGGCCGGACCATTTTTCGTCATTTCTGGGATGCAATCTTAATTTTGATCAGCCCGGCACCAGTTGGGCGGAACACTGGGTCCGGGACTGGGATGACGTTGAAATACGCTTTCAACGCGACAGCATCTGGTGGCAGCGGACAGTGGAATTCATCCGGGCGTTGCGCCGGCGGCTTGATGAAAAAATGCTGATTGCCCCGCCGACCCTGGTAGCCAATCTGGATACGCTGGCGGCGTTGCGGGGAGTTAATGAACTCATGCTCGATCTCGCGGAAAGTCCGGAGAAGATAGATCGCGCGCTGCGGCAGGTTGACAAAGCCTATGCCGAAATCCTTGGCGAACTGTCCGCGGAACTGGACATGCCGCGTTGGGGCAGCATCAACCGTCACGGCTTATATTGCCGGGGGAGAACCACCATCCCTCAATGCGACTGCTCGTGCATGATCGGGCCGGAGATGTTCGCGGAATTTGTCTTGCCGCATCTGAAACAGGAAATGGCGCAGCTTGACGCCGTGGAGTATCATCTCGACGGGCCGGGCGCAATCAAGCACCTTGAAGCCTTATGTTCGATTGAGAAATTGGAGATTGTGCAATGGGTGCCGGGCGCAGGGAATGAGCGTCAGGACTGGACAAGTCTCTTCCGGCGCATTGATCAACTCGGCAAAGGACACCTGGCATTTGCTGAAAATGTTGAAGGTCTCCGGCATCACTGGACATCGTATCAATCACGCAAGATTTACTATTACTATTTCGGGCAGCCGACCGAGCAGACCGCAAAAGAATTACTGGCCGAAGCGGAAAAAATTATAAAATAATGGAAAGGTATAAACGTTGTAACCGTAAATCCGGTTCAATTTTGCCCGTCAAATGTAGATTTGTATTTCTGCTTTTTAGCGTTCCATCGCATTTTTTGTTCAGGTAAAAAAGCTGTATTTATTTGGCTAATTTCACCATCCGAAGATATTAACAAAAAATATTGACCCACGATGCCACATTCAGTCTCAATGATTCCCCACCAACCCGTATCATCATTTAATAAGCGGTATGAACTTGCATTATAAAACTCTTCTCTTTTATATTCGATATTGAATTGAACATGTTTCAAAGGAATAAAATATGCATCTTGATGTGCAAGACTAGCGTTGCTAATAAAAACGTCGAATAAGTTAAAATTTTTCTGTTCTGGATATTTCCTCATATAATTTAAAACATCTGCCCTTATCAATTTTAAATTTAAAATCCTGTCAGACCTATATGGTTTCTCTCTTACCATTCCTTCTGTTATTTTAGCATAGACAATAAAAGATAAAATACATATAATAATTCCCAATAATGAAGTATAGACAATAATTTTCTTTTTAGTTTTCAACATAATTGTAGTCCTCCGTAAAATTTGATTCAGGCTCAAATCAATGATCTGCTCATCTTGGGAATCGACATTACTATACTCATGAAAATTAATATTTCATATGCTTCAAGCCGCAAAGCACTTATCCCCGAAAATTGTGTGAACACATCCTAATCTAAATCCATAAAAGGCATGAATCAACAGATGTACGGCATTCTCCGCGTTGCTTTGCGTAAAAACCGATTTTTGCCGAAAAAAACCATGAGTTTCAAAAATGCATTTTACCGTGTTATTTGAGTGTAGTGACACCATTTCCATTGACAAATTTACTATATATGTAGGAACAATTGAAAGTTGAAAATGGAAAATTGAAAATGGGGAACCATGGATTAATTGAAAGTTGAAAATGGGGATTTTCTATCCACTAATTACGCGATGGAGTCCAGAATGAGGCCTATGGGTTTTATGTGGCCTATGGGCCGGGAAAACAGAGTATTGCCGGGCAGTCCATATAGTCCAAGGAGTCCATTGGCTGATTGCCGGAAAAACAAAGCATGAGAATTATGGGAAGAAGGGGAAGGGGTTGGGTTACTATAGGCGGGATTGCCGGATTTGCAACCGGTTTGCGCGTCAGAGCGGAGCCGTCGGCTTTAGACTGTTTTGTCTTTTCGTCAGGCGAGAGCCTGACTGATTGCTGCGCAATCATAAATCAGTAAGCCAACAACATGAAGACTATACTCCAATTTAAACTATTTTTCAAAAATAATAATTGGAGTCGCCTTGCTCGTAACAGTATATTACGATAGCTTATTATGGAATTAATAGTGTTTTGAAGGGATTAAACAACTGTGCTGAACTTGGCTTTAAAATTTTGTAATGAGTTTTGGGTCACGACCTGCCAGATGGCGCCGTGGTTGCTGTTCGGATTTTTGATTGCGGGAACGCTTTCGATCTTTTTTTCAGCGGAATATGTACGGAAGCATCTGGGCGATAAAGGGCTGAAATCCATTGTCAAGGCGGCGCTGATCGGGATTCCGCTGCCGTTGTGTTCGTGCGGGGTGATTCCGGTGACGGTGGCGTTGCGCAAGCAGGGGGCGGGACGCGGCGCGACGGGGGCATTTCTGATTTCCACACCGCAGACGGGGGTGGACAGTTTTCTGGTTACTTACAGCATGTTGGGCTGGGTTTTCGCGATCTTCAAACCGGTCTTCGCGTTTATTACCGGCATCATCGGCGGCCTGCTTATTGAAAAATTCGGCGAACAGGATGCGGTCAAGACAGAGGCGGCGAAAGAACACTGCTGCGAGTGGCACGATTCCGAAACGGAATGTTCCTGCGGAGACGATGAGTGTCTGCCGGAGAAACCGCGAAAAACACTAGGACAGATATTGTATCAGACTTTCCATTATGGTTTTGTCGTGCTGCTGGGTGATATTGCATTGTCATTGCTGATCGGGCTGATTGCGGCGACAATTATATCAATGGCGGTGCCGGACAATTACGCGGCAGGCGCTCTCGGCAAAAGCTGGCTGGCGATGCCGCTGATGATGCTGATCGGGATTCCGTTGTATGCCTGTTCGACTGCGTCCGTGCCGATTGCGGCGGCGTTGATCGTCAAGGGTTTCAGCCCCGGCGCGGCGCTGGTGTTCCTGATTACCGGCCCGGCCACCAATGCGGCGGCGGTTTCGGCCATGTGGCAGGTGCTGGGCAAGCGTTCCACCATGATTTATCTGGCCGTGCTGGCGATATGTTCGATGCTGGCCGGCCTGCTGCTGGATTGTCTGATCAGCGGAATCGGCGGCAGCGCGGCGATACCGGCCTGCCATATGTGCATCAATCCGGGAATATTCGAAAATCTAGCCGCCGCCACGCTGCTGGCGTTATTAGTGGCGGCATTTATCCATCAGTGGCGTCGGCATTTAAAGTTTAAAGCCTTACCCCAAAATTAAGGTTACAAAAAGCCGAATATCCAATATCCAACAAGGAATGTCCAACTGATGAATGAAAGACTGAGGCGGGCTTTGCCCGCAACCCTCCTACGGCGGACAAGCCCAAAAGACAGGGAATTCAGAATTCAGAATGGAAACCAGAAATTCAGGAAACAATGGAACAGGATCAAAAACGAAAGGCCGTTTATTGACGCAACTATTTGATAAACAACCACTTTATGACACCAATTTTTAAAACTTTTAAAATATAAACGTCTAAAACAAAGATATTAAAGAGCAAATTGCAAAACTCAAGTTTTGCAGGAATTCAGGATTCAGAATTCAGAATAAATCAAGACCAAAGACTTTTTAACCACAAAGGCACAGAGACACAAAGAAAAAGTTTTCCGGTTTAACGGCTCCACGGTTTTCCGGTTTGACTGTAATACCGTTAAACTGTCATGCCGTAATACCGTTTTATCCTGACT
>TBL_comb47_HYPODRAFT_10006068_pt1 | contig 13200 bp, 11 predicted proteins | sample TroBogypolimnion_40_FD_10682 | JGI IMG/M metagenome (IMG submission 10682)
CTTTTTTCTTATCGTTACGAGCTACGTACAGAATAACCAAAAGAGCTACAATAGCGGTAATAAGGAGAATAGTCATTTTATTTATACTTAAATAAAATTTACACAACCCGACGATTTCTAAAACAGACCAAAACGGTATTTTTATTACCCTTAAAATCATCATTGTTTAGTTTATTAGATAAAATACAAACATATAATTTAAAGTTTAAATTGATCTTAAAATTATATTATAATTATTCTGAATGGATATAGTCGTTCATCTGTGAAAATTTACACAACTTTTGTGAAAAGGTCTATACTTACCATATGTAACCCTCCCCCGCTAGAAACTCCGCTAGAAACTCCGCTAGAAACTCCGCTAGAAACTCCGCTAGAAACTCCGCTAGAAACTCCGCTAGACACCTGTTAATCGTTTGATACCAAATAATGCGTCAATTTGTGTCAATGGATTCGGCCCAGATGGGGTAAAATAATCTGACATGACGGTTTGATACAACTGACCAGATGGTAAAAATACGGAAAATCGAAGGCAGTCGTTCGGTTTGAATTTAACAGTTTGCACCATTGACCCAGCATCCAATTTGATAAAGGGAGACCTTAATGGATCTGTAATGTCGGTGATAGGAACCAAAAACAAGGCATCTGCGCTATTTGGATTGTTACTATAGATAATATTTTTAGAAGATCCACTAGATGCCGTCACATTGGAAAGTTGTACATACAAGTAAGGATAATAGGCTGCTCGAGAGCCAGTAACCAATGTAATGTTTGGCAAGGTCAAGTTCACCAGACTAATTTCGTACGCTACAGTTTCATTCTGTGAAACAACACTGCCATTATAAATGAGTGGTGTATAGTTATCACCAACAAGCGAAACAATATTGATAATATTTCCAGGTCCTTGGTATACAAACAGTCCACTCGTATAACTAGGGTAAAATGCCGTAGGACTCTTTACACTAGGGGGTAGAACGGGTGAAACCGTACACGCCTTGATACTTCCTCCAATATAAGAATTAATGTAAAAACAATTGCCTTCGATATTGGTTAGTTGAGTGATCTGGTTATTGGCTGTCTGTGTAGGATACATGTAGATGTACTGGCCTGTATAAAAGTTATCTGTTGTACTCGCGGTAGACGGTAGATAAATACTATTAGATGAAACAGATAACTGTGTGTACCCAGTAACCTGGGGTAACGGATTCGGTGGAGTAGGACTAGTAAAAGGGGTAATAAACACAGCATTCGGTAATGTCTTACGGATCGAATATCTATCAGTAACTGTCCAAGATGAAAGAGGAGTCGCAAGGGTAACAGTGTTGGTATAAAAATTATATGATGTAATCGGTGAAGATATAATAGAAGATCCAGAAGATCTGGTTTCATCTACCAGATAATATCCATTGTAGGCTTGGTCATAATACAAGATTGCTTTTCCACAAGCATCAATGGCTGGTAGAACAATTGTTTGTGCTGGTGCTATATAAGTGGTTCCACCAGTGATATTTTTGATAGTGTTTGAACCATTACTTGGATCAATAATAGAAACAGACTGTCCACTACTAGGAGGACTTGTAAGTAACGGTATTTCAACGGTAAAACAACCTGTTCCTGGTGTGTACGATGAAATAATACCAGCATTCAGGTTATTAATTTGTAACAAATAACCAACATAATAATTATGTATTGTTCGATAAGGAGAAGACAATTCATTCACATTCACATAAAAACTAGTAGTTGTGTACGATGGAACCGTCTGAAGATGACTAGTATCAATAATACCAGGAGAAGTATAATGTCCAACAACGACAAACGGTGAATTAGGTAGAAAAGTTTGTGTAATAAAGACTGGATTTAAACTGATTAATACAGCACTACTAGTATTAATTAGATATCCTGGTCCATTATTAAGTACAATATAATTAGTACCGTAATTTTTTGATGGAAATGTTAATCCTGTAACACCGATAAAATCACTAGTACCGTCGAATGATCCAGCAACCCCTGAATCAAGTAATGAAACACCACCAAACCAGTAGTACTCTACAATACCCGTGGTAATAGGATCTGCTACATCAACGGATTGACCATATATAATGGAAGTCTGACCAGACGTATACGGTGCTGTACTGTAGTAGGCACCCTTAGTGGTCTGATTCTGGTTGAGTGTACGAGAAGGGGCGAAAGGAACTTCAAAATCAGACGGGCTAGGGTACTGTATACGATTTCGTGTCGCACTAGAAATCTCAATAAACCTTCGGTTGCTCATTTTATATAAACCAATACAAAACGATTAAATTGGTAATTATGAAAAAGCATAACAGATTGTTCACAGTCCTAGTCCTGACAGTCTTACAAACCCAAACAAGGCATCAATTTGGAGCAATGGGTTGGGAGCCGATGGACTGTACCAATCTGTCATGACCGTTTCAAACAATCGACCATCTGGAAGGTACACAGAAAATTGAAACGTATCATTCGGTTTGAATTTAACTGTCTGAACCATTGAACCACTATTTAGTTTAATAAAAGTAGCTGTTCTGGGATTTTTAATGTCGGTGATCGGTACAATAAACAATGCCTTTTTACTTTTTGGATTATTACTGTAAAGTGCCTGTGACGATGACTGGTTTACTATACTAAATTCAACGTAAACATACGGATAATAAGCAATACTAGAACCTGTCACAAGTGTTTGATTCGGTAGCGTAAGGTTAACCAACCCAATTTCATAGGCTACTGGTTCCATCTGGGATACAATACTACCATTGTAGTTTAGGGATACTGCATTATCCGTCATAAATCGGACAATATTAATAAGTGTTCCTGGTAAAGGTTGTGTTGGTACAGTATTGGAATAACTCGGATAAAACCGTTTGGTTGGATACTCTTCAACACTAACCCCTGTTACAAAACAAGCATTGTATCCATTTCCTATATACGTTGTGATATAAAAACAACTGCCTTGAATATTAGTCAGGGGTGTCGTCTGGTTGTTTCCAACCAGTGACGGATAAAGATAGATATAATTACCCGTATAGTAATTGTCTGTTCGGTTAGCAGTAGGAGGTAAAAAAATACAATTGGTTGATAATGATATCGAGTTACCTGGTAGTGTCATGAGTAGTGTAGCTGCTAATGGAAAAGACGACAAGGTTAGTGCGGTGGCCACTACCAATTGGGTATTTGATGCAGACGTTGAGGTAATGGTGGTGGTAGGATATCCTGGTAGAACCAGTTGAAATCCGATATAGTTAGCAGTACTTGTTAATCCTGTAATGGTTAGCGTGGTTGGATTGATTTGTGCAGTAACAGACCCACTTAGAACCGGTGGAGAAACCGTTGTTATGACTTCAGATGGTAAGGTTTTTCGTAACGAGTATGTATTATTCGTGGATGAAAATGGTGTTTGAAGGGTAAGGGTCCGTGACAAAAAACTATATGAAGAAACTTTTGAATAGACAACAGAGGACCCAGACGAAAGAGTTTCATTGATAACATAGTATTCTTTGTACCACTGGTCTGCTTCTGTGATTGCTTTTCCGCAGTTATCAATTCCTGGGATGACGATAGAGGATCCTGTACTTGGATCTGTGATGGTAAAATACATACCACTAGTTGGAGCTACTGAAAGAGCAGTATTAATAGTAAATGTAGATAAGGATGGATTATACGACGTGATAATTGAAGTGCTAACAGAAGAACTTCCAATTGTATAAATATTCAATTGGTATCCAATATAATAATTGTAAACACCGTGATAGACACTATTTAACCTAGTGACAACAATTGAAGAAGTTGTTGATCCTGTTCCAATGGTACCTCCATCGATAGCGGTGGTGTAATTTACAATAGTACCTGGTGTTGTAAATGAATTATAGGTGATCTGTGTATAGTTCAAATACAAATAGGTAGATGTAGTGATGAGCGATAACCCTAAAAAATGACCAGTAAGATCAAAGATAACAACGGTATATCCCACATAGTAGTTTGGAGTAGCAATATACAAGGCGCTTGGACTTGTATTGTTACTTTCCAAGTTAGCCGTAGTAGAACTGCCACCACTATCAAACGAACCTGTATCATAAATGTACCCCCATAAGTATTCAACAATACCAGTCGTTACTATATCAGTAGAGCACTGACGTTTATAATTAATTTTAGTATTGATTCCCGTAGGAGATATATAGGTTCCTCGTTCTTGTGTAATTTCTTGGTTCTGACTCGTACTGTTAAAAGAAATGGTAAATTGGGCTTGTTTTGGGTACTGAGTACGATTACGGAATGAGCTTGATAGTTCAATGAACCTAAGATTACTCATTTTATCTATTTGGTTTATCTTAAATATAAAAATATGCTATAAAATAAAATGAATCGGTTCTATTCAAAATCAGATCGATCAATCCTTGATAATAGAAAGTTTTTTACACAGACCTCGATCGAATATGAAAAAGATGTACATTCTATTGTTGTAAAAGGTGATAATAACTTGGAAGAACAACAGAACTATACATATGGATTACCACTCCAAGATGATATTTACATGTACCGTTATGATTCCTTCCTGAGTGGTTTTCGAGATCATGATACAGATATTGTGCCTTATACAGATATTACATTACCAAAACAAGTAGTTGTACCATCCCCTTCACCTCTGCCTTTGCCTTTGCCTCCTACAGCACCCATTCAAATCAAAGAAAACTTTAGTGAGCATGTGTGTGGTATCGATGATGATGGAGTCGTTAGTATCTGTGGAAAAGACAAAAAGAACTTGTATAGTATCATGGATCCTCGTTTCAATCTTCGTGAAGCAGCGAAAAACATGATTCTCTTGGAAGACCATTTGTTCCAATGTGGGAAACGATGTCAGGATTGTATCCTAAAGCATTGCCTTACAATTGAAGGATTTATTGAAGAAGGGATTACCCTTGATAAAAAACAAGAATACTCAGGACTCTTTAAACAAATAAACACAGATTTTCGAACAGTCTTTAAAGCGTTGGCTACTAGTATTACTATTACCACTTCACTAACTGATGAAGAATGTGTAAAGTATGCGCAAGAAATTCGTAAAATCAGAAAGCCACTTTGCCAACAATTTGCTACCTTCTTTTAGAGATTAAATAATATCTGAAAAGTATGTATAAAATAAATAAAAAAATAAATAATATCTTAAAGAAAAGATGTCTGCCTATTACACAACCCAGAATGGTATTCAAAACCCTGGAAACTTTGGCATTGGAAACAGTTATAAGCCTAGCTTTGGTGGAAGTATTACTAGCTATGGTGGTGCTGGAAGTAGCATTCCGATGAATAATGCTGGTTTGATTTCGTCGAATGCGACTGTCTCCAACGTTTCAAACGTCATGGTGGCCTTGGCTCAACCTTCTTTTACCAACGATATTGTCAACGGTAACGTGGTGGATGATGGCAATGAAACTACATTGGATGGAAATGGTGTGAATCAACCTGTCAACTCAATACAAAACATTGTGAACAACAATGGTGCTACCCAAAAGTACGATCGTGCTACCATTGCTCAAGGTGCTATCACCTTGTCCTTGTACCCGAACGGCGTGGCCGGTCCTGGTTATGGAAAATTGAACTAAAATAATTTTATAATATCTTTTCATCTATAAAAGATATGTCAGCATCTGCTTATTACTCAACATCTCAAATAACCTCACAAGGATGGTCTGTTCAAGGTGGTAATTTGGGAATGTCAAATACTTACAGCATGAACATGTCAGCAAATGCTTCTGCTAACTCTATTTCTGGGATTAACAGTATGGGTGTGGTACCTCAGAATGCTACCGTATCAAAGGTGTCAAATGTCATGGTAGCATTGGGTCAACCGCAGCAAATTATTAATACTATTAACGGTAACGTGGTGGATAGTGGTATTAATTTTGGTGTATTGGATAGCGCTAATGGAGATGCTCCAGTTAACTCGGTTCAAAATATTATGAATAACAATGGTGCTACCCAAAAGTACGATCGTGCTACCATTGCTCAAGGTTCTATCACCTTGTCCATGTACCCGAACGGTGTTGCTGGTCCTGGATATGGCCCCACCAACTAAAAACCCAACAACTTCTAAAATAGATTTTTATGACCCCTTGTTTATTATAAAAATATGATAAAATACATTCTACCAAAACGACTAATTTTAAGTTCAAACTGATCTTAAAATTATATAAAATTAATACATCTTTGTTTGTGGGTATGCAGTATTCAAACGATTATAGTTCAATTCTTGAAACGGAACCAATGGAGGAATACGCATGTCATTGTATTTCAAACGAAACGGATTTTTAATAACGTTACCAGACATTAAGGGGTTCATGATACGTGTCTCTCCTTGGAGAGAACCACGACCACAAGCTGAAAACTGATTGTATCCTTCAAATTTAGTATAACCACTCATTTTATTGTAGAAAGGAATAAAAATTACAATTATGTATTTTGTTACAAGAGAGGTATCCCTCTTGTAAGGTATAAATGGTTTATTATTAATTTGGTTTTACTTTTTAGCGGCAACACGACGAACAGGGGCCTTAGGAGGAGGAGGTGGAGTCGACGGACGTTCAGTAGGTACATTATCGTCATCACCATCACCATCACCCTTCAATGAACCCTTATCGTCATCATCAGAATCATCCGGTTCTTGGGCAGAAATACTCAAGGGAGCAATAGCATCGGCTGCTCCAGCATCATGGTTAATTGTCACTGGTCCAGATGGACGCAGCAGACGCTTTACACCAGAATCTTTCAATTTAATTTCCGCTTCATGAAGCTTGACTTGGAGACTCACCTTGCTTCCGATAAAAATTCCTTCAATCTTGATAGCTCCCTTGACATAACATTGTTTGTTCAACAAGGTCATGGGATCAATGTCACGACTATGCTCATCGTAAAAGATACTCGTAATGGTGATGGAATCATTTTTTTTGGTCTGCAGTAATTTGGCATACAACATCGGTCCGGATCCTTCAACAATCTTACCCTTTTCACGCCTGATGTAAACGGGGTTAAATTTCTTGAGATCCGCTTTTTCCAAATCATACTTTCCGACAGTGTCTCGGTTGGTAAGAATGTAATCACGCGCATGGTCGCATACCGCATTGAAGGTTTCCAACCACATCAATTCTTCTTTCGTCGGACTGTTCATGTTCTGAAGACACAATGCCAATGTATAACCATCCGTCTTACCGGTAGTAATGTTCGTACTAGGAGAAACACCGAACGAAAACAGACGTTCTGTCGGCAAAATCAACTCTCCCAACGATCCATCTGGATTGCGAGTACCAATAGGAATACGCTTGAACGTAACTGAACTATTTGGAATCGACCCATCACGGGGCTTTCCAAAGACCATATTGTTTACATCATAGCCAGAGGCTGGGGTAATTTGGGTGTTGTCAAAGCTCATGCTCGAAAAAGGAAAAGTGTTATTACTTTTTAATTTTTATTGATCTAAACGATAAAAATCAATTTTAGAAAATGGTTTGTTTACGAATTGACAACGTATTTCACAAGAATAAAAAAGATAGCAAAAACAACGGCTCCATGGACCAAAACACCCACTGTAGTGGGACAACCTTTTTCGTCTAATGTAAAACCACCGAGCATGTTGGTTCCCTTGTATAAAAACTCACAAGAGTAAATAATAAACAGCATTGATGCAATTGAAGCATAGTACAATAACATCTTATCTGAAACCGGATCAGTATAATCATTCGGTGGAGTTCCTTTCAGTATTTTAGGATTCTTTTTTTCTTTGTTTAGGGGATCATGACAGACAAGGTGATTTACTTTATCTTCAGGGTAGTCTACGTAGTCTGGGTAAGGGTCCGGATTCAAGCCAGAGACACCCGCTATTTTTCCAAGAACACTATACATTGACATTCCAAAAGCATTCTTATTGTAATGATAAATACACTTGTATTTTCCAATAAAATCTTTACAATGCAGACCGAATGCAAGAATATAAGCATACTCTGCACCATAATCACCAGCTGTACGATGTCCCTGATTTCCAAAAAATGTCCCATGAACCGATGGTAAATTTAGATTTTCTACATATCCACCATTTTGAACGGTGGATACGTTACTAATATATGCTTCCATACCGCGAATACTTGCTAAATTGTAATTTGTCCCACATTCATCATTAATCATTTGTAAACCTTCCTTGATTCGATCTCCATCATTCGCACTAAACTTGAAAGAAGCCATTTTTATAATAAGTAATATTTTATCAAAAAACTGATAAAATGAATAAAGCTATAAATCGTCTTCTTTTGACAAGTAAGGGACTTTAAACATTGTTTTCCAATGTTCTACGATACTTTTTCGTAACTCGAGTTCTTGTGAAAATCCAACATGTTGAATCGACTGGATACTCACACTTTTTGGGTCTTTATTTTTTTCATAAAGTGTCCTGGTTATTTCTAATGTATTTTTAAGAAAACGTAATTGTCTATCGTAAATATAAAAAGAAGCATAAACTAATTTTGCATAAAAGTCTTCTGTAATTGGTTCAAAGTACGTATCTAGATCCAAATGAGTAAGTATGTGTTCTAAACGCTCGATACTATGGGTTTGTCTGGTATACTCTTTACCAATAATATACACTTCAGAACTGGTAGGGCGACTTGCCATTGGTTTTATAATTACAAAACTCTTAAACATATAACTGAGTAACCGTAGTAATGACATGGTAAAGGGCTTGAAAAACATAAACATTTTGCAGACCATCGTGCCTCCATTTTTCAATGTTTTCAAACCGCAAATAACTTGTCCAAGATTATTACGAGCCTCAGCATTCTCCGTCTCAAAGCCCATGGAAATATCACTCATGTATAAGTCCACCTTATTAGAAAGTTTATTATCAATTACATTGATCATTTTTGGATCGGTGCAGTCACCTCCATTTTCTGGTGTCATGAGCCATCGTTGTTGGTATTTTTCGTACAACTTGAATGAATCTTTGAACACATCCTTGTTTGTTTTTAACTCTTCCGTTGGCCATATACTGTTCGCATACCATTCATACTTTTTGTTACTTGTATGTGTTTTAATGTAATGGTTCAACGCGAGCAGAAATGCTCCAGGGAATTCAGCATTACAAAAAATGGTAAAGGAAGGAGAATGTTGTACAGGAACAAGCTGAAAATGATTGATCATTTCCCAACATTTCATCCAAGCATTCGTAATAGAACCACGAATATGGACACGTTTTTCAAGATCTTTGCTGTAAAATTTAAACTGATCAAAGATCTTCATGACAGAGTCCAAGAATTCCTTCTTCTTTTTGTCTTTACCAAAGATATACAACTCTACTTTTTCTTTCCCAAGCATTTCATCTAGTAACAATGGAGGTCTTTCAATAACTTTCACAGAACGTCCACTGTTTTCGTCAAGATTACAGATAATAGGCATTGATTCATCGTATCTATATGTTAATATACGTGTAAAAAAATCAGCAATCCAGTTTTGTTTATGCATGGTAATCTCTTTGCATGTTTCTAAAATGGTTTTTTTGAGACTGTCAGATAGACGTAGTAAATAGTCAACATCAAAATCATTACAAAAACGTATTACTATTTGTTTCATCTTATATTTACGGGCAAGTCGTTTAAAAAACAAAACTTGTGTTGGTACCATAGCACACTTGGAAAAATACAACCATTTTGTTGTAGTATATTTGTGGGGAGCATTTGATATTCTTGTAAACGTGTCGTTAACGATTTTATCAATGTATAGGTTAGATGCAAGTGTGTAGATACCATATCCTTTAGTTGAATGGTATACAAGGGCATCTTTAGAGTCAATCTCTAAATGATCATTAGCATACTCATTCGATACAGAAAAAAAAGTAGCATCAGGATACATAAATCCCTCTTCTATTATTTCGCTTGTATCACTCTCCGTTTCTTCTATTTTTCTCAAATTATCATAACTATCGAGTAAAAAAATACTATTTTTCACGCTAAATCGTAAGCACGAAAGTGTAAAAAAATAATCAGGGACAAGGATCGATTTTTCAGGTATCTTTGCTGAAAAAGTTTCGTATGAAAAAATCTGTTGTTTCTTCTTCATTATTTTTACTAGATCCATCGACTTTACTTCTTGCTCTTCAGCAACAGACATGATATAAATGTATCCAATAAAAATTTCTAGTAATAACATCTGAACCACTGATAGCAAAACATTACTATTAGTTTCCTTGTACCGGATTACTATCTTGTTTTCAGAGACAGTGATAAGTGATGAGTCGCTACTAAAGATATGACGATATTCTATGACTGGCTTGGTAAACCTTATATTATCTTTACGACCTACACTATCGTCATCCCCCCATTCATTTTCATGAATACTAACAGGCACTTCTGACATACTGTATCCTTCCAGTCGTATTCCTTGTTGAAGAAGCAAGGACTGAGTAGTCGGAAAATACGTCTCATATTTCATTATCTGCCCATTGATTTTAACATGAACAGAATCGACAGATGTCAGACTAGTTGTTTCGATACATTTATAGTCCATTTTCTGTTTCAAACGATCAATGATATCGTAACGCATACCTGTTCCATGCATCTCCACTACATAGAATGCATGTTTTCTATTTTTATCACGATAAAATTCTGAATGATAGTGGAATGACTCATTGAAAAACGTTAGTACGTCTGTGTTCATCTTTATTTATTCGATATATTTAAACATCTTTATTCATTTTTATAATCTAAAGAAAATAAAAACATAATAAATATGACCACGTTCGTGACGGCTTTTTTAGATCTTAGTGAAGATCGGGCGAAGGATAAATCGTTTGATGCATGCTTTGCTTTGTTCGAACAATTAGCATCTACGGAAATTTCCTTACATCTCTTTATTAGTCCATCGTTAGTAGATCGTATCACCCCGCGTAGAAATGTAAAGGTTGAACAGATTACATTAACGGATCTCGTTACATACAATGAATACAAGGAAGTGGAAAATGTTTCATTACCGGAACGACGTACAGTCTATCATGATACTAGTCACTTTTTAGTCTTAATGAATGCCAAGATTGAATTTATGGAAAAGGCGATCCGTGCAAATCATTTTTTATCCACCCATTATGCTTGGATTGATTTCAGTATTTTTCATGTGCTTCATGATAAAGAAAAAAGTATTGCTTACCTCCAACTGCTTCATCAGACCGCGTTAAAAGATAAACTATTAGCCTTTCCTGGTTGCTGGCATAAAGGTTACGGAGCTGATACCTTGTTCCATCAGATCAACTGGCGGTTCTGTGGAGGCTTCTTTATAGGAGATACAACATCTATCCTCAACATGTACAAGTTAATGCGTAACGTTTTTCCTGAATTACTCCTGACAAAAGGATTAACATGGGAGGTAAACGTGTGGCACTATCTCGAACTCTACCATGACCTTGAGATTCAGTGGTTCTCAGCAAACCATAACGATAGTATCATCCGACTACCACAGACATTTTTTAAATGCGTAGCGAGTCTTACTACCATCCCTTCTCGTATTGATAATGACTGTAAACTGGCTATTGATTCGCTACTCCACCAAGTAGACCATATTTATTTATCTATCGCAACTATTTATAGACGTTTTGGACCCTTTCCGGAGGATGCTGTTCCAATGTACCTGGAAGCATATCCTTACAATGAAAAGGTAACACTTGTACGAGGAGAAGATTACGGTCCAGCCAGTAAATATATTGGAGCCGTTGAGTCTCTCCCAGAACAAACCTTTGTTTTTTGCTGCGATGATGACCAAGAGTACCATGATACACTGATTGAACGAATGAAACAACAAATTGTAAAAATGGCAGTCTACCAGAATCACTATCACCCCATCCGCGCAAAGACATCAGGAGGAATGATCCATGGTTATGTTGGTAACCTAATCCACACGTCTTTCCTAAAATCATTACGAACCTTTCCATTACCAGAAGCTGCTAGGTTTGTGGATGACCAATGGACGTCTTTATTCTGTAAAATTCACGATATTCCGATCCTTCCATCTGGGGTAGAAGAATACAAGGATATTTTTAAAGTGTTAATGAATGGATATGAAAAATACGGGACCGTTGACTCTCTATCTGCACTACATAATCGTCAAGAAAAAATCAAGGAACTTGAGGAGTTTTTCAACGTCTTTTTTGATGATAAAAAATGTTAAACCGAAACCCTGCGATCAGGATGATTTTGTAATTATGATTTAAAATAATATTATATTAATAAAAAGCAAAATGTCTGAAATCGAAGCATCACTAACGGTCGAAAATGAACAACTTCGACAGCAAGTTAAAATCCTCGAGGAAAAAGTAGCTTCTTTTGTTACAGGACGAAATCAAGCACAGAGAACTTATTATAAAAAACATACAGAACTCGCTCAACAACGAACAAAAACATACATTGATAAACTGAAAGAAACCGATCCAGAACGATTAGCAGCGTACCGTCACCAAGCATATGTAAATCGCAAGGCAAAAATCCAAGCACAAAAAGAAAAATAGAAGGAAGAGAAAGGACAGGAAGAACAAGAATAATTAATATAATATTATATAGCTTAAAAAGATGCTATATAATAAAATTGCGATCATGTACAGATGCCTCTATTGTATGAAGCAATTTAGTACAAAACAATACACAGAAACTCATTCTAAAAATGTAAAGAAAGAGCAAGTACCAGAGTATTTTCACCTCTTGATCACGGTAAATACCACCTTGAATACCGTGATGATGATTACATCAACGTGACCACTATAGTAAGAAATAACCAAAAAGCATACAGTGAATGGGTTTCATCAGCAAGAACACAAATACGCATAGAAGATAGGTCAAAAACTACAGGTATCCCATCATCTGATATAATTAAGGATGAAGAGGGTGAAATATGGATACATGAGTCTCTTTCTACACATTTCTGTAATTTATTGTCTAATGAGTTCTCTGTAAAAATAGATAACTGGATTAGTACTATTTACCCAGAACGTACATTTCTTTTACGAGAAGTGAAAAATGAAGTGAAAAATGAAGTGAAAAATGGACAACTTTCTATCGGTGATTACAAGCTTATCTGTAGAGAGGAAGATGGATACATTGATGTTACAAACCTTTGTAAGGCTGGTGGAAAAAGGTACAACCATTGGAATAGTTTAAGAAAAAACTCAAGCCT
>TBL_comb47_HYPODRAFT_10006069_pt1 | contig 13199 bp, 4 predicted proteins | sample TroBogypolimnion_40_FD_10682 | JGI IMG/M metagenome (IMG submission 10682)
AGAAGCGCTGCGGCAGAGTGAAAGTTTTTTAAAAGAGACTCAGATGATTGCCAGACTTGGAACATATACTTTTGATATTGTTGCCGACCGATGGGACAGTTCTGTAGTTCTGGACAGCATTTTCGGCATTGACGCCGATTTTGACAAATCCTTTGCCGGCTGGAACTCAATCATCCATCCTGAATGGCAAAAAATCATGGCTGATTATTTTATTCAGCAAGTAATAGGCAACAAAACCGAATTTGATAAGGAATATAAAATCATCCGCCAGAATGACCGGGCGGAGCGTTGGGTTCATGGCTTAGGGAAGCTTAAATTCAATGACGACAATCAGCCGGTTATAATGGTTGGCACCATACGCGACATCACCGAGCGCAAGCTGTCCGAAGATGCCTTGCGCCTGAGCGAAGCACGGTTTCGCAATTATTTTGAATTGCCTTTGGAGGGACGCGCCATTTCGTCGCCGGACACCGGCTGGATCGATGTCAACGCCACTCTATGCGAGATGCTCGGCTACACCAAAGCCGAATTAATGCGGATTACGTGGACCGACCTGACTCATCCTGACGACCTGGCTGTTAATCTGGCGCAATTCAACCGGGTTCTGAGCGGCGAGATTGACGGCTATACGCTCGACAAACGCTTCATCCACAAAGACGGCCATACTGTTTTTACCCACATGGCCGTTCAATGTTCGCGTCGTCCAGACCGTTCGGTTAACTATTTTATGACCGTAATCCTGGATATCTCGGATCGCAAACGGATGGAATTGAAATTGCAGGAGGCATTAGCCGAGGCGATGCGCTTCCGCGAGGCGCTGGATCGCGTTCCCGCTTATGTCTATATGAAAGATACGCAGTCGCGTTACATCTATGCCAACCAGCCGACGCTGGATTTGTTCGGCTGTTCCGCCGGGGAACTGACCGGCTGTAACGACAGCCTTTTTTTCTCTCCGGAAACAGCAAGGCGGATACAGAAAATTGACTCGCGCGTATTAGCGGGTGAGCAGGTAGCCGTGGAAAACGACACTGTCGATAAAAAAGGCGGACGGCGCGTTTACTGGGATGTGATGGCTCCGATCTTCGCGGAACCGGAGAACAAGACGATTATAGGAATGCTGGGCATTTCAAGCGACATCACCGAACGCAAGCAGATTGAGGAGGAACTGATCAAAGCCAAAGATAAAGCTGAAGAAAGCGACCGCTTAAAATCAGCGTTTCTGGCCAATATGAGCCATGAAATCAGAACGCCCATGAACGGTATTCTGGGTTTTGCCGAACTGCTTAAAGAAGCGAAACTGACCGGCGAGGAACAGCAAAAATATATAAGCATCATCGAGCAAAGCGGCAACCGCATGCTCAATACCATCAATGACATCATCAATATCTCAAAAGTCGAATCCGGACAAATGGACGTTGCTATTTCAGAAACCAATGTAAACGAGCAAATCGAGTATCTCTATTCCTTCTTTAAGCCGGAGGCCGACCGGAATGGAATACAACTTTCCTTTAAAAATGCCTTGCCGTCAGAAGAATCCGTAATAAAAACCGACCGCGAGAAAGTCTATGCCGTTCTGACCAATCTGGTTAAAAATGCCATCAAGTTCACCCTGTCCGGCTCCATTGAATTCGGCTATGAGAAAAAAGGCCGGTACTTTGAATTTTTCGTAAAAGACACCGGCATTGCGATTCCCAAAGACAAACATGAAGTTATTTTTGATCGCTTTGTTCAGGTTGACATTGACGATAAAAGAGCTTTTCAGGGCTCCGGCCTGGGCTTATCCATTTCAAAAGCTTATGTGGAAATGCTGGGCGGCAGAATTTGGGTGGAAAGCGAAGAGGGCAAAGGCTCAATCTTTTATTTTACCATTCCTTATAAGGCTGAGCCGGAAGATAAAAAGACCACTGAAAATATTGTCCCTGGTGATAAAAAAGAAAATCAGATTAAAAACCTGAAAATATTAATTGCCGAGGATGACGAAAAATCAGAAATGCTGATTACCATCACCGTCCAACCGCTTTCCAGGCAAATCTTAAAAGCAAAAAACGGAATTGAAGCGGTTGCAGCCTGCCGCAATAACCCCGACCTTGATTGCGTTCTGATGGATATCGAAATGCCCCAAATGGACGGCTACGAAGCTGTCAGGCAAATCCGGCAATTTAACAAAAATGTGATCATTATTGCACAAACCGCCTATGCCCTTGCCGGAGAGCGGGAAAAGGCCATCGCCGCGGGGTGCAGTGATTATATTGCAAAACCTTTCAATCGAACTTCGTTGACCGCATTGCTGAAAAAATATTTTTAAAGCAAAAATTTTACAAGCTTTTTATGTCGTTTTTGACCTGAATAAATAAGGTGAATATAGTTTTTTCTATTTTTTGTTTTATTTAATCTTGGAATATTTTTTTTGAACAACTATTGTATTTATCGTATTATGAAAATTAGAAATAGTCGGTTATCTGTTCATGTCTTTCATGGCTAAATAAGTTTTTGCAGAGCGTGTATTGAAGTGCCGGTATGTTTAACAGGGGGCCGCCATGGCAGTGAGAAAAAGCGACAAAGCGAAGACGCCGAAAGCAACACGCAATAAGACTATCGAAGCGCAAACAGTAATTTTCCCCGTCAATTTTCCCGTCGTCGGCATCGGCGCGTCCGCCGGAGGGCTGGCGGCATTTGAAGCCTTCTTTTCCGGCATGCCCGCCGCCGTTGATCCCGGCATGGCTTTTGTCCTGGTGCAGCATCTGGCCCCTAACCACAAGAGCCTGCTCGCCGAACTGATCCGGCGCCATACCCGGATGCAAGTCTTCGAAGTCGAGGACGGCATGACAGTCCGGCCTAATTGTGCTTACATCATCCCGCCCAACCGCGACATGGCGTTCCTGAACGGCGCGCTGCACTTGCTGGAACCGTCCGCGCCGCACGGACAGCGCCTGCCGATTGATTTCTTTTTCCGGTCGCTGGCGCAGGATCAGCGGGAGCGGGCCGTCTGCATCGTGCTTTCCGGCACCGGCAGCGACGGCGCCTTGGGGGCGCGGGCCGTCAAGGGCGAAGGCGGCATGGTCATGGTTCAAACCCCCGCTTCAGCCGAGTACGACGGCATGCCGCGCAGCGTCATCGACACCGGCCTGGCGGATTACGAACTCCCGCCGGCCGAGATGCCCGCCCGGCTCATGGCCTATGCGGCTCATGCTTTCGGCAAGCCCTCCCTGCCCGCCGCCGCCTTGGAGTCCAAGTCTGAGAACGCGTTGAAAAAAATCTTCATTCTGCTGCGCGCCCAGACCGGACACGATTTTTCCATGTACAAGCCGAGCACCATTCACCGGCGCATTGAACGGCATATGATTATCCGCCAGATTGAAACAATCAGCGAATACGTCAAATATTTGCAGCAGACTCCGTCTGAAGTGGATACGCTTTTTCACGACCTGTTGATCGGCGTAACCAATTTCTTCCGCGACCCGGAGGCCTTCAAGGCGCTCGAAGAGCAGGCCGTCCCGAAGCTCTTTGCCGATGAGCCGGCCGGCTCCGTGATCCGCGTATGGGTTCCGGGATGCTCCACCGGCGAGGAAGCCTATTCCATCGCCATCCTTCTGCGGGAACGCCTGGATACGTTGAAACAGAGTTTCAAGGCGCAGGTATTTGCCACCGACATTGACAGCGAGGCGATTACCAGGGCCCGCGCCGGCCTCTATCCGGCCAGTATCGCCGCGGACGTCTCGCCGGAACGGCTGGCGCGCTTTTTCGCGGCGGAACCCGGCGGCAACGCGTACCGCATCCACAAAAGCATTCGCGACATGCTGGTATTTTCCGAACAGGACGTGATTAAGGATCCGCCGTTTTCCAAACTCGACCTTATCAGTTGCCGCAACCTGATGATTTATATGGGCAGCGACTTGCAGAAGAAGCTCATTCCACTGTTCCATTACGCGCTGACCCCCGGCGGCATGCTCTTCCTGGGCACGTCCGAAACCGTGGGTGAATTCGGCGATCTGTTTGATACGCTGGACCGCAAATCAAAACTGTATCGGCGCAAAGAAGATTTTCACGGCGTGCAGCGCGTGACTTTGGGCCAGTTTCTCCCGCCTATGACGAAGTTGGAGGCGGCGCTTCCGCATGCCGGAAAGCCGGCATTTACCGTGAAGCTGCCGCTGCGCGAACTGACCGAGCAGGCGCTCCTGGAGCAGATCGTCCAGGTCGGCGCGCTCGTCAACAGTCATGGCGACATCCTGTATCTCCACGGACGCACCGGCATGTACCTGGAACCGGCTCCGGGCGAGGCTGGAATCAACAATATTCTAAAGATGGCCCGCGAAGGATTGCGGCACGACCTGACCACCACCCTGCACAAAGCCGCGGGAACCAATGAAATCATACAGTGTCCGGGGTTGCGCGTCAAAACCAACAGCCATTACAGCACGGTCAACCTGACCGTCCGCCCGGTGGCTTCAGGCTCTGCCGCCGCGCCTGAAGCGCCGCTGTTCCTGGTCATCCTGGAGGAAGCGCCTCCCCTCTCCCCGGAACAGACGCAACAGGCCGCCCTCCATGCCATCGCGACCGCGGACATACCCGATATGGATGCCAACGCGCGCATCGCGGCGCTCAAACAGGAGCTGCGGGCTAAAGAGGAGTACCTCCAGACCGCTAATGAGGAACTGGAAACCTCCAACGAAGAGCTTAAATCCACCAATGAGGAAATGCAGTCCGTCAACGAGGAATTGCAGTCCACCAACGAGGAACTGGAGACGTCCAAGGAGGAATTGCAGTCGGTCAACGAGGAACTGGTTACGGTCAACGCCGAACTGCAAACCAAGGTGGCTGATTTGTCGCAGGCCAACAACGACATGAATAATCTGCTGGCCGGCACCGGCATCGGCACCGTTTTTGTGGATCATCAACTGCGCATCCTGCGCTTCACTCCCGCCGTCACCCGGATCATCAACCTGATCCTGAGCGACGTGGGGCGGCCCGTTGGACACATCGTCTCCAATATGATTGGCTACAATGCTCTGACGGCGGACACGCAGACCGTGTTGAACACGCTGATTCCCAAGGAAGTGGAGGTGGAAACAACGGAAGGCAAGTGGTACGCCATGCGCATCCAGCCTTACCGCACGCTCGACAACGTGATCGAGGGCGCGGTAATCACCTTCACCGAAATCACGGATATGAAAAAAGCGCAGACCGCATTGCGCCGGCTGGCGGTGGTGGTGCGGGATGCATACGATGCCGTTACCGTTCAGGACTTGAACGGCAAAATATTGGCCTGGAATCCGGCGGCCACCCGGATATACGGGTGGAGCGAAGCCGAAGCGTTAAAAATGAATATTTGCGATCTGATCCCGGATAGTCGGCGCGAAGAGAAGTTGCGTTTGATGAAGCGGTTGGGCAAATCTGATGTTCTGAAGCCTTATCGCGCGCGGCGAATCACCAAAGACGGACGGACCATGGAAATATGGCTGACCGCCACCGCACTGGTGGACCATACCGGAAAAATATATGCAATTGCCACAACCGAGAGGGAAATCGGCGAAAAACAAAAGACCAAGTAGCAGGTAAATCCGTACATGGGATAAAATACGGAATGCATGATAGCATGATCAGGGGCAATATCATGGCTGAAAAAATAAACAATCGTGAAGAAACTTCAGCATTGCGCCGGCGCGCGGAGATAAAAGCCGCCCTGTCGCCGGAAAAACTCGCGGCAATGTCGCCCGAAGAAACGCGACGGATGCTCCATGAACTGCTGGTCCATCAGATCGAACTCGAAATGCAGAACGAGGAACTGCGCCAGACCCAGGCGGAACTTGACACTGCGCGCACACGTTATTTCGACCTCTACAACCATGCTCCGGTAGGCTATTGCACCCTCAGTGAACAAGGAGTGATCCTGGAGTTAAATTTCACTGCGTCTTCCATGCTCGGCCTGACCGGGGGTGCGTCAGCCAGGATTTCCCGGTTCATTCTCAAGGAAGACCAGGACGTCTACTATCTGCAACGCAAACAACTCTTTGAAACCGGAACGCCGCAGACATGCGAACTGCGGATGTTAAAAAAAGACGGAACGGTATTCTGGGCGCATCTGGCGGCCACCGTTGCGCGGGACGCCAACGGCGATCTGGTATGCCGCCTCACGCTGGATGACGTCACCGAGCGCAAACAAGCGGAAACGGCATTGCGGGAGAGTGAGAAAAAATACAGTTCGCTTTTCAATTCCATGCTTGAAGGATTTGCGCTTCATGAGATTGTCTGTGACGCCGGCGGCAAACCAACGGATTATCGCTTTCTGGATGTAAATCCGGCATTCGAAAGTCTGACCGGGCTTAAAAAAGCAGATATCATCGGCAAAACCGTCTTGACCATCATGCCGGAAACAGAATATTTCTGGATTGAAAACTACGGCAAAGTGGCTTTAACCGGTGAACCGGTCAGTTTTGAACACTACTCCGGAACATTAAAACGACATTATCAAACCATGGCGTTTTGTCCGCGAAAAAATCAATTCGCGGTTATCTTTAACGACATCACCGATCGCAAGTTCCAGGAGGAGGCGCATGAGTTGACGTCGCAGTTGATCGTACAGGTCAACACGCCGAACAATTTCCGCGAGCACATGTCGAAACTGACTGCTTCCCTGCAAAACTGGTCCGGATGCGAAGCCGTCGGCATCCGCCTGCGCGACGGGGACGATTATCCGTATTACGAGACCCGCGGTTTCCCGTCTGAGTTTGTCCAACTGGAAAACTGCCTCTGTGAGTGTGACCAGAACGGCGAAATCCTGCGCGACAGCGACGGCAACCCCATACTGGAGTGCATGTGCGGCAACATCCTGTGCGGCCGGTTCGATCCCGCCAAGCCGTTCTTTACCGCTCATGGCAGTTTCTGGAGCAATAATACCACCGCCCTGCTGACCAGTACTACCGAAACCGACCGCCAGGCGCGCACCCGCAACCGGTGCAACGGCGAGGGATATGAATCGGTGGCGCTGATTCCGCTGCGCGCCGGTCAACAGGTTTTCGGATTGCTGCAATTCAACGACCACCGTCCGGACTGTTTCACCCCGCAAATGATTGAACATTTTGAAAAAATAGCTGACAACCTGGCCATTGCCTTGTCGCAACGCCAGACTGAAGAAGCCTTGCGCTTGAGCGAAGCGCGGTTTCGCAGTTACTTTGAACTGCCATTGGAAGGACGCGCCATATCATCGCCGGATTCCGACTGGCTTGACGTCAATACCGCACTGTGCGAGATGCTCGGCTACACCAAAAATGAATTAATGCAGATGACTTGGACCGAACTGACTCATCCCGACGATCTGGAAGCCAGTTTGGAACAATTCAACCGGGTCTTGGATGACGAGATCGACGGCTACACGATGGACCGGCGATTTATCCATAAAGACGGTCATACTGTATTTACCTTGGTTACCGCTCAATGTGTGCGTCGTCCCGACCGTTCGGTTGACTATTTTATGACCGTAATCCTGGACATTTCAGACCGCAAACAGGCCGAAGAAGCCTTGCGCCTGAGCGAAGCGCGTTTTCGCGGTTACTTTGAACTGCCGTTGGAAGGACGCGCCATCTCGTCGCCGGACACCCGCTGGCTCGACGTCAATGACACGCTGTGCGAGATGCTCGGCTACACCCGGGACGAATTAACGCGGATGAAGTGGGCCGACCTGAGCTATCCTGACGATATGGCCGACAATTTGGTGCAATTCAACCGGGTTATGAATGACGAAATTGACGGTTATACGCTGGATAAACGCTTTATCCACAGGGACGGACATATTGTCTTTACCCATCTGGCCGTCCAATGCCTGCGTCGTCCCGACCGTTCTGTTGACTCTTTTATGTCCGTATTCCTGGACATCTCGGACCGCAAGCGGGCGGAATTGGAATTGAAGGATGCGTTAACCGAGGCGCAGCGTTTCCGCGAAGCGCTGGATCACGTTCCCGCCTATATTTTCATGAAAGATACTCAGTTCCGTTACATCTATGCCAACCGGCAGACACTGGAGTTTATCGGTTGTTCAGCAGGGGAACTGTACAGCTACGACGAGACCCGTTTATTATCCGCGGACACAGCAAAGCAAATACGGGAAATGGACTCGCGCGTATTACTGGGCGAGAAGGCAACTGAAGAAGTTGACGCTATCAATAGCAAAGGAGAGCGACGTGTCTACTGGGAAGTAAAAACTCCAATCTTCGCGGAACCGGACGGTAAGACAATTTATGGGTTGTTAGGTATTTCAACCGACATCACCGACCGTAAAAAGTCCGAGGAAAAGTTGCGGGAGATTAACGCCTATCTCGAAAATCTGATCAACTATGCTAATGCGCCGATTATTGTTTGGGATCCGCATTTCCGCATCACGCGCTTTAATCACGCCTTTGAATTCTTGACTGGACGCAGTGAGGCGGAAGTCATCGGGCAATCATTGAAAATCCTGTTTCCGCCCGCGCTTGCCGCACAGTCGATGGCGCTGATTCGCAAAACCGAGACCGGTGAGCGATGGGAAACGGTCGAGATCGAAATTATGCATCGTGACAAGTCAACGAGAACGGTGCTGTGGAATTCGGCAACGCTGTTTGCTCCTGACAACCAGACGCCGGTTGCCACTATCGCCCAAGGGCAGGACATCACAGACCGCAAACAGGCGGAATTGGAATTAAAGGATGCGTTAGCCGAGGCGCAGCGTTTCCGCGAAGCGCTGGATCACGTTCCCGCCTATGTCTATATGAAAGATACTCAGTCGCGCTACACCTATGCCAACCGGCAGGTGTTGGAGTTGTTCGGTTGCTCAAGCGATGAAATCGCCGGCTTCGACGATACCCGTTTTTTCTCTCCTGCCACTGCAAAACAGATACAGAAGATGGAATCGGGCGTATTCCAGGGGAAGCATATAACCGGGGAAATGGATACCGCTGATAAAAAAGGAGAACGGCACGTTTACCTGGAAGTCAAAACGCCGATCTTCGCGGAACCGGACGGCAAGCAGATTGAGGGTTTGTTGGGTATTGCAACCGACATCACCGACCGCAAACTGGCTGAAGAAGAAATAAAACTCAAAAATGAGGAACTTTTAAAAGTCAACGCCGAGAAAAACAAGTTCTTTTCCATTATCGCCCATGATCTGCGCAGCCCCTTCAACAGCTTTTTAATGCTGACCAAAATAATGGCGGATGGATCGCCGCATTTGACCATGGACGGAGTGCGGGAAATTGCGGGGGGCATGAGAGACTCGGCCGCCAATATTTTCCGCCTTCTCGAAAATCTGCTGCAATGGGCAACAGTACAACAAGGATTAATGCCGTTCAATCCGCAAATCGTTCGCTTGCGGCCAATCGTCGAGGAAAGCATGGCAATGGCGCTGGACTCCGCCCAAAGCAAAGATATTCAAATAAGTTGCGATATTCCGGACGGCATGGAAGTTTATGCGGAAAGCAACATGCTTCAGTCCGTAATCCGGAATCTCGTTTCAAACGCGGTGAAATTTACTTCAAAAGGCGGGAAAATAACTCTTTCGGCTAAAGTTGCCGACGATGAAAAAGTTGAAATAGCCGTTAAGGATTCCGGTATTGGCATGAATCGGGCAATCATGGATAATTTATTCCGGCTCGATGTCAGAACCAACCGGAAAGGCACGGCGAGTGAACCCGGCGCCGGATTGGGCTTACTGCTGTGCAAAGAATTTGTGGAAAAACACGGCGGCAGAATTTGGGTGGAAAGCAAAGAGGAAAAAGGCTCGGTATTTTATTTCACCATCCCTTGCAAGGTCGAGTTGAAAGAAGGAAATGTCATTGAAGAAGTTGTCGCGGCGGATAAAAAAGAAATTAAGGCTAAAAGACTGAAAATATTAATTGCCGACGACGATGAAAAATCCGAATTGATGATTTCGTTAACCGTTAAAAAATTAGGCAAAGAAATTTTAAGGGCAAAAACCGGAGTTGAAGCGGTTGCAGCCTGCCGCAATAACCCCGACCTGGATTTGATTCTGATGGATATTGCAATGCCCAAAATGGACGGTTACGCCGCCGCCAGGCAAATCCGCAAATTCAACAAAGGGGTGATCATTATTGCACAAACCGCATACGGCCTTGCCGGGGAGCGGGAAAAGGCCATCGCCGCGGGCTGCAATGATTATATTGCCAAACCTTTCAGGCCCGCCGCGTTGACGGCATTACTGAAAAAACATTTTTAAGCAAATAAAGCAGATATGGTCTGCTATATGATGAACTGGTTTTATACGTTTTCATGGAGGGTTGCGCTCCGTCGCAACCGGGATCGAAAAACGCGGTTGTGACGGAGCACAACCCTCCAGCGGCGGATAAACCTCCCCGGGACAGATAAAATCCTTAAAGTTGATGTCAGTTACATTATATTATCAGTATATCCATGGAATAAACTTGGACATTGGATATTTCCCGCATTCGCGGTATCCCGCCTTGCGGGACGATTCTGTTCAAAAATCCTTCCGCTACTTTCTCTCTCCCTTCAATGTCTCCTGACTGTAGCCCCAGCCTTTGCACGAAGGAACATCAATCAGAATCAAGTCGGAACGCTCCAGAGCTTTAAGCAGCAGCGGCGCTTCCGTGTCGATGCGGGCCTGATCCTTGGCGACCAGTACATGATCGTTAGCCGAGATGCTGCCTGCGGTCAGGTAAATAAAGATCCGCCGTCCGGCGGTAGTCTCGTGAGTGACGGCTTTCCCCGCCTCCAGGCTGCATCGATAAATAGTGGCGTCCGTATGAAAGGTGACTGTTCCTGGAATGTTCTGTCCGGATGCCACGGGAAAAAGGCGGTTCTTCCAATTTTCGGCGTCATAGGTCTTCTGGTCATAGGTCGGCGCAAGCCTTTTTTCATCCGGAAAAATCCAAATTTGGTAGAAATGCACGGGCTTCTCGGCCAGGTTGAATTCAGAATGAGTCAGTCCTGTTCCGGCGGACATGCGTTGCACGTCCCCCGCCTTGATTACGGCCTTGTTCCCCATGGAGTCTTTGTGGGTTATCTCGCCTTCAAGGGGGATTGTCACAATCTCCATTTCTTCGTGCGGATGCGTCGGGAAACCCGTTCCCGGTTCCACAATGTCGTCATTGAAGACGCGCAAGGCTTCGAACTGAATGTTGTGCGGATCAAAATAACTGGAGAATGAGAATAGCCAGTATGTTTTCAGCCACCCGAAATCAGAGAAATGACGTCTGCTTGCTTTGATTATTTCGATCATGATCTCCTCCTTTTTTCGGTATTCGGCCAGAGATGACAAAACAGCTCCGCCTGTGCTTACAAAATCTGGAATAACCTCTAAAAACCATCCTTAACGCTTAGTGTAACCTAATGGAGCTTTATTGAATTTCAAGCGAACGAATAAAATGTTTATAAAAAAACAAATAAAAACATCCGCGTCAGCTTAGTTGGGTATTTACCCGGGAGCGCCGGATGCGGGATGCAAGGATTTCGTTCTTTGTCAGGCGCTCCGGCCTGACTTTGGAGTGCGGCACTCCAAAGATTGCTCCGCAATCATAAAAATATAAATGATAAAAAATTGCATCTAACTTCCTTATCTACAGCAATTAACACAATACAAAATTGACAAATCCTCTAATAGTAAAAAGATAAAAGTTTTAACTTTCTTTTTTAATTTTGTGTCTTTTTGTGTGTTTTGTGGATAAAAAAAGGATTTGATTTATGGACGGCTTTAAATTTACAGACGACCAGCTACTGGCGCTGAAGCTGATCGGGGGAGCGGTTAAGAACCTGCTCTTGTTCGGGGGCTCGCGTTCGGGCAAGACGCTTGTTCTGCTGTTTTCAATCGTGCTGCGGGCGATCAAAGCGCCGGGCAGCCGCCATGCGGTATTCCGTTTCCACACCAACTCGGTGCGGCATTCGGTGCTGTTGGACACCTTCCCGAAACTTATGAAAATGTGTTTTCCCGGCATCCAATATAAAGGAAATATGCGGGACGGGTTCGTCAAACTTAGGAACGGCTCGGAAATCTGGTTCTGCGGTTTGAACGACAAACACCGGGTGGATAAAATCCTCGGATGCGAATTTTCCACGCTATACTTTAATGAATGTTCGGAAATCAGTTATCCGGCGGTGACCACCGCCATGACCCGGCTGGCCCAGAAAGTCAAAATCCTCGGCACGGATGAGTTATTGCCCAATAAAGCTTATTTCGACTGCAACCCGCCGGGCAAGTCGCACTGGTCATATAAGCTGTTCATCCAGAAAGCGGAACCGGAGAACAATACTGCTTTACTGTTTCCTGATTATTATGATTCGATGCTGATGAATCCCGGCAGCAACCGCGAGAACCTGGCGGAAGGCTATATTGAAACCACCCTGGCCGAGCTGCCGGAACGTCAACGGCAGCGTTTTCTGGAAGGCAACTGGCTGGACGATATGGAAGGCGCGTTATGGAAACGCGAAATGATCGACCGGTTCCGGATCATCAACGTCACGGAATTTCAGCGCGTGGTGATTGGGGTGGATCCCGCCGTCACCGCCACGCCGGGTTCGGATGAGACCGGCATCGTGGTCGCCGGGCGCGACCGGAAAGGCGAATACCATATTCTAAGCGACGTATCGCTGAAAGGCACTCCCCTGGAATGGGCCAGAGCCGTCGAAAAAGAGTATAAGCGCTGGAACGCCGACCGGGTGATTTGCGAAACCAACAACGGCGGCGACCTGGTGGCGGCGAATCTGCGGAATGTCTGCCGGGATATCAGTTGCAAGAGCGTCAACGCCGCGCGCGGCAAGATCATCCGTGCCGAACCCATCGCCGCCTTGTATGAGTTGGGTAAAGTCCATCATGTCGGCAGGTTCCCGAAATTGGAAGACCAGTTATGCGGCTACAATCCGGCGCTGAACCAGTCCAGCCCCGACCGGCTGGACGCGCTGGTATGGGCGTTGTCGGAGTTAAGCGCCGGGTTTAGCGAAAGCCGAGCGATAATGGCATGAAAGTGGAAAGCGAGAAAAGCAAGAAAAGTGGAAAGGAAGACTGGGAGGGTTTGTGGATTGGCAGTCCATGTAGTCCATATAGTCCATATAGTCCATAAGGCTGTCTGCCGGAAAGCGAAGTATGGGAAGTATGGGAAGTATGGGAAGTATGGGAAGTATGGGAAGTATGGGAAGTATGGGAAGTATGGGAAGTATGGGAAGTATGGGAAGTATGGGAAGTATGGGAAGTATGGGAAGTA
>TBL_comb47_HYPODRAFT_10006071_pt1 | contig 13196 bp, 8 predicted proteins | sample TroBogypolimnion_40_FD_10682 | JGI IMG/M metagenome (IMG submission 10682)
CCCCTTCGAGACCACTTCGGCCCGGGCGGCCGCCCTCACCCTGCGGCAGCCGCTGTTGAAGAACTTTTGGATCGATAACACCCGCCTCCAGATCGTCCTGGCCAAGAAGTCGCTCAAGAATTCCGAGCTCGATTTCCGCAACCAGGTGATGAGCACGATTTTTCTGGTGGAACAAGCCTATTACAACCTGATCTATTCCGATGGCAACGTGGGCGTTCAGAAGTTGGCTCTGGAACTGGCGGAGCGGTTGCTGTCGGAAAACAAGAAGCGGGTCGAGGTGGGCGCCCTGGCTCCGCTCGACGAAAAGCAGGCCGAATCGCAGGTGGCTAGCAGCAAAGCCAGCGTACTCTCCGCCGAGAGCGACCGCGATACTCAGCAACGGCGGCTTAAGAGCCTCCTGAGCGATGATTATTCGAAATGGGGAGGGGCCACCATTAAGCCCTCTGAGGCCTTGCTGGCGATCCCCGAGACCTTCAATTTGCGGGAAAGCTGGCGCAAGGGGTTGACCTTGCGCCCCGACTTGCTCCAGCAGAAGCTAAGCCTCGAGAAACAAGGCTACATCGTCAAATACCAAAAGAACCAGTTGTTCCCCCAGTTGGATGTGGTGGGCAGCTACGGCTACCAGGGGTCGAACCCCGATATCAATCAGTCTCTCGACCAAATCGGCGCGCAGGCCAACCCGTTTTGGACCGTCGGCGGCCAGATGAGCATGCCACTGGGGAACACCAGCGCCCGACACAATTATCGAGCCGCCAAGGTTACCAAGGACCAAATCGCCTTGCAGTTGAAACAGCTCCAGCAGAACATCCTCATCACTATCGAAAACGATGTGGCCGTCGCTCAAACCGCGTTGCTCCGGGTCAGCGCAACCCGTGAAGCTCGACTTTACGCCGCCGCCGCGCTCGATGCCGAACAAAAGAAGCTCGATAACGGCAAGAGCACCAGCTTCATCGTCCTTCAATTGCAATCGAACCGCACCACCGCCCAATCAGCCGAAATCCGCGCCCTGGCGGATTACAACATTGCCCTGGCCCAACTCGCGCTGGACGAAGGCACCACCCTCGAACGCCGTCATGTCGCCCTCGAGGTGCATTAGCCGAAGGGGCGAGTCGCAGCCTGGAGCATGCCGGTTGGGCGCGTCAGGAGCAGTTCCGCCGAAATAACCACTGTGGGCGTCACCGGCCAGCCATCATCCCAACCCCTGTGAGACTGCGCTTAAGGTTGCCTGTTCTCTGGCTGGCGGTGTGGTGGCCGTTGGTCGCCGCTCACGGCACGACAACCGACCTCCCGGCCGGCCTCTTGGCCTATGCCCGCTTCCCAGCCATCCACGGAGACCACCTCATTTTCACCGCCGAAGGCGACCTTTGGGAAACCGGGATCCAGGGCGGGGCGGCCCGGCGCCTCACCAGCCATGCGGGGGAAGAATCGTACGCCGCGTTCTCGCCGGACGGTAAACTGGTCGCCTTTTCCGGGCAATACGAAGGACCGCGCGAAGTCTATGTGATGCCAGTCGAAGGGGGGAGTCCGCGCCGCTTGACCTTCGAGGGCGGCAACGCCTTCGTGGCGGGCTGGACTCCCGGAGGAAAAGTGCTTTACTCCACTCGCTACTTCTCGACGGTGCCCGACTGGCAGCTCGCCACCGCAGACCCCCAAACGGGCATCACCGCTCCCCTGCCCCTTAGCCAAGCCAGCGACGGCGTGTTCGATCCCTCCGGCAAAACGCTCTATTTCACGCGCCAGCATTTCCAAGGCAGCAGCACCAAACGTTACCGGGGCGGCACGGCTCAGAACCTGTGGAAATTCGCCCTCGACGGCGCCGAGGCCGTCCGGCTCGATCCCGATTACGACGGCACCAGCAAGAACCCTATGTTCTGGCAGGACCGGCTCTATTTTCTCTCGGATCGCGACGGCACTATGAACGTGTGGTCCATGGACACCGCCGGGCACGATCTACGCCAGCACACCCATCACCGGGGGTGGGATAGCAAATCGGCCTCACTCTCCGAGGGGCGCATCGTCTATCAGATCGGAGCGGACTTGCGAGTGCTGGATCTGGTTACGCAGCGCGACTCGCTCGTCCAGGTAACCCTCGCCTCAGATCTGGATCAGGAACGCGAAAAGTGGGTAAAGAAACCGATGGAGTACCTGACCGCGGCATACCTGTCTCCGGACGGTGAGCGCCTCGCGCTGACCGCGCGGGGCCAAGTGTTCGTGGCGCCGGCCACCCAGGGACGCTTGCTGCGCGCCACTCGCGATCAAACGATCCGGTTCCGCGACGCTCGCTTTCTCCCCAACAACCAGTCCCTGGTGGCCCTCTCCGACCAGACCGGCGAATTGGAGTTCGTAAAGCTCCCCGCCAACGGAGTCGGCGAGCCGGAGGTGCTGACCCACGACGGCAAGATCTTCCGAATGGATGCCGTGCCCTCTCCCGACGGCAAACAGATCGTCTACCAGGACAAGAACCTTGAACTGTGGCTGCTGAACCTGGAGACCAAGAAAAGCCGTCGTATCGCGAGTTCGGGAGTGGATCTATTCTCCGGGTTCCGTTGGTCGCCCGATAGCCAGTGGCTGGCTTACGTGGCCCCCGCCACCAATCTCTACAATCGGATCTACCTCCATCGCCTCAAAGACGGTTTGACCACCGCCCTGACGAGTGACCGCGTGAACAGCTTCAGTCCCGCCTGGAGTCCCAGCGGGAAGGCGCTCTATTTTCTTTCCGAGCGACACCTCGAATCGGCCGTCCCGAGTCCCTGGGGTCCGCGCGAACCCGAACCCTTCTTTACCGACACCGTCAAAGTCTACCATGTCTCGCTCACGAAAGAGGGACGCTCTCCCTTCGATCCCAGGGACGAACTCCATCCCAGCGAGAATGACAAGGAGAAGGACACCCTCCAAGCCGAGGTAGCCGCACCCAAAAACGCGGGGAACGCCCGGTCCCGATCCGGGATCGCCTCGACCAAGTCCGGCCAGACCAATCGTCCGGCGGTCGTCAACATCGATTTGGAAGGCCTCTCGGCCCGAGTAACCCCTGTGCCCATCCCGCCCGGCAACTACCACGCGTTGGCGCTGAACGAAAAGCACCTCTATTGGCTGGAGAGCGGGCTGGGTGCAACCGCCAAACCTCGGCTCAAGGTTCTGCCCATCTCGAACCAAGACCCCAAGGCAAAAACCCTGGCCGAGGACATCAAGAGCTACGAACTCTCCGGCGATGGGAAGAAACTGCTGCTGCGCAAGGAGGACGACCTCTATGTGGTAGACGCCACGGCGGAGGTCAAGCTGGAGAAGGCCGTGGATCTCAAAGGCTGGACCTTCGCGCTCAATCCCCGCGACGAATGGCGCCAGATGTTCGTTGAGTCGTGGCGACTCATGCGCGACTTCTTCTATGACCCCGGCATGCACGGCGTCGATTGGGCGGCCATCCGCGATAAGTACCTTCCGCTGGCGGACCGAGTGACCGACCGCGGCGAACTAAACGACCTAATCGAAGACATGGTCGGCGAACTCTCCGCGCTCCACATCTTTGTGGTCGGCGGCGATTTCCGCGAGGGGACCGACCAGATCAAACCTGGCGGGCTCGGTGCGGTTTTGTCCTACGACCACGCCCACAAGGGCGGCCGCATCGAACATATTTATCAATCGGACCCGGATTATCCGGAACGGGCTTCGCCTCTCGCCAAGCCGGGGTTGGGGATCGTCGAAGGCGATGTGATCCAGGCGATCAACGGCGTCCCCGTGACCCCATCAGCCCAACCTGCGGCGGTGTTGCGCGGTCAGGCCGGACGCCAGGTATTACTGACCCTCAAGCCCTCAGGCGCGGCCAAACCCCGCGACGTCATCATCACTCCCATGACCATGGAGCAGGAAGCGGACCTGCGTTATGACGACTGGGAATACTCGCGCCGGTTGGCAGTCGAGAAATCGGGCCAAGGCCAGATCGGTTACGTTCACCTGCGGGCGATGCGCGCCGCCGACATCGCCGCGTGGACGCGTGAGTTCTACCCAGTCTTTGACCGCCAAGGTCTGATTGTCGACGTGCGGCATAACCGGGGGGGGAATATTGATAGTTGGGTGCTCGAGAAGTTGCTGCGCAAGGCCTGGTTTTATTGGCAGCCGCGCGCCGGTGCGCCGACCTGGAACATGCAATACGCCTTCCGCGGTCATGTCGTTGTGCTCTGCGACGAACACACCGCCTCCGACGGCGAAGCCTTCAGCGAGGGCTTCCGCCGCCTCGGCCTCGGCAAGGTCATCGGAACGCGAACCTGGGGCGGAGAGATTTGGCTCGATTTTGACAACCGCCTGGTGGACCACGGTATCGCCTCCGCCGCCGAGGTAGGAGTCTACGGCCCAGAAGGCCAATGGCTCATCGAGGGGCGTGGCGTGGAACCCGATCTGCCGGTCGATAACCTCCCGCATGCGACCTTCCAGGGACAGGACGCCCAACTGGAAACAGCGGTCCATTACCTCCGGGAACAGATTCGGCTCAAGCCAATTCCCACTCCCACCGCCCCGCCGCACCCCAACAAGGCGTTCAAGTGATCATGCTCGGTATGGAGGCAATATTGAAGTGGTTGCGCCGGAGCGAGGGACAGGACCTCACGGCAGTTCGCCAGGCTGCGCCGGTGCGGTTGACGATTCCCCGGAGCGGCCCCTCGTTCAACCGGGCGGGCAATGGGTCCCTCCTCCTCTGCCTGACGGGACTCTTGTTCCTGGCGCGGACCGCCGCCGGCAGAGACTATACGCTGACCAACCTCTGGAGCGCCTGGATCGGGGCACACAGCGATTCGTCGCCGGCCTTGAGCGATGACGGCACGCTGTTTGTCGGTACCGCCAAAGGCGAACTTTTTGCGATCGAAACGAACGGTGTCATCAAGTGGGCTTTCCAGACCGGCCGGGAAATTCGATCCTCGCCGGCGGTCGCCCTCGACGGGACTGTTTATGCCGGTTCCCGCGTGACCATTACTTTTATGCCGTTAGCCCGAACGGGCGCCTGAAATGGAAGTTCAAGACCGGGGCCTGGGTGGACTCGTCCCCTGCCCTGGCGCGCGATGGCACCGTTTATTTTGGCTCATGGGACAAGACTTTTTACGCCTTGAACGCGGACGGGACCGAGCGCTGGCGGTACCCAACGCAAGGCGAAATTGTCTCCTCGCCGGCGATCGGAGCCGATGGCACGATCTACTTTGGCGGACATGACCAGAAGTTCTACGCGCTGGACCGCGACGGGCGTAAGAAATGGGAGTACCCGACCGCGGGTCCGATCATCTCCTCGCCCGGCATTGGCCAAGACCACGCCCTTTATTTCACCTCGGTGGACGGGAACCTCTATGTCCTCAATCCGGATGGGAGCCTTCGCTGGCGTTTGCGGACCGGCGGGGTCACCGCCTCATCGCCGGTCCTGGGCGCTGGGGACACGATTTACCTCGGGGTGAACGTCGAACTCTGGGCACTCACGCCCGCCGGGAAACAAATCTGGCCTCGCGGGGACGGGGAGCCTTTCTACTCGACCCCGCTGGCCCTGGAGAACAAGTTGGTCGCTTACATGTCTCGCCGCGGCGCAGAAATGATATTGGACGAAAACCGGGAAGTCGTGTGCAATTACTACTGCTATGGCGGCGGGTACTCCTGCGCGTCCATCGGCCCGGCGGGTACCACCTATGTCATTGACCGGGGTTATTATCTGTCCGCGCTGGATTCAACGTTCCCGCTCGCCAACAGCGCTTGGCCCAGATTTCGCGGCAATCCGCGCAACACCGGGAACGTCGTGGATTCCCCGCTCGCTTCGCAGACGGCGCGGCCCCCGAACTAGCAGGCCGGAGGCCCGTGACGCAATGCGCCCGCATCGACCAGCGGACTTCCAGGGCAGCGCAGGGCAGCGCAGACCGCGCTTGCCAGAACGGGTGGTCCGGCCTACATTTCCTCAATGTTCGATGCCATCTCAGCCGAGTTGACCACCGCCGCCGGAAAGCTGACCCAGTTGCGGAGGTTTCTTTGACGTCCCAGGCGCGCAAAAACGCTTGGGTGAACTGAACGCCCTGATGGCGGGGGAGAACTTCTGGAACAGCCGCGAGCAGGCCCAGAAACTGATCGAGGAAGCCAACACCCTCCGCAACAAGGTCGAGCCCCTGGTCAAAGCCGAAAAGCACCTCGAGGATTTCCGCATCATGATCGAGTTGGGAGAGGCGGAACCCGCGGATTCCCAGGCCAAGATCGAACGGGAACTCGAGGCTGACCTCGCCCGGTTCTTCAAGGAACTCGACTCGCTCGAACTCCAGGTATTCCTGAACGGCCCGCACGACAAGAGCAATTGCATACTGAGCATCAACGCGGGCGCGGGCGGCACCGAGTCCTGTGACTGGGCCAGCATGCTGCTCCGGATGTATCAACGCTGGGGCGAGTCCCGCGGTTGGGGCATCGACGTGACCGATGTGCTCGTCGGCGAGACGGCCGGCATCAAAAGCGCCACGCTGGTCATCACCGGCGAATACGCCTATGGCTATTGCAAGGCCGAACGAGGCGTCCATCGCCTGGTTCGCATTTCTCCGTTCGACGCCAACAAACGCCGCCACACCAGCTTCGCCAGCGTGGATGCCATCGCCGAGATCGAGGAAACCTCCGCGGAAATCACCATCCCCCCGGTGGAGTTGCGGGTGGACACCTATCGCTCGGGCGGCAAGGGCGGGCAGAACGTCAACAAGGTTGAGACAGCGGTTCGTATCACCCATATCCCGACCGGGCTCGTCGCGGCCTCGCAGAACCAGCGGTCACAGCATCAAAACCGGGCAACGGCCATGAAGATGCTCATTTCCAAACTCTATGCCCAAAGGGTTGATGAACAGAAGGCGGACATGGACCGGTTCTATGGGGACAAGGGGAGCATCTCCTGGGGTAATCAGATTCGGAGTTACGTCTTTCAACCTTACCGGATGGTCAAAGACCTTCGCACCGGGGTGGAAACCAGCAATGTGCAAGCCGTGATGGACGGCGAGCTGGATCCCTACGTGAACGGCTGGCTTCGCGCGGGCTGCCCCACCAAGCGCATGCAAGGGGTCAAGGACGAGGAAGAATAGCCGGTGTGACGATCCTCGAGACCATTGTGGAACAAAAGCGCCGCGAGGTAGACCGCCTGCGGCCGGGAGCAGTTTCCGTCGACGAATGGCGGAACGCGATGGCAGCGCGAGGAGACCGCCGGGATTTTCTGGCGGCGTTGCGCCGGCCCTCGGCGCGCGGACCCCTCGGCGCGTTGTCCTCCCCGCCGCCGGTGGCCCTGATCGCCGAGGTAAAGAAAGCGTCTCCCTCCGCCGGCGTGATTCGTCCCAGCTTCGACCCGGTGAACATCGCTTTGGACTACGAAGCCGGGGGAGCGAGTTGCCTGTCGGTGCTCACCGACGAGACCTTCTTCCAGGGTTCCTTGCAGTATCTTAAGGCGATCCGCCAGGCGGTCAGCCTCCCCTTGCTGCGCAAGGACTTTATTATCGATGAGCGTCAGATTCTCGAGGCGATCCAGTGGGGAGCGGATGCGGTCCTGCTGATCGCCGCGATTCTGACCGACACCCAATTGCGGGCCTTCCAGGCGCTGGCGATGGGGGCTGGACTCGCAGTGCTGGTGGAGGTGCATGACGAAGCCGAATTGGACCGCGCCCTCGAGGCGGGCGTCGAGTTGATCGGCGTCAACAACCGTGACCTCAAGACCTTTAAAGTGGACCTGGCCACGACGGAGCGGCTCGCGGTCCGCCTGCAGGCCCTGGCAAAGCCGAACCGCACGACGCCCCTCTTGGTGGCTGAAAGCGGTATCCACAATCGCGCCGACGTCCTCCGGCTTGCCGCTTGTGGTGCGGGTGCGATTTTAGTGGGTGAATCCCTCATGCGCCACCAGGACCTCCGGGCAAAAACCCGCGAACTGCTCGGCCACGTCGATCCGGAACCAAGCCACTAGCGGTTCGTTGGCGACTCCCGAAAGCCCCTCACCGTGGCCACTCCGTGAACGTGGGGATCGCCCGCGCCCGCACGTCCCCTTCAAACCGCACCTCCGTCCGCGGCACCACCAGATCCCAGCGGCGCCGCACGGAGACCGTGGTCTTGCCGGCATAAGCCGCGGCCTCCAGGCCCTCCCAGGCGTTCAGGTTCCACGCCGCGAAACTGTGGCGGTAAAAGTGAAAGGACTGCGTCGAATCTCGCCAGGGGCGGATCTCCGCTTTCAGGGCGGACTTGAGAACTGGTTCCATCACGCTCCAATCCTCATCGATAAAGAGGGCGTGCGGAACAAACGGCAGGCGTTTGAATTTCTCCACCGCGCTCGGGTGCTCGACCTGAATGAGCAAATCCAGCGGGTCCTCGTCCGAATGCAACAACAGGAAGGGGGCCTGGAACACGGCGTGGATCAACGTTTGGTTGGTTAGCGCCACCAATGCGTCGAGCAGCGTCGGTTCCCGGTTCGTCAACACCGCTTTGGCTCGCCGAAACATGTAAAACTCGTCGGTCGCCCCCGGCATAAAGATCAACGCCTTGACGACCTCATTCGATTGGAAGGCGTGCAACATGAGCGGGACACAATTCGTCCGATCCAATCGCGCCACATTGGATCCCAGCGGCATGCGGCTCAAGGCTGTCTCCCAGGGTTCCGCCGCGCCAAGCCAGGCCGAGGCCAGACCGGCCCAGAGACACAAGGCTAAGCAAGTCTGCCTCCGACACTGGCGGCAAGCTGACCCGGTGGCTGTTGTTCGTAAGTCCATGCTACCGAACACTACCCGAAAAGCGGGTCTTTGGCGAGCCGGAAGCAGGCCGGGATTGCCGATCCAAAACCGGCACTATCTGCTCGCCAGAGAAACGCCGGGGCCGCAATATAACTCGAACGCGATCGGAAGCGGGCGCTCCCGCTCCGGTTTGTGGCATGATTCAAACGGCCCTATTCGAAATGAGAAAGCAAATATCCCTCCTCTTCCTGGTGTTCGCCTCCGCCTGGCCTGCCTGTGCCGCGCCGGCGAACTCGCCCAGCCTCTCCCTCGCCGGCCAGCGCGTGCTGTGGCTCGGCGACAGTATCACGGCGGACGGAAAGTACGTCACTGACGTCGAGTACTATCTCAACCGACAGTTTCCGGACGCGAAGTTTGACCTCGTCAGCATCGGGCTGAGCAGTGAGACGGTGTCCGGGCTTTCGGAAAAGCAGCACCCCTTTCCACGCCCGTGCGTGTTGGAACGACTGCAACGCGCACTCGACCAGGTGAAACCCCAGGTAGTCGTCGCCTGCTATGGGATGAATGACGGAATCTACCATCCTCTGGGGGAGGAGCGGAGCCGGGCTTTTCGAGCCGGCATCGAGAAGCTCATCGCCGCCGCGAAAGTCGCGGGGGCCCAAGTGATCCTGCTGACGCCTCCACCCTTTGATCCCCTGCCCGTCCACGCGAGACTGCGCCCCGGAGGCGCGGCTGACTACAGTTACGTGACGCCGTTTGAAAAGTACGACGAGGTGCTGGCAGACTACGCGCGCTGGGAGTTGACCCTCTCCCCAGCCACGGCCATGATCGTAGATCTCCACACCCCGTTAGCGGAAGAAACGGCGCGTCGCCGGGTGAACAACCCCAACTTCACTTTCAGCGGGGACGGGATCCACCCGTCTGCCGAGGGCCATTTGCTCATGGCGCTGACCATCCTGAAGGCGCTGGGGGTTACGGTCAAAGCGCCCGATCTCGAGACCGAGGTGGTGAGGCTCCAAGCCGATCCCCTGTTCGCCCTGGTGAGCCGCCACCGCGAGACCCGATCCCGAGGTTGGCTGCCGTTCGTCGGCTATACCCGAGGTGAAGCCATCAAAACCACCTCAGTCGAAGCTGCGGAAACCTCCGCCCGGGCACTCGCGCGGCAGATTGATCCCTTGCGCAAACCTTAAGCAAAACCATCACTCCCGCCTCGACCGCGCATGCCCTACCTCAAAAGAAAATGAGCGCGGTGGTTGGGGGCGCTCCGAGAGTGCACTCTCGATTCGGACGGCCGTCTTCACTGGCACACGGGCGATCCGATCGCCGCCTCCTTCATTTTTCCAACAAGGCCCGCTTGGCTTCCGCCAGTTGCTTGAGCGCCTCTTTGCTGACCTCGGGATAATGGAGGTTGAGGTCCGCGAGCGCTTCGATGACGGCAGCCGCCACCACCCGCTGGGTGAACCACTTGTTGTCAGCCGGCACGACGTACCAGGGGGCTTCCTTGGTGGCGGTCTGGCGAATCATATCTTCATAAGCCTTCATGTAGTCGTCCCAGAACCCTCGTTCGCTGAGATCGGAACTCGAGAATTTCCAGTGTTTGTCAGGGTTGTCGAGACGTTCGAGGAAGCGGCGTTTTTGCTCCTTCCGGGAGACATGGAGGAAGAACTTGCGGACGATGATGCCATTGCGGCCGATGTACTGCTCGAAATTGACGATGTCAGTGAAGCGGTCCTTCCAGATATTCTTGGTGATGAGCTCGGGAGGCAGCTTCTGTTTGTGCAGGAGTTCAGGGTGAGTGCGGACGACCAGCACCTCCTCGTAGTAGGACCGGTTGAAGATGCCGATATGGCCGCGATTGGGCAGCGACTTGGTGCAACGCCAGAGGTAGTCGTGGTCGAGATCCTCCGCCGAGGGGGCCTTGAAGGAAAAGACCTGGCAACCCTGCGGGTTGACCCCGGACATCACATGTTTGATGGCGCCATCCTTCCCGGCGGCGTCCATGGCTTGAAAAATCAGCAGCACGGCCCATTTATCGTAGGCGTAGAGTTTGTCCTGCAAAGCGGCCAGCGTCTCGATGCCAGCCGCGAGCGCCTCCTTGGCTTTGACCTTATCTTGGGGCTCTAACCACAGGGTGTCCCCTGGGTCAATATCCTTGAGGCGGAAGTCCCGACCGTCGGCCACCCGGAACGGGGCAGCCAATTTGCGGGCGAGTTTGACGACATGCTTGAGTTTTTTCACGTTCTTAATGGGGCCGATGTGATGTTGGAGGCAAGCTAACACCGTTGGGAACGGAACGCCAACCTGTTTATCGGACTACTCCCCGCTGGCTGGCGCGGGCAAACTCGACGAGATGGCGGAGTTCAGGCAGGGGGGGGAGTTCCTGCTCGATGCGGGCCAAGGCGTTGGGGACGGTGAGACCGGCGCGGAACAGAATTCGGTGGGCGGAGCGGAGGGCGGTTTGCGCCGCTTCCGAGACCCCGCGGCGTTCGAGGCCCACGGCGTTCACAGCGCGGGTGACAGCGGGGTTGCCATCGACCATCATAAAGGGAGCCACGTCCTGGGTCACCTTGGAGCAACCACCAACGATCGCCATCGTGCCAATGCGGCAGAACTGGTGGACACCAGCCATGCCACCCAGCACCGCGTAGTCCTCGACGGTGACGTGACCGGACAAGCCGGCGTAGTTGGACATGATGATGTGGTTACCAACGGTACCGTTATGACCGATGTGGGCGCAGGCCAGGATATGGTTGTGCGAGCCGATGGAAGTCACCTCGCCATCGCCGGTCGCACTGCTGATGGTGACACTCTCACGGAAGGTGTTGTCGTCACCGATCTCGGTGCGGGTAATTCCGCCTTTCCATTTCAGGTCCTGCGACTGGAGACCAATGCTGGCGAAGGGGAAGATCTGGTTGCGGCGTCCGAGCCGGGTATGGCCGTCGATGACGACGTGGGAGTGGAGTTGGCAACCATCGCCCAGGACCACATGTTCGCCCAGGACGCAGTAAGGGCCGATCTCACAGCCTTCGCCGATGACGGCCTTGGGGTGGATGATGGCGGTGGAGTGAATCATAGTCTGGGTAAAGGCTCGATCCGGCGGGCTCAACCCAAGGCATCCATGACGATGAAAGTCACCTCAGCTTCGCTGACGATTTCACCCTGAACTTTGCAGTGACCGCGCGCCTTGCCGATCTTGCCGCGGAGTTTGGTCATTTCAACTTCGATGAGGAGCACATCGCCTGGATGGACCGGTTTGCGCCACTTGACGTTTTCGGCCGACATGAAATAGGCGATCTTGCCGACGTTTTCAACGCGCTTGTACATGAGGATGCCGGCGACCTGGGCGATGGCTTCGAGTTGAAGGACGCCCGGCATCACCGGGTGATTGGGAAAATGGCCCTGGAAGAAGGGCTCGTTCATGGTGACGTTCTTCACCCCGACGATTTGGTTGCCTTCGATCTTGATGATCCGGTCGACTAACAGAAACGGGTAACGGTGAGGCATGAGGCGCAGGATCGCGTGGATATCCATGGCGCCGGTCTGATCGGCCGGGACGTCCGCCTGCGCTTGCTTGGCGGAAGCATCGCGAGCCGAGGGAACCGGCGGAGCACTCATGAACGGCTTGCGGATCTGAGTGGCGATGCGGCGGACCATCTCGCAATTGGCGGCGTGGCCGGGTTTGATCGCGATCAGATGCCCGTGAATCGGACGACCCAGGAGCGAGAAGTCGCCCAGGATGTCGAGCATCTTGTGCCGGACAAACTCCTCCGGGTAGCGCAGGGGTTCGTTGGTGAGGATGGCGTCGTCGCGGATGACCACGGCATTCTCGAGGCTGCCGCCCTTGATGAGGCCATTGCGGATGAGGTATTCGATCTCCTCGAAGAAGCAGAAGGTGCGGGCATGGGCCAACTCATGCTCCCAGGTTTGAGGCGTCAGGGTTACGCTGTAGAATTGGGTGAACCGACCCTGTTTGTCAGCGCTGGTGCAGGTGATCTTGAAGCCCTCGTCGGGCAGGAGGGTCATCACAGTTTCACCGGACTGCAATTCGATCGGCGTGGTCACGACGAAGGGATCGCGACGTTCCTCCTGGGGGACGATACCCGCAGCCTGAATGAGTTTGCAGTACTCGCGGGCGCTGCCGTCCGCGATCGGCGGTTCGTTGCTGTCCAATTCGACGATGGCATTGTCGATGCCGTAGCCGGCGAAGGTGGCCAGGACATGCTCGACGGTATGGACGCGGGTATTGCCTTTGGCGAGCGTCGTCGAGCGGTTCACCTCGGCCACGTTTTCCACCCGGGCTTCGATTTCAGGTTTGCCTTCGAGGTCGATGCGCCGGAAGCGAACGCCGGTATTGGGCGCCGCCGGGAGGAACGTCATCGTCACCCGGTTGCCGCTGTGAAGGCCGACCCCGGAGTAACTGGCTGGACGGTTCAATGTTTGCTGCTGTAGCACCCTTAGATTAAACAAGCCCTCGGCGCAATTGGCAAGCGGGAGGTAACGAAATCC
>TBL_comb47_HYPODRAFT_10006073_pt1 | contig 13190 bp, 9 predicted proteins | sample TroBogypolimnion_40_FD_10682 | JGI IMG/M metagenome (IMG submission 10682)
GCCCGGGGCCTGTACAACCGGCTTGACCGGAGTGCCGGGAATAACCGGGGTAACGGGTAGTGGTGTTGGAACTGGAGCCGGTTGCAGCTTGTCAATCTCAGCCAAAATAGTAGTCAATGTATCCAGCGGAATACGGTTGATCTTGTTGAGCAATGCAACCCCGGCGCGCGCCACTTCATGCGTGAACTCTTCCCCGGCCTGGATACTGTCTAACCCAAGCAGTGCATCAATCATGTCTTTTAGGTCCGTAATTGAGAAGTCGCGATTATAGGTAACTTTTGGAATAACTACCGTATTATCCCAAGTGTTCATTATTTCCCATGCCCGGTTCTCAACCTGTTCCAGAATATCGGCGCGGGTGGCCAGAAACTGCTGCACGTTTTGGTTATCCCAGGCTTTTGATTCGGCGGATTGAGCCGTCTTGCTGTCTTTCTGTACCGCCAGCCCGATAGTGTCGAAGAGTTCTTTTTTCAGGTTTATATTTTCTTCCCGGATAGTTTTGGTCTCTACGCCGGTAGGGGCAATATATCTGCTGATTCCTTTTTCATTGTCTGCTTCCCATATTGCCGCTGAACGAGCGATTACATGGCTGAATTTGGTTTTATTCTTGTCTTTGTCGCAATCCTGTGAATCGTTTTGAGTGCTGGCATCGGTTTCCGCGCCGCGGGCAAAGGTTTCCGATACTACCAGCAGACCAAACATCTGTTTAACGATGTTCATCTGCGCTTCCGATTCGTTATTGAGAATCGCATCGGAAATCCTGACCACGTCTTCGAACCAGTGGTTGCAGTTCATGCCGTAACCGTCAGTTTCTTCAAAATGCAATAGCGGAACTATTCCGAGATTGTGATCGAGCGTTGCTTCAATCAGACAACCGGTCGGCCCTTTGCTGAAGAGTGTCCAAGATGTTCGCGTCCATAGACGGCGTTTATGTGTCAGGATTGGCGGGTTGAACGGGTCAATGTTGGTATAGACATCTTCGGCGATGATTGCCCAAAGTAACAGGCCGTCGCTGCCGAATGCCCAGTCCACCACAGTAAGCGGATCGAGCGCGATTGCGTAAGGCCGGATGCGGTTTGCCGCTTTGCTCTCGATATCCAATTCCCCGTTATCGAACGGCGGGTTGTCAATCAGCATCCATGCGGCGCCGTAAACGTTCAGCATTGTTGAGAACTGCCGCATTACCTCATTGACCCGGAGACCAGTCCGGGAAAAGTCTTCAACCAGATCCGGATCGGCATTTTCCCGCTTGGGCTCTTCGGAAAATACAAACTGAGTAATTGAACGTGCGACTTTGCGCGGGTAGTTGAAGTAATAAGCCCGCTTCCGCCGTTCCTCAAACTCCAGGTCGATTTCGGAAACATGCTTAATCAGTGCAGTATCCACATATTTTTTGCCGCCTGAATAAGCTGCCTTTGCCCGCTCCCAATTGCGCTTATTGTCGGTATAGACCGGATGTTCACGCGCAAGAACATAAGCCAGATTAATTTTATCAGCCATTGACAGTCTCCGTGTTTATGAAAACCGGTTGCTGTCAACTTGAATCAGGGATTACGCCAGAATAGCGCGGGACTCGCCGGAATCTCTGGCCATGATAAAGCCGCCAGTAATACTGTCGACAAAATCGTCGTGTGCCCCTGCCGGGAATTGCGCAAGCTGCTCAAGTACCTGATTATTCCACCAGGCGCGCCGGAAGTGAACATTGCCGACTTCAAAGACTGGTTCCATCTCCGAAGCTCGGATTACTTTGTCAGTTGAAACATTGACTTTTGTAACGCTGTGAGAACCTTTCAATATATCTTTAATAGTGGTGTAAGCGTCTTTATACCCGGCAACTGATTCAATCCCGATCCTAACAGATGAGCCGTCGCCTTTGGCCGTGTCTTCAATCAGCCGGTTACGCGCCGGGGCTTCTGCCTGACACCAGCGGACATCATCAACATACAGATGATAGAGCCCGTTTATCTTTTTGATTGCCACTTTTGCGCCGGAAGTATAGTCCGGGTCCTGTTTGGCTATTTCCTTTTCTGTGCTGGCCAAATCCCAGAAACGGACCCATCGCAGGCCGGCCGGAAATTGTGAACCGTCAACAATATTGACCTTTTCAGTCTTGATCATGTTGCCGCCTCTGTTTGTCGGCTCACATTGCAGCAGAGCAGAAGCCGCATAACTTCCAAGTGTGGCAAACTGTAATGTGTACCAACTTTCAGAGAAGCGTTCCGGGAAAAGATAGCCGGATTCGTATTTCTCATGCCTGGCAGGGAACGCCATTACGTCAAACTTCGGAAATTCAGCGGAATAATCCTTGTGTATTGGATTGTTTTTATTCTCGACACGTCCGATAATATCATCCACATGCCAGGGGGTGGCCAGAATAATAACGATATGCACCGGTGCCAAACGTGTCATAAAGTTATTCGTAAAGGCTTCCCATTGCTTTTGTCTGACAAGCGGATTCTCTGCATCTGCCCGGTTTTTCAGATAGTCGTCAAGGATTAAGACATCAGCGCCTTTGCCGGTGGCGCCGCCATCCAGTCCGACCGGGTGCAGTTTGCCGTAATGATCTGCAACGCCCCATCTGACAACGGCAGAGCTGCGGGTATCTATCCGGCTGTCAAATACGCTTTGATATTCACCGCTTTCGAAGATCCCGCGGGCATCCCTGGACATTTCAACGGCTAGATCGCTGTTATATGACCCCAGTATTATTTCGGCATCCGGACATTTACCATAAATATAAGGCACATAGTTCCGGCTGACGATATCGCTTTTGCCATGCCGAAACGGAACTTTAATAATAATGTATGAAGATTTACCGGCTTTATAATCGCCAAGAGCGCGGTCCAGCCGGTCGGTGATCTCCCGGGTATGCTGACCAATCAGCAACGGTGAAGTTTTTTTCTGCCAGCAGTATTCCATGAATTTCAGCAGTTTGTCTTTGGCCATGGATTGACGGCAGGCTTCTATTGATGTGTTTGCAACCACTTTACTTTTTCCTCATAAGTCATAGAGTCAAAAGCTGCTTTCTTTTCCTCTAGTGCTGTTTTATCGGTTATGGTATGGGTTGCATCAGTTCTACTTTTCCATAATTCGCTAAGACGATTATCTAACCAGTATCTGATAGCGTTGACTTCCGGGACTACATACTTCTTTGTTTTTCGGACAATTTTAACAGTGCCAGCTTTTGTATTTACATTTTCGCCATTCTTGCCGGTATTTGAAGCATCGGTATATTCAGTGGTTACTTCCTCGTACTCAAAACCAAGAGCACGTTTAAGCAAAGAATTCTCAACTTGTATGTCAACTGGAGCTTTGCCACGCTTTAGGGACTCAGAAAACTCAGGATAGCGCTTAACATATTGATAGAATGTCTCGACAGAAATACCGAGCTTTTCGGCTATTGTTGCATCTATCATTCCACGTCTGGCATAGCCTTCAGCCAACAGCGGGAAATCATCTGTATATTTACACTTTGCCATAAAATCACTATTCCTTTAATATAAAGCAGTGTGTAAACTCAGGATGCTTTGTCAGTATTGGTCAGCTTGTCTGATAGCGCCTTGCGCCGTTGAAGATACTCAGTCTCGATAAGTCTAAATTCCGTGTCAAGTTCGTCAATCTCTTCGAGTATTGCGAGGGTTGCACGGGTTTGTTCAATCTGTTTTCTGACATCCGGGATTTGATTTGACATACTGCCTCCTTAAATGACAATGCTTTTGGTTTTGCCTGTAGCGGGATAAAATTGCTTTCGGCTTTGTCGGCTTCTGCTTTCTGGCGTAAATGTTCGCATTCCATCATGCGCCTGCGGTTCCTGAGTAATGGGGCCAGTTCCGGGATTTCCTCGCAGCGGGAAAGAACCAACTTATGAATCGCCTGGCGGCTTACGCCCTGCTCTCTGGCTATTTCTGAAAATTGAACATCAGGATTAGAAAATTTAGCGTTTAGAATTCCCAAGGTGGTAGGATCAAGACAGACCAGGAATGAGATCACTTCAAGCAAATCGGCTTTGGTGTAGATTTTCTTTTCCTTTGGCTGGTCAATGGCTTCCGGAATACTGGCAACGCCTTCCGTGGCAATTTCGGCAATCTCTTCCGAGTATTCTACTTTCTCAAAGGACGTGCCCACATCTACCATGAGACCGGGATTTCTCGCAGCGCGACAGTGTTCAGAATATTTACATTTTAGGCATTTGTCCAGCTTTTTATAATACAGGCCGTAGCATTCCCTGATATTGTCGCCTGTGTTTGCCGTTTTCTTCATATTGCCCTTAATTATGTATTAAATACCAATAAGAACGTGTGCCCCCGCGTATATAAGACGTGCGCGCGCAGGGGTTGTTTGTTAGGTAATTTAACAAAGAATTCATGGCCGCTTTCTCCTGTCTGTAATTATTTCAATAAAATAGATAAATATGATGAAAACAAGTATGGCGTATAGATAAGTATTGTCCTGGGAGTTATCAACCTGAATTATAACTATACTTAGCATATTTTTACCTATAGCATAAAATTAACATATAATTAATATAATACGCAGTAAATATTTGTCAAGCAAAGCATAAAATTAACATTTTGGCAAAAAATAAGTTATTGTGCGATATTAATAATATCCATTAACTTTTAACCACGGGAGGAATTATCATGAGTAGTAAAGAAACTAAAATCAAGTTTACTTACACGTATAGCCCAATGTCTCAGGAAAATGAAAAGGCATTGCGCCGTCTTGTAGAAAATATCTATGGTCGGCCCGAAGCGTTTCCCAATGAAACAATAAAATCAAATGATATCAAAATAAGGATACCTGATTCAGCTATAGAAGAAACTGCCGACGCATTTGCGGATATCTTGATTGCGGCGGCAAGGAGAAAAATTAAAAACAATCCTAAATCAGCAAAAAAGTAAATAGCTTTGATTTTTGGATATTGTAATATATTGTAATGAGTTGTTTATTTATAATAAAAATTAGAAAAAGTATTAGAATGTGTGGTTTTTAAGCGAGAATAAAGGGTTCGATTCCCTTCACCCGCTCCAGTTTTAAGCTCAAAAACCCGATCAAGCGCAAAAACAAAAATTATGCTGGATGTGTTTAAAAAATATCCTTACCGCAGCCAGGCTCCGATTTTTCCGGCGCGGGCTTTTCACCTGCATTCAATGCTGATTAACTGCGGACACCAGGCGGTATCTGCTCCGGCTTACAGTTTTGACGGAATGAAGCGCGGCAGAAAGGAGATGTTCATCTGGCAGTATACGCTGGCCGGCTGCGGACGGCTGCGGTTCGAAGACGAAGAATACCGGGTTGAACAGGGTAACGCCATGCTGTTGACGATCCCGGAAAATCATTGCTATTATTTTTCGCCGGAGGACGAGTATTGGGAATTCATCTTTGTTACGCTCAACGGTTCGGAACTTATCCGTCTATGGCGCGAGCTGCGGAAAATGACCGGTCCGGTTGTCCAGATTCCCGCCGGGTCAAAATGTGTCCTCAAAGCCGCTGAAATCTACCAGACCTGCTGTGAAGGCAAACTGCAAAACCCTTATGACGCTTCCTCCATGGCTTACGATTTTACCATGTGCGCGCTGCAGGATTTGGGCAAGGGGGGAAGCGGCGGGGACCGTCCGGAATATATTGCGCGGGTCGCTGAATATTGCATGGAGCATATCGGAGAAGACATTACCGTTGAAGACCTTGCCGCAATTTCCGGGTACAGCAGATACCATTTCAGCCGGATGTTCCACAAATATCAGGGAATAACACCGATGGCTTTCATCTCTGATCTGAAAATGCGACTGGCGGTACGGCTGCTTCAGACAGAACGGCTGAGTATCAAAGAGATTGCCGAAAAATGCGGTTTCATGGACGTCAGTTATTTCTGCAAGGTGTTCAGCAATTCCCAGGGCGTCTCGCCGGCCCGTTTCCGCAATCAGAAATGACGGCGGAATGATTCCGGGAATCTTAGATTTTCAAACAACATTTTGGACACACGGTCCACTATCCATGTCCGACGACTCGGACATTTTGGACACCCGCCACGCTCATTTTGGACAGGGTCTTCCCTTTCCCGCAATCGCGGGAAGCACGGACCAGTCGGACCAGTCGGACCAGTCGGACCAGTCGGACCAGTCGGACCAGTCGGACCAGTCGGACATTCTGGACCCCGGCTCCGCACATTCTGGACCCCGGCTCCGCACATTCTGGACCCCGGCTCCGCACATTCTGGACCCCGGCTCCGCACATTCTGGACCCCGGCTCCGCACATTCTGGACCCCGGCTCCACTCAACGGTTTTCATAATCTGGGAGTCCTGGGAAGACTGGGAAGTCTGGGAATGGGCCGCCCGAAACGGGCGGCTACTGCAAAATCATTTTGGACACCATCCTCGCAGATTTTGGACACTGGCTCCACTCAATGGTTTTATGGGTCCTATGGGTCCTATGGGTCCTATGATTTTGGACACCCCCCGCATATTCCGGACACCCCTTTCCCAGTCTTCCCAGTCTTCCCAGTCTTCCGCTTCCCGGCAGACAGCCTTATGGACTACATGGACTACATGGACTGCCAATCCACAAACCTTCCCAGTCTTTGCTCCCGGCTCCCAGCCGCAACCCATAAGACCCATGGGCCCCATAAGACCCATTCCCCGGCTGTTTCGCCATTATCGCCCGGCGCTTTGATCGCCCGCAATACAATCGAAAACAGCAGAACAAGCGTCTTGCCCGAGCGCGAGCCCCCGAACAGAAGCAGGTTTTTAACCGTTCCCCCGATCAGCTTCAGCGCCAGTAGCTGGTCGTCTGTAAATTTAAATCCATCCATAAACCAAATCCTTTTTTATCCACAAAACACTCAAAAAGGCACAAAAAACAAATCCTTTTTTCTCGCACTAAGCCCAAAGCCGCAAAGGAAATCCTTTTTTTATATTAAAACTTTTATCTTTTTACTTTTGTCTTTTATCTTTAGCTCCGTTATGACTCTTGCCTTTTTACTATTAGCAATTTTGTCAATTTTGTATGGTGTTAATGCTTATTAATAAAGTATTTAAGTACATTTTTTCTCACATTCATTTTTATGATTGCGGAGCAATCTTTGGAGTGCGGCGACCCTGCGCCGCTTTGGATCACGCCGACAGCGTTTGCAATCATTGGCGTCAATGGAGTTTTATGACCATGCGCGGAAAACAAAGCGGCGCAGGAGTGCCGCACTCCAAAGTCAGGCCGGAGCGCCTGACAAAGAACAAATCCCTTGCATTCCGCCCCAGGTAAATGCACCCTGCCATAAAGTTAATTAAATCCTTAATTTCGGACGCTCAAATGAAGGCGGCCTTTTTTTCCTCTTTTTAGGTATTGAAATTTCTCGCAGATAATATAGTTTATATTATAAGTAGTATTCATTAATGTCCACGCATTAAAAAATTAAGCATAATAATCATATCCATTCAGGTTATGCAGAAACCGCAATAAGCGAAAGGAATGAAAAATGACGTTCGACTCAACCATGTCACCAGTGACCTTCGGCGGCGAAACTGTTAACACCGGGCTTCAATACATCATTGCAGGCGGCACGCCGGAAAGTCTCACTTCCTTCAGCGTCAGCGGCCAGCAGGCGCTAACCGCCGCCAATGCGCCGGAAAATATTACCATCACTGACATTGAGAACAATGACAGCACTCAGAATAAAGTTTTTCCTGAAGACATTGTTCCGGAAGAACGGCCGGCCGCCGGCGAAGACTTTAATTCCTCCGCGGTTGCCGTTGCCGGGAGCGATGACCTGATTGCCGATGCCGCTTTAACGCTTCCATTGGACAGCCCTGTTGCCGCTTCGGCGTCAACTGCCGCCGCCGTCTCTTTTCTGAACGGCAATGCCGGGGTTAAAGCCAATTCCGCGTCAGGGGTTGAACCCAATATCACCGCTGCCGCCAGTGAAACGGCGTTTGCGGGATTCGTGAATATCGCAGTTAAAAGTACGCCAGGAAATTCAACTGAATACAATATTTCCTCCGAGTCCGGCAATGCGGTTGTGACAGCGCCGGCCACGGGTTCCGTCAATAACTACATTTCCGGCTTTGTAGATTCGGGCAGTTTTACCGTTTCCGGGGCTTTTAGCGGGACTGGCAATTACCGTATCGACAATACCAGCCTCCGGGCCATTGACGCCGAGAAGTCAGGCGTCGGCGATGTTAATCTTTGCTGGGCGGCGACTGATTCCAACATGTTGTACTGGGCGGGATGGGGCAAGAACACCGGCAGCCTGACGGTTTCGGTCGAAGATGATCTGCTGGACTACTACAAGAAATATTTTACGGACGTCGGCAGCTTCATTGACGCCGGAATCAAATGGTTTTTTACCGGGCAGTATGACTATCAAGGTTATTCAAACTTATCGCAGTTGAAAGCATACGGCGGCGGCGGTTTGTTCTCTTCCCTGACGCTTTCAAACTATCTCAAAATGGATTCAAAACCAATAACGGCGATGAGCAGCCTGGACAGTTTCCTGAAAGGCGGGGATGTTTGCGGACTGGGTATTTACTGGACCAGCGGCAACGGCGGGCATGCCGTCACCTGCTGGGGTTTTTCATATAATGACAGCCTGGCGAAAAGTAATAAAAACTACTATACCGGGGTCTGGATTTCCGATTCCGACGATAACTATGGCGGCGGCCGGACCGCGCCGGATGTTATCCGTTATTGCCCGGTCAGTTGGAACAACAGAAGCAAGTGCTACATTGTTGATTACGGGAGCAACATCTACGGTTGGCTCTCACAGGTTGTCGGTCTTAAAAGGACGTTTACCATCAATGATTATGACCCGGTTTCCGGAGAACCGGTGCAGGGCGGCACTCAAACCGTTTTTTCCGGCGGTACAACATATAGTAATATCATCAGTTCCGGCGGATGCCAGATTGTCAATTCCGGCGGCGTAACGTCCGGCACCATTGTTTCCTCCGGCGGCAGCCAGCTTGTCTCCGCCGCGGGAACGGCCAATACCAGTGTTATTAATTCCGGCGGTTATCAGACGGTAGCTTCCGGCGGCACCGCCGCTGACGACACGGTCAATGCCGGCGGCGACATGAATGTGTCTTCGGGCGGCATTGTCAGCGGTTCGCTGAATGTTTCCGGCGGCCATGTTACTTTGGATAATACTGACTCTCTCAACAGCATGAGAACGTTGTCTTACGTTTTGTCCACGGCTAAAACTGATGACGTACTGATAACGGTCAAGGGGGGGAACCTCGGCACCTGGACTCAAGTCTATTCGCTGAATGTTGACAATGCGGCAAAGGGCTCGTATATCCTGGCGTCCGGAGCTGATCTTTCCGGGATGACCGGCAATGTTTTTACAATTACTTATAACAATCTGAGTACCAGTCTGCTGGTTGGTTCCAGCTATGTTTTCGCTGACGGCAATAAACTGTCGCTGAACCTGAGCACCAGCAATGGCGTCACGCAGTTGAAGGCGGTATTCAGCGCTGATACGCAGCCGCCGACAGCGCCTGCCGGCCTGTCACGGGCGGTTACCGGACGCAGCGTGGCGTTTGACTGGGCTGACTCAACCGACGACAGCCGGGTCAGGATGTATGAAATCCGGGTGGATAACAATGCGAATTTCAGCAGTCCGGAATATGCGGCGGCCCCGGTCGGCAGCTCAGCAAACGTCAATGTGCTGGCCGACGGCAAGTATTACTGGGATGTTCGCTCCATGGATGAAGCCGGGCACTACAGCGCCTGGAGTAACGGCAGCAGCTTTGTCGTGGACACCGCCGCGCCGTCGGCGCCGTCAGGGTTAACCAGAACCGTTACCGGAAGCAGCGTGGCGCTGAACTGGGCTGATGCAAAGGATAAACTCAGCGGCGTCCAACAGTACCAGGTCGAAGTGGATAACAACGCGGACTTCAGCAGTCCCGAATACACGGCGTCGCCTGTAACCAGTTCCATAAATTTCACCGGTTTGGCCGAAAGCGGTTACTTCTGGCGCGTTCGCGCTGAGGATAATTCCGGGAACTACAGCGCATGGTCCGACGGTTCCAGCTTCGCCGGCGATCCGGCGGGCAACAGTATCAGGAATGCGTCGCAACTTTCCTCCGCGCCTGCCGCTGGAGCGGTTGGTTTTGGCGATGCGGCCGATTTTTATAAAATTACCATGACCAATGCAGGCACGTTGACCTTGGGCTTGACCGGTTTAAGCGGCAATGCGAATCTGTATCTGCTGAATGCTTCCGGCGCTTTGCTGAAATCTTCCGTGAATCCCGGAACCGCCGATGAGGCGATAAATAACGCCGCCCTGCTGGCCGGAACCTATTATGTAAAAGTCGCGGCCGTCAATAACAGCAACATCGCAGCCTATACGCTGACCAATCAAATCAGTTATTTCCCCGGAGATACCAATGATAAGGCGGGAAATACTATTGCGACGGCAAAAATTCAGGATGCAACCCCGGAGACCGGGTGGGTTGGTTTGGGCGACAATATTGATTACTACAGGATTGATTTGCCGACTCCGACACAGTTGACGCTGCGTTTGGACATGACCGGCGGCAATGCGAATCTAGCGTTATACAACGCTCAAGGCAGACGGCTCGATGCGTCGGTAAAGTCGGGAGCGCTGGAAGATATGATTACCGCCAATCTTACCGCCGGAACCTATTACGCCAGAGTCAATGCCGTATCCGGCAATAGCATTGATTACACGCTGGACTTCAATAAAAAGAGTACCGGCGGTTTACTGGCAAGCTGATCTTGTCGCAGTTTATTCTGCGTCACACAGAATTTTACGCAACGGAACCGGCGTTCTGATACCGATTCGCAATCTTAAAGCGAGTAACGATTGCGATTCGGTTAATGATTATTTCTCAATAAAAACAAAAAGTTAAAGTTTGACCCTGATTTTGCGCGCATCAATCAGCCATGAACGGCGGACGCATCGTCCGTCTGCCGGAATTTACACTGGAAACGACTGGAACTAAAAAAGGATAAAACTTCCCATAAAGGAAATTAAGAAATGACCGACACAAAAAAAGTTCGCATTGCAGTGGCAGGGTTCGGCTTCGGCAGGTGTTTTGCCAACTTGTTTCAACTTCATCCCGATGTGGAGTATGTCGGAATATGTGAAACCAATCCCGAAAAAATTGACATGGCAAAAACTGACGGGTTTACGCGTATTCATAGCGACTACCGCGATGTTCTTGCAGGAGACGAGTACGATGCCGTTCATCTTGCGCTTCCCGTGGAGCATCATGTGAAACCGACGCTTGACACGCTTGCCGCAGGCAAGCACTGCGCCTGCGCTGTGCCAATGGCGTTCACGATTGACGATATGCGCGCGATTGTGGCGGCGGAACGCAAGTCCGGAAAAAACTATATGATGATGGAAACCAGGTTTTATACCGAGGAGTTTTTTTTCATCAATGACCTCTATCAGAAAGGGGAAATTGGCCGCATTCAATTCTTGCGCGGAATACACAGTCAAGCCATGGAGAATTGGCCGGGAGGATGGGTAGGACTTCCGCCGATGTGGTATGCGACCCATGCCGTTTCACCGCTCCTTGCATTGACGCAATCACGCGCGGAAAGGGTTACCTGCCACGGTTCCGGGAATATGCGGAGCGAACTTGCGGCGCAGTACAAAAACCCTTATCCGGTTGAAACAATGACTTTCACGATAGAAAACTGCAGCGCCGTCGCGGAAGTTACACGCACACTTTTTGAAACCGCTCCATTGGGCGCTGAAACTTTCGAGGTGTATGGAAGCAAGGCAAGTTTTTCCGCGCGAACCGGAGAACTTGCGCGCATGGGGGAATTCAACGCTTCCCTGCGCGGGCTTCCGGTTGAATCCTCTTATCCGGAAATGCCAATGCGCTGGGATTTGCTGCCGGCGGAATTTAAAAAAGGCAATGTGGGAGGACATGGCCGCGCCGCCATGCATCTGGTCCATGAATTCGTCCGCAGCATCGTGGAAAAACGAAAGTCGGCAATTGACGCGGTCACCTCGGCGAACTGGTGTGCCGTTGGCGCCTGTGCGCACGAGTCGGCGCTGGCCGGTGGCAAAACGATTGATGTACCGAAATTCGATTGAACCTTAATTATCGCATAAAAAAGTCCTGAGAACAATATTTAAGAAAAGCAATCTTGTCGTGCGGCATGAGCCAAACCGTCCAGCGTAATTCGGGTCTGGCTTGGGGTGTTAAAAAGAGCCAATATCTCCAATCTTTTCTGCAACCAGGCGGATCGCCCGCCGCAATCGCGTCACTCCAATATCCTTTGCATACACGCTAAATGCAAACCATTTTTTCATCTAAGTTTTCAGACGCCACGTTCAGAATGCTTTCCTATTGCTATAATAGCCTGGCATATGTAATCCCGATTACCATCTCCGGCCATATCCGGCGGCATAAAAGTTTATGTTTTTTTACAAGCGTGATTGACTTTTGTTAAAAAACGATGTAAAATTGAACTAGTACACCGCAACAATAAAGAGTATGTATGCTCAGAAAAATAGACACCAAGAACCCATTGCCGAAATATTATCAGATCTGCGATAGCATCAAAGAGAAGATTACTCGCGGCGAATTTCCCGCCGGCGGCAGGATTCCGACCTGCCGGGAACTTATGAAATATTTTGATACCACGGTAGTGACGATCTCCAGCGCCGTGCGCCAATTGGAAGCAGACGGCTATATCAGCAAGGTGCAAGGCAAAGGAATGTTTGTCACCATTCCGGCAACCGCGGCCAATAAAGCGGAAGCCGCCGCGGCAGCCGTCAAGAAAGTCGGGATTATAATGCCGACGCGGGGAGACCTTTACCAGAATCTTTCCGACACCCTGGTTCATGAACTGGAACAGCATGACACCTACACCGTTCCGCTGTCGATTACGCTGCTTGAGGATAATGTTAATCTTGAGCATAAAGAAAAATTGCTGAAGAAATATATTGCCGACGGTTTTGATTCGCTGGTGATAAACGGCACCAGAGATTTTCCGTATAAATTGCTGCACAAATATCGCCACACTTTCCGGCAGTTGAATTTTATTGCGCATTGTGAAAGCGGAATTGACTTTCCGGAAGCTAATATCATCGTTTTTGACGCCGCCCAGGTCGGCCGCATGGCCGCAAAATATTTGATTGAATCCGGCCGGGAAAAATTTCTTTTGCTTGGCATTGAAGAACCGTCCAAACAACTGCAAACGCGAAACGGCTGCCGCG
>TBL_comb47_HYPODRAFT_10006075_pt1 | contig 13184 bp, 13 predicted proteins | sample TroBogypolimnion_40_FD_10682 | JGI IMG/M metagenome (IMG submission 10682)
CAGGATAAGGATTTATACCTAAATTCTGCAGTTCTTCTAATGATTTTCTTCTGAATAATTCTTGTTCGCTTAAATCTAAACTCATCGATTCTTAATTTTTTTGCAAAGATAACAAAAAGCTGCCTATTCATTCTTATTTAGTTGCAATAAGTTTTATAATTTAAGTTAATAAACATCAATACACCCATAAAACTGCCGAGAATTGAAATCCAACAAATGTCAATATCCTTTGTTAGATTTGCTATGCAATTGAATTTAAAATAGTACTTTTGTAAATTATTTTATAATGATATAAAAAATTGCAGCTAATATATAATCAGCATAAATGATACTATCTATATTTTTATTAATAGTCAATTTATTCATAATATTACTTTCGGCAGAAGGTTTTACCAACAGTATTGAAGTCTTTGGACGCAAGTTTAATATGTCGCAGGCAGTAGTAGGCAGCATATTAGCGGCTGTAGGAACTGCATTGCCCGAAACCATACTCCCTGCCGTCGCAATATTTTGGGGAGCCAAGTTAACAGCTCACGAAATAGGCGTCGGAGCAATACTGGGCGCACCTTTTATGCTTAGCACACTGGCGTTTTTTTTAGTTGGAATCACTGCTTTAATAACCTTCTTAAAAAAGAAAAGAAAGTTTGTAATAAACGTAGAAACTAAGACTTTAAAGAGAGATTTAATATTCTTTTTGCTAATGTTTAGCTCATCAGTATTTCTCCCTTTACTATTCGGCAGAACATTCGATGTAATTATAGCTATCGTATTAGTATTCGGTTACTTCTTTTACGTTTTTATGACTGTAAGAGGCGAAAGCAAGAAGGTTGGTCACTGCGAACCATTATTATTATTAAAACTTCAGATGAAATTAGGGTTCACCAAGAATCTTAAAGAATCAAAATTTCTAATCATCACACAGATTGTAATTTCGCTAATCATAATGGTTGTAGGGAGCAAAGGCTTTGTAAATAATCTGGAAGTAATATCCAAAGGCTACGGCATGAATCCATTATTATTTGCCCTGATATTTGCACCAATTGCGACAGAATTACCCGAGAAATTCAACAGTATCTCCTGGACTTTAAAAGGCAAAGATGCGCTGGCAATGGGCAACATAACAGGGGCAATGGTTTTTCAAGCGACATTCCCCGTAAGCGTTGGATTGTTGTTTACCGAATGGAAATTAACACCTATGGCAATGTTTTCTGCAATCATCGCAATTACCTCAGCACTTGTTGTATTAGCAGACGTAACATTCCGCAAAAAACTATCGCCATATTCCATCCTTTTCGGGGGCATTTTATACATTATATATATTGTAGTGCTGCTGAGTTAGGGTTTTTAGCGTTTAAGTAGTGCCTAAAATGCCTAAAATACTTAAAGTGCCTAAAATTGGAGAGCATTAAGCATAGTAATTTGAATATCTTTTATTATTATTAGTTTTGTTTTTATTATTTTAATGATAATCCTATTATATAAAGGAACTTTAAATAATAGGATTAATAGAAAAAAGATTAGAAGAATTCCACTTTGCGTGATATTTTACCATATTAAGTAAATCAAATCTCCACTTTTTGATAAAACCTACCAAACAAAAAAGTTCAGAACTCCAGATTAAGACAAAACCTAAGCATCTCATATTTTCGGTTTGTCAGAATTCGAGGAAACCGAATTGAAAAATATTTTCAGGAATAGAGAATTCCACAGAAGTAACGAAAAAAATATTCCGCAGAGTCCTACTTTCGACAGAAGTAATTGTTTTAATATTTATTTTTATTGATTTCCTGACATATTGTCAGGTTTTTATTTTTTAATTCATCAACTTGTAATACAACCTAGACAACTGAAAAAATAAAAAGCTTTACTTGTAGTACAAGTACACCATTTGAAAAATAATTTTGGGTTACTTGTACCTCAAGTACGACTGCCAAGAAATAAATTTGGTGTATATGTACGAAATATACGATATTTGACTAAAAAAGTCTGCCATTTTGTCAGGTTTTTGGGATTTCGTAATAAATGGCGTGACGAAAACATCCCTGTAGGGGCATAGAATTTTATGCAGAGATAAAAGAAATAATATTAAATTGGGCAATGTAGATTTATTTTATTCAATTATGATTTAAATATTAAAAACACCCACAATAAAATGACTTTATATATTGTTTATAGATAGCTTATTAATAAGCACTGTTAATAAAACAATAATTATTTTGTCTACATCTAAATAATAATGCTTACTTTTGGATTGAAAATACAACAAAAATGATAAAGATTTCGGCAGTCATTATAACCTATAACGAAGAGATAAATATTGGGCGTTGTCTTGATTCATTAATTGATACAATGGATGAAATCATTGTTATTGATTCCTTTTCGACAGACAAAACCGAAGAAATATGCAGCAAATATCCTGTTAAGTTTATCAAAAAAGAATGGTTGGGATATTCGTTAACTAAGAACTTTGGAAACAATTTAGCTGCTAACGATTATATCTTTTCAATAGATGCAGACGAGGCTTTATCAGATGAATTAAAAGCATCAATTCTTGCTGTTAAAAATTCTGAAACACCTCAGGATGCATACAAACTTACCCGCCTCACCAATTATTGTGGCACATGGATACATCATTGCGGTTGGTATCCGGACACTAAACTCCGGTTGTGGGATAGGACTAAAGGACAGTGGGAAGGAGATATCCATGAAGAGGTAAAATTAAAAGAAAATTCAAAAACTGGTATGCTAAATGGCGATCTTTTCCATTATTCATTTCATACAATTACACAACATGTAAAACAAGCTGATAAGTTTACGGATCTTACTGCCCAAGATGCTTTTAATAAAGGAAAAAGATCAAATCTGATGAAGATACTTTTCAAACCATGTGTGAAGTTCATTAGGGATTATATCATAAAGCTAGGCTTTTTGGATAGTTATCATGGTTATGTTGTGTGTAAAATATCTGCTTTTGCTACTTTTATGAAATACTCGAAGTTAAAGGAACTTCAGCGAAAAGAAAAATCTTTATAACACCATTATTATTATATAAAATCAGCTTAAAAACTAAATTGAAAACATCATCTTAATGAAAAATATTTGCTTTATAAATACTACAGGCTTCTGGGGAGGAGGCGAAAAGCTACATCTGGAATATGCACTTAAGTTTATCGAAAGAGATTATAATGTATTTTTAGTTACCAGCACCAACTCGCCCCTATTTAAGAAAGCAAAAGAAAATAATATAAAGACTTTTGAGATTAAATTAGGCAATATGTCTTTTCTTAATATCTATAAATACCTATTATTGTATCGTTTTTTTAAGAAAGAAAACATAGATACCGTCATTTTCTCCTCTTCACCTGATTTAAAGACAGGAGGTTTCTCTGCTAAGCTAGTTAAAGTTAAAAATATAGTTTACCTAAGGGGATTAGCTGTGCCAATTAAGAATACGTTTCTCAATCGCATCCTTTATAAAGATATCATCACACATATTATCGCTAATTCTTATGAAACTAAGCGCACTTTAACTATTAATCTCAGCAAATCTATTAATGTTGATGATAAAATAAAAGTAATTTATCACGGTATTGATTTGGAGCTTTATGATAAAACTATAAAAGATAGTATTAATAATGTTATAAATGAAGAAATAATTCTTGGAAATGCCGGAAGATTAACCAATCAAAAGGGACAAAAAGATCTTATTAAGATAGCTCATATACTTAAAGAAAAAGGATTAAAATTTAAGTTGAAAATAGCAGGTACAGGTGAGCTTCAACCTGAATTAGAGGCAATGATTAAAGAACTTAAGCTCGAACAAGAAGTTATTTTATTAGGTTTTGTATCGGATATGGAAAACTTTATGAGAAGTCTTGACATATTTCTTTTATCATCTTCATGGGAAGGCTTTGGATATGTAATTGTTGAGGCAATGGCAGCATCTAAACCTGTAGTTGCTTACGATATTTCCAGCAACCCTGAGATTATTGAAAACAAGGTAACAGGTTTTCTTGTAGATTATCCAAACTTAGATATGTTTAGTCAAAAAATTGAACTCTTAATAAATGATAAAGATATTAGAAATCAACTTGGCGTGAATGGAAGGAAAGCTGTAGAAGATAAATTTCAATTGGATGATAGAATTACAGAGATGGAAGAATCTCTTTTGAATAAAAGTTAGATTATTGTAGACTATTCTATTATTACTTTGTTATAAAATAGAAATAAACTCAACAACATTAAAACAATACACCATGAAACGTTTCTTTAAAGTAGTAGTCATAATTATAATTGTATTAGGAATTGCTTTCTTAGCTGCACCTTCATATCTGCGCAAAGCATTAATCTATTTATATGCCGGTATCGACGATCAGTATAAGTTTGAAACAAGAACAATTAAAGCAGGTAAAGCTATACCATGGAAAGTATCAGCAAACTATAACAAAACTAAAGCTTCTGACTCACTACATAAATCAATTGAAAGCTATAAAACAATTGCGTATTTGGTTATTCAGAACGACTCTATCAGATACGAAGAATATTGGGATCATTATTCTGATTCATCAGTCACTAATGCCTTTTCGGCAACCAAAAGTATTATATCTTTATTGATAGGTATTGCCATTGATGAAGGTAAAATCAAGAGTGTTGATCAAAAAGTAAGTGATTTCTTCACTGAATTTGCCGAAGGTTACGGTAAAGAACTTACTATAAAGCATCTTTTAACTATGAGTTCGGGGCTTAATTGGGATGAAAGCTATGGAAGTCCCTTTTCTAAAACTACTCAGGCTTATTATGGCAGTGATCTTAAGAAATTAATCATGAATCTGAAGGTAACCTCTCAACCCGGCAAAGAGTTTAATTATCTTAGCGGTAACACCCAACTATTAGCTTTTATATTAGCGAAAGCTACAGGAAAACATCTTGCAGATTATGCTTCCGAAAAGCTATGGCAACCCCTAGGATCCGAACATGATGCACTATGGTATCTGGATAAGAAAGATGGTATGGAGAAATCGTATTGTTGCTTTAGTTCCAATGCCCGCGACTTTGCTCGTATAGGACAAATGGTCCTAGACAGTGGAAAGTATAATGGCAAACAAATAGTTTCCTACGCATATTTATCACAAGCTTTGGCAAGAGATACTTTCTTGATTGATGAAAATAAAGAAACGGTGGATTATTATGGATACCAATGGTGGATAGTAGATTACAAGGGAATGAAAATACCTTTTGCACGTGGTATCTTAGGACAATATATTTTTGTAATACCTCAACTTAATGCAGTGGTTGTACGCTTGGGACACAAAAGAGATACTTTTTATAAAAACAATATGCCTTTGGATGTTTATACTTATCTGGATGCGGCTTTAGATATTCTTAAATAAAACAAATCCTATAAAGCTGATTGTTATCAGCTTTATAGGATTGCATTTTAATTGTATTAATACTTATTTTTTCTCTGTAAAGAAGAAAAAGAAGAAAGCAGCAGCCCACTTTTTATCTACATTCTGCACATAACCTACAGTTTGATAGTTCTCGTTTTGAACTCTTCCATCTTTGCCTACATAACCTACCGTCCTGTAGTTTCCATCCTGAACTCTTCCATCTTCATTTACATAACCTGCAGTCTGATAGTTGCCATTTTGTATTCTTCCGTCCTTATTTATATAACCTATTGTCTTATAATTACCATCCTGAACACGACCATCGGTATTAATATAGCCGATAGTTTGATAATTACCATTCTGAACTCTTCCATCAGTAGCAATATAACCTACTGTCTGGTAATTTCCATTCTGTACCCTTTCCTGAGCATTCCCATTATAAAAGGAAAGGAAAAACAAAGCAAGAAAAATGATTCTTTTCATGATAACGTTCTTATTTAAATGATAAAATCAAAAACAATATAAGCAAACTATAAATAACAGTCCTCATAACTCAAGGCACTCAAGGCACTTTAAGTACTTAAGGCACTTCTTCTAAACAGTCATTATGTCTTTTTCTTTTACTACAAGAATCTTTTCTACCTTTTCACTTGATGAATTAGTAAAATCTTGTATTTCTTTTTCCAAAACTTTAGTTTCGTCTTCCGGAAGACCATCTTTTTCTAATTTCTTAGCTGCCTCCATTGCTATTCTTCTAATGTTTCTGATAGAAACCTTAGCAGTTTCGGCTTCAGCTTTAGCTCTTTTCACCATTTCTTTACGTCTATCTTCAGATAGTGGTGGAATATTTATCCTTAGTATCTCCCCGTTGTTCTGAGGATTGAGCCCTAAGTTAGAATTCATAATAGCTTTTTCTATTATCTGAAGCATTTTCTTATCATAAGGCTGAACAACTATCTGACGTGGGTCAGGAGTGTTGATATTAGCAAGCTGATCTATTGGTGTCATAGTACCATAGTAATCTATTCTGACTCCATCTAGCATTGTTGGGTCAGCTTTGCCTGCTCTTATCTTATGAAGTTCTTTTTCGAGATGAATGATAGCATGTTCCATGCCTTCTTTTGCTTCATCTAAACAAATTTGAGATTTTTCGTTCATAATCTATTACTATTAAAAGTTGAATGCAAAAATAATATAAATTTACGTTAGTTGTTAATTAAAGTTCCAATTTTTTCTCCTGAGATAATCTTTTTAAGATTCCCTTCTTTATTCATATCAAATACTATTATCGGAAGTTTGTTTTCTTTACAGAGTGTAAACGCTGTCATATCCATCACATTCAGGTTCTTTTCATATACCTCGTCGAAAGTAATATCTTCAAACATTACTGCATTAGGATCTTTTTCGGGATCGGCAGTATAAACGCCATCAACACGAGTACCTTTCAGCAACACATCAGCTTCAATTTCTACACCTCTTAGTGCAGAAGCTGAATCGGTGGTAAAGAATGGATTACCTGTGCCGGCACTTATTATTACAACCTTACCTTTTTCTAAACATTCAATAGCTTTTGCACGACTCATCGGTTTGCATATCATATCAATTGGGATACCCGAAAGCAAAGTAGTCTTTAAGCCGTTACTTATTAACGACTGTTGCAAAGCCATACTATTAATAACTGTTGCAAGCATGCCCATATAGTCACCTTGCACCCTGTCCATCCCTTTAGCGGCGCCTTGTAGCCCACGAAAGATATTACCGCCTCCAATAACAATAGCTACCTGTACGCCTTGTTCCACTATTGTTTTAATTTCATTAGCATACTTAGTTAACATCTTAGGATCAATCCCATATTGTTGATCACCCATTAACGATTCGCCACTTAATTTTAATAAAACCCTCTTGTATTTAATCATATTTATTGTGTTTTCAGAAATCTTCGACAAATTTACAGATTAATTATTAATAAAAGCCATTTGTTTTCTATTTATATTAAAAAAAATTCTGTATTCAATTATTAATTTTTAATTGTTAATTATTAATTGATTTCAAAGTTTCAGTAATGTTTCCAAATAATGTTTATCAATACCATAAATATCTTTAATCTTTTGCACATTGCTTAGTATTTGTTCTTTATCTTTTTTAGTAACTGTTGTTTTTCTTCCAACTATTAATAAATTTTTTGGAGTATGTTCAGTTGAAACGAATTCAAACACCTTAGTCTTGTAGCCAAAAGCTTCCATCAGCATAGCTCTTAGACTATCTGTTATAATTTCGGCCTGACGTTCTTTTAAGATACCATATTTCACCACATTACTAAGTTCATTAGTAACATTAAATTCTTTTCTTATTTGTTTGTGGCAACAAGGAGCTACAACTATCAGTTGAGCATTGGCACTTATGCCTCTGTATATTGCATCATCGGTGGCAGTATCGCAGGCATGCAAAGCAATAAGTATATCTATTTGGCTGAGCTCTGTTTTTTCTATACTCCCTTTTACAAACGTAAGCTTATCGTATTCAGCTTTCTTAGCTATCTCGTTGCATGCATCCACAAGTTCTTCTCTAAACTCAACGCCTGTCATCGTAACGTTTTTCTTTTGGGTATTAGTTAGATAATCATACAAAGCAAAGGTAAGGTAGCCCTTGCCCGAACCCATATCCACTATATGATAGTTGTCTTTAAGCGAAATCTCAGTCAGTTCGGGTTCTAAAAGCTCAATATACCTGTTGATCTGTTTATATTTGTCTGACATTTCCCTGCGAACTTCCCAATTAGCATTGGTAATCTTGAGTTCTCTAAGATAAATATTCCCTATCGGACTTATCAAGCGTTCTTTAATCCTATCGTGATTGAATGTAGAGAGTGGTTGCAGTGTAGGTTCGTGCATTTTTAGCTGCACTTTTCCATTAGGACTTATTATAAGATTTATATTTTGTGTATTAGCATAGATATCTGCATTATAGAAATCATCTTCCATTGCTTTTTTCAATATATTTATGCCTTCTTCAAACTCATAGTTCTTGGTAATATCTTTAGTTTGGTGACGATATACAAAATTGAGCCTATTGCCTACCTTCAACTTTACAATAGTAACAATAATGCTTTTAAGATCTATAGATTTCTGCCTTCTATTGTTGACTATCATTTTAATCAACTCATTGTTATCTATACAATTCTTAAGTTTGTCGAAGAAAGTTTCCTGATTATTATTAGTCATTATTATTATGCTTGTTATTTTGGTGCAAAGGTACGGTGTTTTTAGATAAACTTATTAAAATTGAAATTAAAAACGTTTATTTCTCTACTTTGGGTCTGAATTGGTTTTGGTTTATTGATGTATCAAATAATAAACTGTCGAATTGTTTTATTGCATTGTTATAGTTTACTGTTCTTATTGTTTTTAAAGGAATCAACTTACTCCCTGAATGAACATAATGCTTAATTACATATTTCTTTTTATTTCTATCTTCAATTCCAGCACCATTTAATGTTACTCTCTCTGTTAACTCTAGGCCAGCTGAAGTAAATTTATATGTTTCTTTTTCGCATTCTCCATGATTTGTCATTAAATAACTATCAATTAAATTGGTTTTAGTATTATATTGAGGGTTGAATATCCCATCAAATGAAGGATTATATTTAAAAGTTTCAGTTTTGCAGTCATATTGTATTACTTTATAGGAAATGTTATCAAAAATATAAACTTCAGGTAGCAATAAATCCAGACAACCATCTCCATTAATATCCTTTAACCGATATCCATGATAATAATTTTCAAACGTTGAATCACAAATTAGATTCCATTGTGATGTTTTATTCTCAAATAGCAAAAACTCATGCTCTTCAATTACAATTAAAGCATAAACTTTTAAAGTATTCATAAAACGACCTATTTGTAGAGCTCCATTTTCAATAAATATTTCACAACTGTCACTCGATTTATGTTTATTTAGACTATCAATTAAGATCCTTTTTGTTTCTTCGGGCTTTAAAGCTAAATGTTCGTTCTTCTTATTATTGTTTGTTACCTGACAATAACCTTTAACACTTATTATAAGAATTATTAGAAAGAAAATTGACCTTAATTTAAACATGAATTATTATTTTTAAACACAAAATTATACATTATTTTTAGATAAAATTTACTTTTTAGTAGATGTGAAGTATAAAACTTCTAACATATCTTCATTTTGATTAGATTGTCTTTAATGATACTTAACCAATCTTTTCTTACCTAAACAATCTGTCCAATAAGGGCCCAAACCCGGCTGTATATGATAAAACAAAGTGTCGTGTGATAGCCTTAATGATGGTGGATGGTAATTAGATGTACTCCAAAATGTACCGTTTGAGTATTTAAAAGTGTATTTAACATTTGATGGATAATTGGAAAAAGTTAAATCAACCATCGAATCGCTTGTGGCTATCAAAAGTATCATGGTAGCATAAGTAGTATCGTAATGCCATGTGCTACTCCACGAAGTTACAACACTAATACCATCATAACTACCTGCAACATACACTCTATAATCGGGGAAACTTGTTTTTTCTTTATTACAATTAGTAAATAGTATGATGAAAAGAATGCTTATTGCTAAAAAGAGCGTTATTTTTTTCATGGTATTAATAGGTTTAATTAAGAAACTTGAATTATCGTACAAACTTAAACATTTTTCAGCAATACAAAGGCTTTTTAATACTAAAAAACATCTTTAATAATAAAATGATTTCTTTTTTATTTGTATTTGGATTTAATTGTTTAACTTTGACGAATATTTTTAAAAATGAAAAACTGTAGGAATTTAATCCAATATATTGTTTGACGGCGGGCATAAATGCTGGTCTAATACTAAAAATAGTTTATCAAAAAATTCTGTATTTGGGGCTTTGCCTAACCCGGGTTTATCTAAAAATTCTTTCGTTTCATTAAAATCACATCCCATAATTTTTAAAAATAGGTCAATCCTCGACGTAGTGAATAGCTGGTTTTTCAAAAATAAGACAATTCCCGACGTAGCGAATGGCTATTTTTTCAAAAAGGAGGCGATCCTCGACGTAGCGAATGGCTGTTTTTTCAAAAAGGAGGCGATTCCCGACGTAGCGAATGGCTGTTTTTTCAAAAATATGGCGATTCCCGACGTTAAGGATGTGCGTTTTTTAAGCATATATCCAACTTTTCATAATGCTTTTCCCAGATTTATTTTAAAAAATAATATATCAACATAAAAATATTTCAATTTTTTTTATTAATTAAATAAATAATAATATGGCTATTCATAAACATTTACCAGAATCTGACAACGATAGATCGACAGCTCTATCAGCAGCAAAAACCAAAAAAGATGAATCGGAACCAGGCGACAATGTGATTTCTGTAGAGAATTCGGCTGCATTGGACATCCAACTGCCTTTGTTTGATGCTAAAAAAGAACTCTTGGTTATTGCCCAGTCCAATTTACACAAGATTGTAGAAACATGCAAAATAGACCTTGATGTTTTAAAAAACAGAGTTTCTCATGGTCTGCAATCACTTAATGATCAAATTAAAGATAAAGTAATCGGCTTTAGTGCAAGCGATCGTACTTTGTACGGAGTGATATTGAATGGGCATCTGCCATCAATGCAAAATGAAAAGGAGATTATTCTGGTTGCCGGTAATTTTGTAAAAGGTGAAAATGATAGAGTTGCAGCAGGTGGACCTCCTTTAACAATGATTACCAAGGCAGAAATTGCGTCTAAATTAGTAAGTATAAATATAAAACTTAAAGATCGTTCGGCTAAGAATAAATTGGTAGCAGATGCTACACTAATTATGGTAAAGCTTCGCAAAGTAGTGGATCCTTTAATTATAAACATCTGGAAGGATGTTGAAAACGGAGGACAGAAACTAGCAATACCTGCACGCCGTTTGTTCGAAGCGTCGTGGGGTGTGGTTTATAATCCGGTTAAGAGTTATGGATTTTTAAATGTAAAATGTGTAGATAGTGTCACCAAAATTGTTTTAAGAGGCATTAATCTACGTCTTGGGGCTGCCGGTGGAAAAGCTGGAACCAAATCAATTACCAATGACTTTGGTGTTGCATTGATGAAATCCCGTAATTTTGAACCTACATTCATAACTGCCGATAATTTAAACTATGAAATGGTATCTCAAGAAGTAACTCTTGTAGAAAGTGAAACTAGTGTAATTGTTTTAAGTATGATATTAAAAGCTGTAGTTTAGAGGGAAATGCAATTAACGATGGTAAGACAAAAATTATGAATTATGAATTATGAATTATGAATGAAAAAAATATTTTATTAAGTTTTTTCAAATTGTTTGTCTTTAAAATGAATAAGGGGAACTCTTTTAATATCACATTTATAAAGTCTTTGCATTCATAAATCAAAATTCTGTTCATTCATAATCCCTACCTATCGGCAGGCAGGCATAATTCGTTCATTCATAATTCCTACCTATCGGTAGGCAGGCATAATTCGTTCATTCGTAATTTCTACCTATCGGCAGGCAGGCATAATTCGTTCATTCATAATTCCTACCTATTAGCAGGCAGGCATAATTCGTTCATTCATAATTCCTACCTAGCGGCAGGCAAGCATAATTCGTTCATTCATAATTCCTACCTATCGGCAGGCAGGCATAATTCGTTCATTCATAATTCCTACCTATCGGCAGGCAGGCGTAATTCATTCATTCATAATTCATAATTCATAATTCATAATTATTTTTCGTTCTACGTGTAATCTATTTTGTAATTTTGCGTTCTAATTGTTTTAATCACTAATAAGTTATTTTACGCTTTTAAAAAACATACATGAAAAAACACTTACTTATTTTTATAATTCCTTTATTAACTTTGTTTAATGCAAACACTATCAAAGCACAGTCGTCTATAAAAGACTCCACTGTTTTTTGTTCTATGATTTCAATAACTTATTCGTATCAGTTTTCGGGTGGCGATTTGGCTCAAAGATATGGTGATAATTCAACAATAGGCCCTACTTTTACAATTAAAACAAAGAAGAACTGGATATTTGGTGTCGATTTTAATTATATGTTTGGTAATGATGTTAAAATACAAAATGATATCGTAAAAAACCTAGTCACTGTTGATGGGGCGCCTATAACCCGAGAAGGGATACTTGGTGATATTCGTATGTTTGAGAGGGGTTTCTGCACAACAGCTAAGGTTGGTAAAGTTATACCGGTTTTTGGCTCCAATCCCAATTCGGGCATTATGGTAATGGCAAGTGCTGGATATTTGCAACATAGTATCAGAATAGAAGTTGACCAAAATGATGTGCCTTCGCTTATGGGCGATTATGCCAGAGGATACGACAGGCTTTCAAGTGGTTTGGCTTTGTCGGGTTTTATTGGTTATTTATATTTGAGCGAACATAAGCTAACAAACTTCTTTATAGGTGTTGAATATACACAAGGTTGGACTAAATCTCTGAGAGACTTTAATTTTGATACACGTAGTAGCGATATGTCAGTAAAGAAAGATAAACTTTATGGGATTAAATTTGGATGGGTATTCCCAATATATAAAAGAGCACCTAATAAATTTTATTATAAGTAATGAGGATTCTTTATAATGCGGGTGTTTATCTATACCTTACGGGAATATTTGTGTATTCATTGTTTGATAGTAAAGCCAAATTATGGTTAGATGGCAGGAAAGACATATTTAACCAACTCGACTCTAAGTTAAGAAATAATAAAGAGAAAATAGCATGGTTTCATTCCGCATCCTTAGGCGAATTTGAACAGGGGAGACCGGTTATCG
>TBL_comb47_HYPODRAFT_10006076_pt1 | contig 13180 bp, 4 predicted proteins | sample TroBogypolimnion_40_FD_10682 | JGI IMG/M metagenome (IMG submission 10682)
CCCGGTGCTCCGGGCCGCTTTTTCGCTATCCGCAGCAAACCCTGTGCCAGCCAATGTCCAGTCAACAAGTTAGCTTGCCCCGCCTCACCCGACACGCCTGCGCGATCGTTCTCACTTTCTCCGCGGCCGCTCTAACAGGAAGTGCCGGCGTCTTGTATGAGACGGGCTTTGAATCCACCGAAACCCCGGCGTTCGCGGCCGGCGTGGGTACTACCTCCTCGCCCAAGCTGGTGGGCACTGGCAACTGGGCGATGGTGACAAGTCCGAGCCCCGTTTCCCCAAATACCATTGCCACCTGGTACCCGTTCGCCGGCATCGACAGCAATCTGGTGCCCGGCATGGACCAAACCGCCGCCCTTGGCTACCTCGGTTCCTCTCCTCCACCCAGCACCACCCAGTTCATCCGCGTCGGCCGCAAGGTGGATAGCGAACCGGTGGTGGCCGGCAGCCTGCCCATCATCGACTTTTACTGCCAGCTCGGCCTCACCCAAGCCACCAACAGCCGCCACGATGATTTCGAGTTGCTCATCTATAACTGGGACGACAAGGTGCTCGGCGGGCTGACCTTCGATCTAACACAAAACGAGCTGTTCCGCTACGATGCCAATGAATACAACTCCGGCAGCAGCGATTCGCCCTATACCGACACCGGCCTGAGCCTCTCCTCGCTTTATGGCACGGTGGTCGAGGTCACCATGCGCGTCAATTATCGCACCAACACCTGGACGGCTAGCGTCGGCGGGGTGCAAGTGGTCAGCGGTGCGACTTTCACCCGGCGTCCCACCACCGGCACCAACCTGGCCGCGCGCACCTTCGGCTCGGTCCAGGCGCGCTGGTATATCACCACCGTCGGCTACCCGAGCAACAGTTGGATGTTGTTTGATGACTGGAGCATGAGCGGCAATACCGAAGCCACCATTCCCGCCACCGCCACCGCCGCTTATGCCGCCAACTCCACCGCCTCCATCGCCGTAACCGACACCGCCTCGGTTGGCTGGTCGGTGTCCAGCGATCAAAGCTGGGCCGTTGTTAGTCCGACCTCCGGCACCGGGAGCGGCACCGTGACGGTGACCTGTGCGGCGAACCCGAATACCACGGCGCGCAGCGCGACCCTCACAGTGGGAGTGCAGACCTGCATCCTGACCCAAGCCGCCGCGCCCGCAACGACCACGATTTCCCCAACGGCCAGTGCCGCATATACCGCCAACTCAACCGCTTCGATCACGGTGACATCCAACACCTCCTGGAACGCTTCGAGCAATCAGGCCTGGGCGCTTGTGACCAGTCCGGTGTCCGGCAGCGGCAGCGGCAGCGGCACGGTGACGGTGACTTGCGCGGCGAACCCGAATGCCGCGACACGCACCGCGACCATCACCATTGGCGGCCAGACCTGCGTTTTGACCCAAGCCGCCGCGCCCGCAGTGACCAGTATTCCACCCACCGCCAGCGCCTCCTACGCCGCGAACTCAGTCGCGTCGATCGCGGTGACATCTAACACCTCCTGGACCGCGTCGAGCGACCATGCGTGGGCGGCAGTGGGGAGTCCGGCATCCGGCAGCGGCAACGGCACTGTCACGGTGACCTGCACGCTCAATGCGGCGGCGACCTCGCGCACTGCCGTCATCACCGTCGGGACGCAAACCTCGGTGCTTACCCAAGCCGCCTCGCCCTTCGCCGTGTGGGCAGCCGCGTTGCCGCAGAATGCCCAAGGGTTTTCCCAGGACGCCGATCACGACGGCGTGAGCAACGGCATGGAATATGCCTTTGGCCGCGATGCAACCAGTGCCTCCGGCCTCAACGGCATCGCGCAACTGCCCGTCGTCACGGTTGCCGGCAGCGGTTCGCAGTACCATTTGACCCTGACCCTTAGCCTGCCGGAACCCGCCCCGGCGGATATCGTTTACGACGTCCAGGCCGCCAACGGTCTAACAGGCTCGTGGACCGTCATCATGGAAAAAAGCGGCACCGGGCCGTGGACCGCGCTGGGCAATTCCGGTGCCACCGCGCTGCTGGCACCCAATGGCAGCGGACGCACGTATTGTGCCATCACCGACTCGCAGGGCTACCGGTTTATGCGCTTGGCGGTGACGTCCTCCTCGGCGGCGGCACCCGTCACCACCATCCCCGCCACCGCGACGGCACTCTACGCCACCAATTCCACCGCGACGCTCCAAGTGACCTCCAACACCAACTGGGCGGCCTCCAGCGATCAAGCGTGGGCAGTTGTCAGCCCAACCTCCGGCAGCGGCAACGCGACCGTCACCGTGACCTGCGCCGCCAACGCCACGGCCACCTCGCGCACCGCCGTCATCACCATCGGAACCCAAACGTGCGTGCTGACCCAGGCGGCCTGGCCGTATGCGATTTGGGCGGCCGGTCTAACACAAGGTGCGCGGGGCTTTGCGATGGACGCCGATCACGACGGCGTGAGCAACGGCATGGAATACGCCTTGGGCCGCAATGGCGCCAGTGCAGCCGGCGTCAACGGCATGGCTCAACTGCCCGTCATCACAACGGTCGGCAGCGCCAGCTTGCGGAATTTGAGCATGACCCTCAACCTCCCGGACCCCGCACCGGTGGACATCGTTTACGACGTTCAGGTTGCCGACGGTCTAACAGGCCAATGGACCAACATCATGGAAAAGAGCGGCTCCGGCCAGTGGAGCGCCCTCGGCAATTCCGGCGCCACCCTATCATCGTCCCCGGCCGGCAGCGGCCGTACCACCTACACCATCACCGACGTGCAAGGCCACCACTTCATGCGCCTGGCGGTCAAATCGTTGTAGGAGGGGCGATCTCCGAAGCGCCCTCAAGGAGGGGGGACATCTTGTCCCCCTTGCCCATGAAGGGACAATGGGAAGCGGCTCGCCTCCACTCATTGGCTCACCATGGGCAACTGGCGGGCCGCCCGTTCCCCCCTTAATGGCGGTCCGCCGCTCCTTGAGTCTCATTCCCGCGCCTTGCGGTTCATTTCCCACTTGTCCTCGGGTGCGAGCACCGACTTCGCGCCTTCGCCGTTGAGCCAGGCCTTGGCCGCGGCGTCGCCTTTGAGCGTGGCGTCCCAGAATGCGGTTGTTAGAGCGAGGATGGCGCGGTGGTAGCGCGCTTCAGTTAGGGACTTGCCCAGCAAGTCGCGTTCGCCGAAACTCATGTGGGTGGCCTTGTCGAAGACCACCTGCCACGCCGGGGCTTGCTGGAGATGTGGGAAAACATTCAAGCGGTCCGCGGCGCGGGTGTTGCCGATGGGACTGTCATCCAGCGTGCCGGTCATCAGCAGGCACGGGATTTTGATCGGGGCAAACGCCACCGCCGGATCGCCGAGCGCCGGCGGACTGGGGCTCATCATGACCGAAGCGGCGATGCGCGCTTCAACGAATGACATGCGCTCGCGTGCGAAGGCCTGGCCGGAGACGGCCTGGGTGGTGTTGGCGCCGAACGAATGGCCGGACATGCCGAGGTGGGCGAGATCGAGCCGGCCTTTGAGCGGGTGGTCCGGCTCGCCATTCCAGCGCGCCAGGGCATCAATCACCGCCGGAATATCCTTGGCCCGCGCCAGAAAATTGTCCAGCGAGGCGGCCTTTTGCATCGCTCCCATCCGCTGCGCCAGGGGCACGCTTTTCCACACGCTCTCGTCGCTGCCGGGGTGCTGCACGAACACCACGACATAGCCCCGCTTGGCCCAGTGCCTGCCCAGATACGGGTTGTTGTCGCGCGAGCCGCCGAGGCCGTGGGAAAACAAAATCACCGGGGCCGGGGTGCCCGCCGGCAGATAGACGCGCACCGGCAACGTTCGCTCACGCTTGGCATCCTTCACCTCGAAGGTCTGCGACACAATCTTCTCCTCCGCCACCTTGAGCGGATCGTACCCCTCCGGACTGGCGCCTAACAGCGCGCAAGACGCGACGAACATCGACAGGCATGAATTGACAGGGTGCATGAGTGTGGGGTTACGGCCAAACCTGCGCGCAAAGACCCGCAAACGCAAGGCGCAAGAGACTCAGACATCCTGAGCCGTGCCGGAAAACGGTTGAATTTCGGGAAACCGAATGAGCCCATCTGGATCCGGGCAGGATGCCCGGATCACGGTGGCGCGGGCATCCTTGCCCGCTGCCAAGCCGCTCGTAAGCTCATACAGTTTCCCTGGGATCGGGATGTCTGAGACTCGGCTCGCCATCGAAACAAAGAGGGTGGTAACGAACGAGCTTATTGCTAGGCCTTCTCCACCACCTGCGCGGTGCCATAGCACAGCACCTCGGTCACTCCCTGCATCACCTCGGTGGCGTCGTAGCGGATGCCCACCACGGCGTTGGCGCCGAACTGCTCCGCATGCAGGATCATCAACTCGTAGGCTTCCGCGCGGGTCTTCTCGCACAGCGTCGTGAACAGCGAGATGTTGCCGCCGACGAGAGTCTGCAAGCTGCCACCTATCGTGCCAAAAATCGAGCGCGAGCGCACGGTGATGCCGCGCACCACGCCGATGTTCTTCGTCACCCGGAATCCATCGAGAGCAAACGCCGTTGTCGTCATTGCAGGGTCCATCGTGGTGTTACTTCCAATTATCTAACTGTCATGCGACGACCAGGCCAGAGGTGTCGCGACGAGTCGTCGTGCATCGCAACAGGGTGAGTTTCACCGCCCGAGGGTGAATCATTGCCCCACCCTGCGCAAGCTGAAACTTGCGATTGGACGAATTTCACAGTGCGCCTGAATGAGGGCGAGCCAAACGATGGCAGCGGGCCAAGCGAAGGCAGCGGGCCAAGGCGGCGCTGATGCTCAATTCCAGCCTCATACATCCTGACCCCAGCCGGAATATGGGTCGGACTGGCCGCAATTCTCATGTTAGAAACCCGGAGTTCCGGGGTGCTCGTTGCTGGTGCTCTTCGACCCCGGGCTGCCGGCGTGCGCTGCGGGGCGAAGACCCGATAGATTTATCGGAAGAACCTTGGCAAGGCGGGCAGGAAGGTTATGCTCGCGCTTGAGGAGTTCCTCGCGAGCCTGTCTCCAAATCCGGTTGTTCGGCAGGGTCCGAGCACTCCACCGGCCCTGGTCGGCACATTCGCTGCGGTTCACCTCTTCTTTCAGCTTTTCAGCTTTCACCCCACCCCCCTCATGCACACCACCCGGAAAAAAAGCCGCGTTCTAACAATCTCGCTGCTGTGCCTCGGTGCGACGCTTGCCTGCGTGCGGGCGGCGCCGGCCCCGGCGGTGCAATGGATGGTGGATGGCGACACGCTTGAGCCCTCGACGACGATTGAGATTCGTTTCGACCGCGACATGGTGGACCAGGAGGAAGTGGGCACGGCAGTCAAGCCGGCGCTGGCAGTTGAGCCGGCGTTGCCGGGGAAGTTCACCTGGCTGAGCCGCCGCAGCGGCGTCTATGTGCCGTCGCAGGTGCCGGGGATGGGCCTTACCTTCACCTTCACGCTTGAGCCCGGGCTCAAGGATGCCCGCAATGAAGCGGTAAAGTCGTCGTTTCGCGCCACCCTCAAAACGCCGCCTTTCGATTTCTTAGACTTGAGGGGCGAAGATGGCGAAAACGAGGATATGGCACCCGTTCCGGAACAACTGCTGACGTTGAACCGGGCCGTGAAATTGGATGGCGCGGCCGAATTGTTCCGCTACGTCGCGGACGACGGCAAAGCGGTTGCTGCGGTGGTGAGCCATGGCCGGACCGGCCGATATTTTCACGGCATGGGCATGGACCGCGAGGAAGATTGGGATCGACGCTGGCAGCTCGCGCGGGTCGCAAGCGTGTCACGCGGGAAAGCCGCCACGGAAATCGTTGATGATGACGACGACGAAAAATTCACTCTGCCGGTGAAAACCCGGCTCGTCATCACGCCGGTGTCACCGCTCACGCCGGGCCCGCTTTGGCGTCTCGAGATCAAGCCCGGCCTTGAGTCGCTCACGGGAGACTACCGCATCGCCGCCAAACATTCGATCAAGATCGGGCGCGTGAAGCCGTTCACGCTCGCCTCGTTCGACACCTCGAGTTACCTCAACGGAGGTCGCCAGGTGACGCTCGAATTCTCCGAAAACCTCGCGCCCGACGTAAGCGATGAGAGCGCCGGGAAGTTCTTCCGCATCACCCCGGCGGTGAACGGCCTGCGCTTCGACCAGAATTGGCGCGAACTGACCATCCGCGGCAAGTTCGATCGGGATACCGAATACCAGCTCGAGATCGACGCGTCGCTGTTGTCCGACAGCGGTCTTCCAGTCTCCGGCAAACTCACCCGTAGCTTCCGCTTCGCCCCGGTGAAACCCCGCCTCTATCTGCCCGAAATCACCGGCCACCAACGCAGCGACGGACAGCGGAAATTTCCCGTGCGCTCGGTCAACCTCAAGTCGCTCCATGTCATCGCCCGGCTCGTCGCGCCGGCCAAAGCCGCCCAGGCCGTCGGGGCTTTCGACAACTATCGGGACGAGCGTGACAACCGTGATCCGGACGAGCCCTATCGGCCGCTCGCCGCCGGACGCATCGATGGCCGGGTGATCCTCGACCGCGAAATCGTGCTGCCCGCGCCCCAGACCGACGCGCGGCAGGACACCGCCCTCGACCTGAGCGAACTGTTAGGACCGACGCAGTCCGGCATGATTTTCCTAACAGTCGAGGGCAAGCCGATGGATGGACTCGGCGGCAAACAACGCCCCTGCTCCCAGGCACTCATCCAATTGACCGACCTCGGTGTGCTGTGGAAAAAGACCGGGACACAACTCGCGGCGACCGTTTTTTCCATGGCGACGGGCAAGCCCGTGGAGGGGGCGCGGGTCGAGATGCTCAACGAGGGCTTCAAGCGCCTCGCCACGGCGGAAAGTGCGGCCGATGGCACCGCGACGCTGCCGCCGGGGGCCAAGCCCGGCTGGTTGGTGGCGAGTCACGGCGGGGACCTGCACGTGCTGCGGATCGGCCTCAAAGGCGAGGAGTTGCCCATGACGGCGTTTCGCCAGCCGCTCAGTTATGACTCGTGGGAAACGCCGGATCGGACGTCACCGCCGTTGCGCGCGCTAATCTTCACCGACCGCCCGCTCTATCGGCCCGGTGAAACCGTCCACGTCAAAGGGATTGTGCGGCGGGTCGGAGCCGACGGCCTCGCCATGGAGGCGGGACGCGAGGGGACCCTGACCCTGAACGCGCCGGGCAACGACCGGGAGATCGCGATTCGCACCGATGAGCGCGGTGCTTTCGACACCAAAATCGTCCTTAACGAACTCACCACGGGTTTCCACAGCTTGCAGATCGCTTTCCCGGATTGCGAGGTCGAGGTCTCCAGCGCGAGCGGTTCCTACGTGATTTTCCGGGTCGCCGATTTCCAACCCAACGCGTTCGAGGTGAGCATGGCCGCTCCCGCGCGCTTCGCACCCGCAACGCCCGTGGCGGCCGAGGTGACGGCGAAATATTTTTTCGGTTCCGCGCTCGGCGAAAGCCCGGTGCGCTGGACCCTCCAATACGCGGCCGATGAATTCTCGCCCGCCGGCTTCGAGGAATTCACCTTCTACAACCTCCGCGCCGCAGGACAGAAAGCGCTGACCCTTCGCGGCCAGGAGAAACTTTCCGCCGCGGGCACCTTGTCCATTCGACCCAACCTGCCCGAGCCGACGTCCCCGGGTCGCGGCACGCTCACCGTGGAGGTCACCGACTCTAACCAACAGACGGTCACCGAGAAATGCACCTTCGCGTGCGATGCGGCCGATTTCTATCTGGGCCTCGCCCGGCAGGACCAGGATGTGCTCGGCCACACTCAGGAAATCGTCGCGCGCGCCGTGGCGGTTCGACCCGATGGCGAACCGCTGCACGAACCGGTCGCGGTGAAGGCGGAGTTGGTGCGCCTCCGCCACGAAACCGTGCGCGTGCAAGGCGCCGGCAACGCCGTGTCGTTTCGCACCGAGACCAGCGAGGAAATCGTCGCCACCGCCGACGGCCGCACGCTGGTGCCCGAACGCGTCAGCGACGCCTGGCAGCTCCCCGCCGGCGAGAGCGCGCGCTTCAAGCCGGGACACGCCGGGCAGTATCTCCTTCGCCTAACAGCAAACGACGCCAAGGGGCGCCCGACGAGTGTCACCTTCGACTTCAGCGTCGCGGGCGACGAACCCATCGCGTGGGATTATCGCAATCCCGCGCAAGTGGAACTCGTCCCCGACAAGCTGGAATACCAACCCGGCGACACCGCCCGCATCTTGGTGAAAACCCCGATCTCCGGCGAGGCCCTGGTGAGCGTCGAACGCGGGCCGCATGTCCTGCGCAGCCAGCACCCCCGGCTTGAAGGCAACGCGCCGGTCATCGAAATCCCGATCGAAGCCGGCGACGCGCCCAACGTGTTCGTGTCGCTGGTGCTGATCCGCGGCGCCGAGCAAAGCACCCGGCGGCTCAAGTCGCCCGAGTACCGCTACGGCCTCTGCCAGTTGCGCGTCGGCAACCCGTCTAACCGCTTGAAAGTTGATCTCGCCCCGCACGCCGCTACCGTCGAACCCGGCGCTGAAATTGCGGCGGACGTGCGCGTCCGTGACGGCAATGGCGCCGCGGTGGCCGATGCCGAAGTCACGTTTTTCGCGGTGGACGACGGCGTGCTCGCCATCACCGGTTACGAGCGCCCGCAGCCCCGCGCGGTTTTCGAGAGGCCGTTTCCGCTGGGCGTGCGCACCGGCCTGACCCTCTACGAACTGCTGCCCGAAGACCCGGCCGACTGCGGCTTTTCTAACAAAGGCTACCTGATCGGCGGCGGCGGTGGCGATGGCCCCGGCCCGAAGATCAGGCGCGATTTTCCCGGCACGGCTTGCTGGCTGCCCGCGCTGCGGACCGATGGCGAGGGGAATCTAACAGTGAAATTCAAGGCCCCCGACGCGCTCACGCGTTACCGGCTGGTGGCGGTCGTTCACGCCGGCACGAATCGTTTCGGATCAGGCGAATCCGCCGTCAATCTGCGCAAGCGCTTCATGATCACCTCCGCCCTCGGCCAGATCGCCAACGTCGGCGACGAAATCATCGCACGGGCCGTGGTGCGCAATGAAACCGGCGCGAAAGGCACGGCGGAAATTTCGCTCGCCCTCGACGCGATGGCCGAGCCGGCACAGGCACCGCTCGTCGCCACCCTCACGCTCGAGGACAGCGCGGCGGCCACGGTGGATTTTCCCGTGCGCCTCCGTGCCATGGGCGATGCCGAATGGAAATGGTCGGCACGCCTCGAGTCGGGCGGCAAGACTTTCGAAGACGGGCTCGTCGCCACCTTGAAAGTCGGCTCTCCCTCGCCGGTGTTGCGGGAAACTTATCTAACCGACCTCCGCGCGCCGGCCAACAACCTGCTCGCCGGGGTGAATCCGCAATTGCTAGAGGGCAGCGGTTCGCTGCGCGTGACGCTTTCCAACACCCGGCTCGCGTCGTTGCGGGAGACGGCGGCGGCTTTGCTAGAGTATCCCTACGGCTGCGCGGAACAAACTGTCTCGGCCCTGGTGCCGTGGGTCGTGGCCAAGGATCTCGGCCCGGTCCTGCCCGCTGTGGTGAAAACCAAGGCCGCCACCCACGCGGCGATCCAAGCCGGCATCGCCAAGCTGTCCGCGCTCCAAACCAGCGACGGCGGCATCGGCTACTGGCCCGGTGCGCGCGAGGCCAGCCTGTTCCCCAGCGCGTATGCCGTCCTGGCGCTCGGCCTGCTGGAACGACAGGGACAAGCGATGCCCGCGGAGTGGCCCGCACTCCTCAAATACGTCAGCGGCCAACTGCGCGGCCTCGGTAACAAGCGCCGGGAGCCCGCGCTCGACGATTACGCGCTCGCGCTCTTCGCCCTCGCCGCCGCGGGCAAGTCCGAGCCCGCCTATCACGAGCAGTTGTTAGCCCGCCGCGCCGAGTTGTCCCGCGAGGGACGCGCCTTGCTGGCCTGCGCCATGTTGGCCAACAAGGGCTCGGCAAAGAGCGTCGCCAGCCTGCTCGACCCGCGCGCGCCCGCACCCGAGGCCGGCTCGTGGTTCGGCAGCGCAACGCGCGAACGGGCCGCGCTGCTCCTGGCCTGGACCGCTTTCAAGCCCGCCGATCAGGAGGTCGGCCGATTGGCGAAAGAGTTGCTAGCCGCACGTGTCAACGGCCGCTGGCGGACCACCCAGGAAAACGCCTGGGCACTCCTCGCCCTCAGCAGTTACTTCGCATCCGTCGAACGTGAGGTCAAGCCGGTCGAGGCGACACTCGTCAAAGCCGGCGCCGCCACCGAGGTCGCTCTAACAAAAGAACGGCTGGCGCAGACCTATCCGTTCACTTTCGACGCCACGGCACCGCTCGGTGCGATCGAGGTGAAAAACCCGCGCCTACAAGCGCTCTACGGCGAGACGAACTTCGTCGTTCGCCCACCGGTGGCGGAGCAACCGCGGCAGGACCGCGGCTACGCGGTGTCGCGCTCCTATCAGGAAATCGCCGCCGACGGCTCGCTGCGCGACGCCACCGACCTTGAAGTCGGCGACCGCGTGCTGGTGACGCTGCGGATAGAAACCCCGCGCCCCGGCCATTTCGTCGCCATCGACGATCCATTGCCGGCCATTCTCGAAGCGATCAATCCCGAGTTCCGAACCCAGCAGGCGGGCGAGGGTGCCGCGCTCGATCAAGCCTGGGCCGCCGATTACCGCGAAATCCGCAAGGACCGCGTCCTCTACTTCTGTGACCACCTGCCTGCCGGTGCGTTCACGTTCCGCTATCTCGCACGGGTGCGCGCCGCCGGCAAAGTCACCGCCCCTGCCGTGAAGGTGGAAGAGATGTATCGCCCCGAGCGCTTCGGCCTGAGCGCCACCGAGCGCCTAACCAGCGTGCCGGCGAAGAAATGAACCTGAAAAGGAATATCATCAGCCGCAGAAGAGCGCAAAGAACGCAAAAGAAAAGGGAGTCCTTTCTTCACTCCAAACATGTTCGCCTCGCAACCCAGCCGTCGAAGGACGGCACCCGGTAGCCGATGCCTGGCCCGACTCATTGCCTTGCGACCGAACATGGAGCACAGCCGTCCCGGCTGTGAGGGAAGACAGGCGTCATCGCCTGTCGTTACTTGGCTTCGTGGCTTTGGTAGGGCAATGCGCCGGGCAGGATGCCGCAGCCACACGAATGACTTGCTGCGAGACGCAGCAATCACGGCCTGCCGCGAGACGCGGCAGCCACGGGCGGGCATCCTCCGCTTAACTTGACGCGCACGCCTGCCGGGGCGCGCTGAGTCACCCTCCGAAATGACGCCGACGAAAAATTCCGGGAAAATTCTCCTTGTGGAATTCATCTTCGGGTGTACGCTGCGGCTGTTCCCACCAGGAGGTCCCCATGTTCACCGCACTCAAATATCCATCCATGATCGCGCCCGCTGCAACGGGCGCCGGCTGGATCGGTGCGGTCTGAGCACGGGCGTTGCTGTTTCGCTCTGTTAGCCCTCCCGCGCCAGTCGGCGCAACATTCCGCAGGGGTCTCGCGATGTCCTGATCCCACCGTTGGCTTTGGATTCCGAAGCCTTGTGAATTGTATGGCTGCTGCGGCCGCTTGTGCCGTGGAGCCGGGAAGTCTTACATTAACGAATCAATGAAGTCACTGGAACAAACCCTGCAAAACGCCGCCGGCCTGCTGCGTTCCGTGATCGCCACGGAGGTTCGGCGCCGACGCACCCCGCACCTGATCTTCAGAGTGGTGCCTGAATCCTAATCCAACCCACCCCAGCCCCGGCACCCGTTGATGGGTTGCCGGGGCAGGCCATCACTCAAATCTCACGGAATCAAGATGAACACCACCTTACTCACCGCCACCGACCTGCTGCTAGCCGGTTGGTTGGATGACCCGCAATTGCCCCGAATGCTGGAGGCCGTGGCCGTCATGGCAGCGCGCGGCATCCAGGATCGCAACTATGCCATGAAACTCCTGCGGCGCGATTTTCCGCCGCCACCCCCAAAGCAGGGGCTGCGCGACACACCCGTTGCCCTGGCTTCAGCCATCGAAGCCACGTGCAAGGCGGATCAGGAGAACATCGGCGCCGTTCGACGCCAGATGGATTTGCTCCTCCGGGTGCCCGTCATTCAACGCGGCTCGATCATGCCGGACGCCTGTCCGGCCGGGAATGCCGCAGCCGCGATCCCGGTGGGCGGAGTCGTGGCCGTGGACAACGCAATCATTCCCAGCGCCCACAGCGAGGACGTCTGCTGCTCCATGTATGCCTCGTTTTTTCTAACAAACATGGAGGTGGAGGCGCAACTGGATGCATTGATGGAAGTGACCCGATTTGGCCAGGGCGGCCGTGCGGAGGCGGACTGGGTGCGCCATCCGGTGCTCGATGAAACCATCTGGGAGAACCCGTTTCTCCACGGCCTGCAACGCCATGCCGCGAGGTATCTGGCCGATCAGGGCGATGGCAATCATTTTGCATATCTCGGGGAAGTTGCATTCATGCCCGCGCAACTTCGGAGGCTCGAAGCGGCGGGCCACTTGGAACTTGCCCGACGCTTGGGCGCGGCCACAGGCAAGTGGAATGTGCTCGTGACCCACCATGGCAGCCGCGGCCTGGGTGCCCATGTGTTCAAGCGCGGGCAGAACGCGGCGGAACAGCACACCGCCAAAGTCGCCAGCGGGATTCCCGCGGCGGCCTGCTGGCTCGACTATGATTCGGACGATGGCAAAGCCTATTGGGAAGCGCTGCAATATGTGGCGCGCTGGACCAAAGCCAATCACCAATGCATTCATGACGGCTTCGTTGGAAAGATTGGCGCTCGCATCGCCGCGTCGGTGGGCAACGAACACAATTTCGTCTGGCAACGCGGGCGCACATTCTACCACGGAAAGGGTGCCACTCCCGCCTGGCCGGATGAATCCGGAAACCCTCGGCTGGGCCTCATCCCACTTCACATGGCCGCGCCCATTCTATTGGTATTGGGCCGCGATAACTCGGAGTTCTTGAGTTTCGCGCCCCACGGCGCGGGACGAAACCTTTCGCGCCGGGCATTGGTCAAACCCTATCGGCAGGCCGATGGCAGCATCGACCCACAACAACTCTCCCGCCTCGTCGCAGAACAAACCCCGGGCGTTTCCGTCCGCTGGTACCATGGCAAGGCCGACCTCAGCGAAACTCCCATGGCCTACAAACCGGTGGACCAGATCAAAGCCCAGATCGAAGGGTTTGACCTCGCCGAAATCATCGCCGAAATCCAGCCGCTCGGGTGCATCATGGCCGGCGATACCGGCCCC
>TBL_comb47_HYPODRAFT_10006079_pt1 | contig 13176 bp, 9 predicted proteins | sample TroBogypolimnion_40_FD_10682 | JGI IMG/M metagenome (IMG submission 10682)
ATTTCTTTAAAGGACCATTGTAGCCAACACCAAATCCCCAGTCTGCACCAATAATTCTGGCGTCAAATCTTATTAATTCTGTAGCAATTGCTTGTACAACATTATCTGGTTCTGCTTCTTTACCAATGTATCTTTTTGCAAATACTACTCTAAATTTATTATAAGATTTATCATAAAATCCAATAGTTAAAACAGTAAAACCAGTATTGCCACCACCCCAATCAATACCTGCATACATTTTATTTCCAAGATATGCAGTAGGTACTTCAGACCATCTTTTCCATTGCGAATCACATGCTGCAATAAGTTGTTCTCTAGTTAATGGTTTAACTCCATTATCATAACTAACTCCAAATGTTTCATTCATGAGAGTACCAGTATCATGATTCCGGCACTTAAAAAATAAATCTTTCCAATCAATATAATCTTGATGTAAAATAATGTATGGAAGTCTATATCCATCTAAATCACTTTGTTTTCCGCGAACCCATAATCCTTCATGAGAATATAATCTTTTACCACATTTTTTACACCAAATTCCTGGTTTATCTAAAAGCACACAACCAATATCTAAAAGGTTATAATGTCCACAAGCTTTACATTTAACGTGCCATTCATTTTGTGATGATATTTCCCATTGTAAATGAATAGTATTGTCAAATGTTTTAGGTGTTCCAGCATAACGAAATTGAGCATCTAATTGTTTCTGAGAACAAGCTTCGATTACCGGAATCACGTCCGATAATACGTCTTGCACTTCATCAAACTGCGTTCCACAACTTGTTATGCCTCGGATACCATCTGCATTCAAAAAGGCTGAACGAAAATACATAGTTGTATGATTTTTTAATCTTTTTTCTTCAACTCTAAAACCTTTAACTCCTGGGTAGAATCCTGTTTTTAACAATGGTGATGTTTCAAATACCTCATCGATTTTCTTTCTGCTGTAGACCCCTGTTTGTTTCATGGTAGGACTTACATATAGATATCCTCTATTTGGATTTAAACATGCTTGAGATAACATACAACCTGCCATGGTTGTGCTTTTCTCAACCTGTCTAGCAGCTAACATTAATATACGTTTATTATTATTATTAATAATTTGATAGATATAAGGTCTATTGGTAAATCTCCAAGGTAGTCCATCTAATCTCATCATTTTTTGAATGAAATCAGTATTAGTAACTTTAATAACTTCATTTGACATTCCAGACCTCTGTATTATAATATAAAAAAGGAGGGTATTTATATGCCTAGAGGTAGAGTATCACAAGATTGGACTGGTCAGATATTCAATAATTGTAAGATTCTTAATTCTGTTGATGAAAATAAAAGAACCGGAAAAGATTATTGGAAAATATTATGCCATTGTGGAAAAATTTTTAATGCTCCACCATCTAGTCTTAAAGCTGGAACTTATCAATCTTGCGGTTGTTACAGAGTAAGAGCGTCTAAAGAAAGAATATTAAATCAGAAACCGTGGGAAGTGCAAAGAAAAACTTATATTGGAAATGAATACAACGGTTGTAAAGTTTTAGAACCAGTTGATGAAAATTTATTAGGAACGCATTTTTATTATAAAATAGAATGTTCTTGTGGAAAAATTTTTGAAGCTAGAGTTTCAAATTTACAATCTGGAGTTATTAGATCATGTGGTTGTGCAAAATTAGGCACTAAGGAATGGCATAAAGAACGTAGAATTAAAAACGGATTTGATCCAAATAAACCAATGATGGAGATAGGTGAATATTTTAGACATAACTTTACTAAAGAAATTAAGAATATAATAAAACAGCGTGATAATAATGAATGTCAATTATGTCATATACAAGATCCTGGTCATATGAAAGTTCATCATATAATTCCAGTTAAAGAATTTATGTATTCTAAGAATATTGAAGATTTAAAATATGTATATGATTATTTAAATTTAATATTACTATGTGAACCTTGTCATATTTATTTTGCACATAATAGTAATACTGCTAAAACTATAAATAAAAAAGTTCAAATAGAGTTAACTGAAATATGTAAAAATAAAATTATGAACAAAGATTTATTAGAAAGATATACTAATGAAATTATCAGAATAAAGGAATCTTTAAAAATATATCTATCTGCAAAAATAACTCCTTAATTGTTATAATATAATTGGTAGCAAAACAGCTATCTGGTTTTCAACCAAACTCCATCGCGGAGTTTCTTTCAAAGGAGTAGTCAATGACTACCGAAAACTTCAATCAGTCCGGAAAGGTTCACCTGACCGAAAAGGGCTACGGCAGTACCCTGAAGGGCAAGGTCAGTATCGTCTGCGGCGTTAACGGCGAGGTTTTGCCGCTTCGTCTGCTGACGCTTCCCGATGGCAAGATCGGCGGCGTCTGTACTCTCATTCCCAGTGAAAGCTGGGATGAGCGCAAGGTCAAGTCCTTCATGCCCAAGGCGGCATGGCTGATTGCGATGGATCGCAATCAGAACATCGGCACTATCACGCTGGAGAAGTATGAAGGTATCCAGCTTGTCAAAAAGCTCAGGACGGCTTTCGTCTGGAACGGCAAGGATCTGACTTTCATGGAGTCCGATGGTATGGATGGCAGCGAGGAAGCCATCAAGCTCCTGAATGAAAGTCTGTGGGATGCTGTTTCCAAGGCATTCCAGCGTTCGTTCGATGCCCAGCCGGATCATCTTTTCTATGGCAGGATTGCCATGGACGCTTCCATGCTAACCATGCAGTTCCACCGGGATAAGTTGAAGGCCGCCACCAAGTAGCCTTCCGTGATACAATTAGGGGGAGAGATCATTCTCCCTCTTTTTAACTATGACATATGGCAACTTCTCAAGAATCACAAGCTTCTCAAAAATTTATAGCTGAACAGAAAGAATTGTTTGGCCGCTTTTTAGATATTACAAAGGTAATTGATCCTGTGCGTGTAGGAGTAGCTGATATAGCTGCTATTTTTAAAGGTATGCCTATCTTTGCAGAATCTAAATGGGTAAATGAATTTACATTAAAAAATAAAGAACCATTTAAAGCGAAGCAAATAGATTTCTTAAGAAAGAAGGCTTTGGCTGGAGCATGTTGTTTTGGCCTTCTTCTTAATAAGGATGAACCTCGCATTATCATGTGGGACGAATTACAGGAACATATTACACCTGATCAATTCAGGTCTGCGGAGATACTAAATTGGGAAATCTTAAAATCTCGTTGGATGAAAAACATCCAGACAAATTTTTAGTTCTTACAGATATGGATGTTAGTATTTTTGGATGGACCACTAAAGAAAAATTTCATAGTTATTACATGAATATGAGTCCGTGGAACCTTGCTGATGTATTCAAAAATAAAGATAAATATAAACTTGATATTGATTATGATGATAGTATTAAATCTATTGTTGATAATTTAAGAAGCGAATTAAAGATCTATCAAGAAGGTGCAAAGATTCGCAAATATACAAATTTGCAAGCTATTGCACAATGGGAAGAACAGGGATTTCCTGAATTATTCCCAAAGATTCAAGCCGATCCTCATCAAATGAAAATGGTACTCTGGCTTTTAAAGGTCAGAAAAGGTGGCTGTTTTCTAGAACAGGGAGTAGGTAAAACTCCTGTTGGTATTTTATTTTTTGGAAAATTATTACATGATGAATTGATTAAAAAACCTTTAATTGTAGCTCCATTAGATCTTTTAAATGATACGGTGTGGTTTAAAGATCTTGCCAATTTTTCAGATCTTAGACCTATTGATCTTACAAATCCAAGAGAATTTAATAATCCTGATGGAAATATTCGTTTCGTAAATCCAGAAAAATTTATGGCATGGACATTTCATAAAACGAAAGATGCAGAACGTTCATATAATAAAGATAATTATTTTGAAATGTTTAGACCAGATGCTATTTTCTTTGATGAATCCTCTACGTTAAAAACTCACTCTAGTTATAAAACTATAGCATTTACTAAAATATCTAGATTCGCAAAATATATTGGATTAGCTTCTGGTTGTCCTGCTCCAAATAAAGTATTTCAATATTTTCCACAAATGTTTATTCTTGGTTCTGTGCTTGGAGATAATTACACAGCATTTCAAACTCGTTATGGATATCCAGTTACTAAAGGTGTTCAAAAATTCTGGTTTCCAGTGTCGGGAGCGGAACAAGACATTCGCGCAAGAATTGATCTTGTTTCATATTTTGTTAAACGCGATGTTCTTAATCTTTTACCAAGAAAAGAAGTTGATATAAAAGTCGATCTTCATCCAGAGCATATGAAACTTTTAAAAGCTCTTGAAAAAGATTATATTGTATCTGCAAAAGCTTTAATTGAAGCTGGAGTAAAAGGCGTATCGTTAGATGAAGGTCAGATTGTTGTACAAAATGAACTTTCATTAAGAGTAAAACTTTTAAGAATGATTGATGGATTTACCGAAATAGAAGATGACGATGGGAAGAAGAAGAAAATCTCCTTACCCTGGAATGCTAAGATGGATAAACTTGATTCGATGGTTAAAGAATTTTTACTAAATCCAGAAAGTAATATTATTATTTGGTGTAGGTTTAGAAACGAAGTTGAATATATTTATAACAAATATAAAGATATCGCATCATATGTATATGGTGCTATGGATAAGACAGAAAAAATTGGTAATTTAAGAAAATGGCTTAATGAAGATTCATGTAGAATTATGGTTGCATCTTCTAAAGCTGTAAAATTTGGTCATACTTGGCTTAAGGCAGATAAATCAATTTACTATTCTGGTACTGATGACTTTGAAGATTATACTCAGAGTAGAGATAGAAATTATCGTCGTGGTCAAACTAGAGAAGTTACAGAATATAGATTAGTTGCTAAAGATACAGTTGAAGGTAACTTATGGTCTGGAATTCGCTTAAAAAAGAAAACAGATCAATATATGAAAAGTTACTACGCTGGTCTTAAGATCTAATTTATGTTTTGACATTATGACAGTACGTGATACAATAAAGGATCACTGTGGAGTAGTATGTCTATTGAAGGTAATGAGCTTACCGACTTTCAAAATTTCGTAGCAGAAGTCCAAAGCAAGATTCCTGTAGATGAACTCTATACCAAACTTACCGGGGAGCAGTTTGAGAAAGTAGCTTCTCGACATAGGGCACGTATAGTCTGGAGAGAAGATAAATCTCCTAGTTTGTCGTATTATGCTCAAGAGAATATCTTGACCGATTTTACGACAATCAATCCAGAAACAGGTAAGTATGCAAGTTATGGACCTGTTCAACTTTTATTGAAATGTGGTGGAGCTTTATCCTTCTCTCATGCTTTGCAAATGGCATGTGATATCACTCAAACGGATATTCCAGATAAATTCCAAAGAGTTGATAAAGATGGAAAATCCATCACAAAGAAAGTTTATTTTGCCGGTCCTAAACTTAAGGAAGTTTGGGAACTTTGCAGGGCTAATTTAGAAACAGTTATTCTTGACAAAACTAAACGTCCTATCAATTTAATTAAATTCTTTGAAGCCAGAAATATCCCAATGGATATTGACTTCGTAAGAGCTACTAATATTGGTTTACTTCCAAAAATTGATATAGTCAAAAAAGTTTTAAAAGATACCGAATTAATGAAGCAGGGTAAGGGGAAAGAATTAGATATCTTCTATGAAGATTTTGGCGATAATGCTTTAGTCTTTCCTCTTTATACGATAGATGGTGCATTAGCTGGAATTAGATCAAGAAAGTTTACTGAAAAGAATTTTACTCAGTGGAAACCTCTTGAAGATATTCCATGTTTTTACAATATGGATAAATTTAGATTCAGACCTTCCAGCCATCGTATTATGATTGTTGAAGGTGAAATGAATCTTATTGCATACGCTATTGCTGCATATTATGAAGTTAAAGATAATGGAAATGTGGAAAAAGATTTACGTGACGCACTTCCAATTATCTATGCTTCAGGATCTAAAACTAATCATCTTGATATTTTTCATGGTGAATTAGACAGAGTTGTTTATATACAAGATAATGATATTAAAAGTTATGATGAAATTCCAGATCCACTTAAGCATCCGATTGTAACAACTGTAACAAAAATTGCAAATGAAATAAAAAGTAATGATCTTCTAGTTGTTAATTGGGAAGAGGTAAAACATGCTACCTCAAAATATGATTTGGAAGATTATCTTAAATTTAATAACTATTCTTTGGGCTCTATCAGAGACTTACCACTTATTAGCCTCCCTCGTTACTGTTTCAATACTATTAGGCATTATGTTGATACGATTGATAATCAGGATAACAAAAGAGAGTGTCAAATTAAGTTCTCATTTGAAATCTCTGATAAACTTCAAAATTCTCAAAGACAAGTATTCAATGAGATAGCAGAAAAAGAATTTTCCTTATCAGCAGCTACTACTGCTTCTCTAAAGAATAATGATAGAGGAATTACTTGTGGAGATTTATCTGTAGATGAATTAGGACGCATTATCCAATCTGTTCCAAATGATAATGGTGTGCGAGTTTATACAAAAACTAATTTTTATCTTAAAGTTAGTAATACAACTAATTACTATAGTCTTGATAATAAACTTCGTAAAACCTATACAATTCAAATTGTTGTAGGAGGATTAAAATCGTATGAAGGTGAACTCGATGCAGATAAATACTTCGATAACCAAGAAATTCAGAAATTCTTAGCAAATCTTATCAATGTAACTGATCTACAATTTGTAGATCCATCTTGGAAAGGTAAGGGGTTTTCAAACGTGACTGACATAATGCATTCAATTCCAAATGATAATGTTAGCTATGTCTTTTCTTCATTAGGTAGACCTACTGAAACTAAGACAATTGAATTATTTAAAACTAATAAGTTTTTCTTAATGCCTGATGTAAGTGTTATTAATGGAGAAGTAGTTGATAATATTGGTTTTAAAGTATCTGTTGATAATACCGATTCTGTAGAGAAAACTAAATTTAAATTTAAAAAGGTTGATGACGATGAATACCGCGAGGTTGGTAGCCTATTTTGGAATCATCTGAGGCACCTGCATGAGACTACCCTGATTGATACCGTGGTGTCAGTCATTTTTGATAGCTGCACAAGAGAAATCCAGGGGACCGGTATTGTAGAAAATGATCATGGATTTCCATTGTATTTATCTGGACAGTCAGGTGGATTTAAATCGACTGCGGCTGTAGCAGGAATGTGTTTACTGGGAGATTTTAAGAATCAGTCAGATTTACTTAGTTGCAATGGTACAACATTAGCTTGGGTTCATCAGTTAATGGCAGTTGGAACTGCAACACATTGCCTTGATGATCTTAAGGTTGAAGATTTACGAGATAGTGAATTTGTAAATCTTTTCCATAATATTTATGGTGGTGCAACTAGAGCTAGAATGGACTCCACTGGAACCAAGTTAAAAGGTGGAGATAAGATGCGAGCTTCTGCGATCTTCACTTCAGAAGCTAAACCTGGGGATATCCCAGAATCGATTGCTGCTCGCATGTTGTGTTTAAGAATTGTTAAACCAGCATATACTAAAACTGCTGAATGGGAAACTCATCTTCTTCATATGACAAAACCAAAAGAAGATGGATCATGTAATTTCCATCGTATGTCAGGATTTCTTCCAAGAGCAATCGCATGGGTTCAAAAGAGAGATATTAAACCTTATGCTAGATGTTTAGATAAGTGGAAGAAACATTATACTGATATTCTTCGTGGTAAGGGAAATAATATTGAAAGACCTGCTGATATGGTTGCTCGTATTATTTCTGCTTGGGAAAATCTTACTGAATTTTGTAAAGAGAAAGAAATCTGCACTCCACAAGAAGCAGATCAAGCTTTTAAAAATTTAGTAGATTTTTGGGATATTAAAATTATCGATCAGATTAGTCGCATCGAAGCACATAGTAGTAAATTCAAGATTATTGATATTCTTGTACAAATTCTTAAGAGTGAAGCCATTGGAGTTAAAACTTTCACTGGAGGATCTTGGAAAGATCCTAAACGTAATTATCCTAATTTTCCTATTTTGGATATTACATATCCAGATGATCGTGGAAGAAAATTAATTATTCTTGCAACTAAAGCTGTTCTCAATGTCATGAATAATTATATGGAAAATGGTCATCGTATCGTTGAAGATAAATTTAGAGAAGATTTAAAAGAATCTGGCGTTATTGAAACTGATTTGGTTACAGGTAAAGCTATTCTTTATCCAATTCCAAATGATCGTGGCGCTATTGACGAAAAGAAATTAACTAGTAGTTTAGCGATTGATTACAATGCACTGATGAGACTCTATGAGGGATTGAAAAAGTGATCAAATCAATTCAAATTAATAACTTCGGCGGAATTGAAAATCTTCAAATTGATTGTGGCAAGTTTAATATTTTCCAGGGTGATTCTGACCAAGGAAAGACAACTGTTCTTCAGGCTATTGATTGGTGTATTAATGGTGGTAATGATGAAGCCATTATTCGCAATGGAACTAATACATGTGAAGTAATTCTTCATTCAGATAATGGCGCTAGAATTGAACGGCGATTAACTCGCGGTGGCACTAATAAACTTTTTGTTTACAGAAACGAAGAACCACTGGCAAGACCTCAAGAACTTTTGAGTAAAATTTATAATCCAATGATTTTTAGCCCTACTACTATGGTTGGGATGAAAGCTAAAGAATTAAATGAATTTATTCAAACCGCACTAAGTACTCGTCTTAAGTTAACTCCAGAACAAATTGCAGAATTTGAATTATCTGAAATTGATTTAACTATTAATCCTATCCAAGCGATTCAAAATCTTTATGATAAGTCTTATGCATCTAGAACTGAAGTTAATAGAAATGTTAAAACTCTCTCTGGTGCAAAACTTGTAGAATTAGTCGAAGTTAAAAATGAAGATATTCCAAATCTTGAAAAAGAAATTGAATCTTTAAAGCAAAACATTAATAATTGCAAACAAAATAATATGAAAATTGAAATTAGTAAACAGCATCAGGTTGCCAGAGAAAGTACTATCAAGATTATTGCTGATCTTAAACGTGAAATTAGCGGATTAGATTTTACTTCTGATCAAATTAAAGAATTTGAAAAAGAACATACTGCTAAGACAACTGCATTTAAAACGATGCAGACTGAATTAGAAAAAGAGCGGATTCAGGCAGCTATTCTAAAGGACACTTTAGAGAAGCTTGAAGGTGGGCAAATTAAATGTCCTATTAATGGTATTATAGTCTGTACTACAGATATGACTTCTTATAAAGAAGGTCTTAAGGAAGAACGTAACAAGCTTATTACTGAAGGTAAGAAGAAGTTCGCTGATAGTCAAAAGTTAGAAAAAGAAATTGCTTCTCTTGCTGAAAAGATTAATATTGGTAAGGATGTAGATAAAAAGAAATTAGAACTTTCAAGAGCAGAAGGTCTACTTTCTAGTCTTGATGTTGTAGATGGTGAAATTATTGATTATTCTACTTTAGAAAAAAATCTTCAAGAAAAATCCGAACTTCTTATGAAGTGTCAAATTTCTAAAGAAGTTGGAAAGAATACTGGTTTGGAAGATTTGCGTAAACGACAGAAAGCTTTAGATGATAAAGTTAAGAAGCTTGACGATTTACTGAAGAATGTAATTCCTGGCTTATTGACTCTAAAGATAAAAGATGTGACCATGGGTAAGGATGGTCTATTTTTTAGAGGGATGCCCCTTTATCGTCTTGGAGATTCGGTTAAGCTTAGGCTTTGTACTGCAATTCTAAAAGACATTTTTCCAAATGCAAATTTGTTTAGTCTGGATGGTATGGAATGTATCGATAAGAAAGCAATCACTAAATATGTAGATGCACTTTCATCTGATACTACCAAGATTCAGTATTTCGGAACATATGTTGGCGATCTCGAAGGTGTTGTTAATAATAAGGTAAAACTCTTTACCCTAAAGGGGTTTAAGGTGATATGATGGAAAAAACTGGTGATAATCAGTATGTGGTAACTAAGATTGAAGGGAAATTGATCTTACGTTTACCAGGTGGACAAGAAATACCATACGATTATCGATTTCCAAACTGCCCTCCACTTTCGGAGGGCGGTTCCTTTGTAACTTTTGTGGAGTAGAAATGAATGAAGAAGAAGAGAAGATTCAAATTGATAAAAGTATTGTCAAAGAAATTGTTAATGAAATTGTGAATACTATTCAACATCCATATACTAGTATTCATAAATTTATTAATTCTTCGGCAACACTTATCCTTATTGTTTTATTTGGATTTCTTGGATACATACACTATACCGAGAAAATTGTAAGTGAACGTAATGCTAACCAAATTGAACTTTTAAATAAATATTATATTACTCAAAATCAGCAGACGCTTCTTCTTAGTATTCTAGATAAAAATTTACGAGATAGCGATTCTGCTTCTTTTGGTTCTGCTCCTATGGAAGAAAAAGTTGCAGTCCAAAAGATTATGTATGATATGGCAACACTTCGAAAAATTCCAATTAGCTTATTACTTGGAATTGCAGAAGTAGAATCAAAATTTAATACTCACGCAGTTAGTGGAAAAGGGTGTGCCGGTTTATTGCAAGTGACCCTCATGTATTGCCGACCTTATTTGCGAGAAAATAAAATTGACTATAGGAAGGACATTCTGTTCGATCCTGTGGTAAATTGTATCTGCGGAATCGGTATGCTTTGTGATTTTCAAAATACTCTCATTGAGAGTGGTATTACTACTCCAGATAATTTTACGTTTGCTTTACATAGTTATTTTTGGGGTCCATCAGGCAGAAATAATATCTATGATTTAAACTACTCAATCAAAGTAATTGACGCAATGAAGCGTTATCAAAAAATTGGTATTCTATAGGAGCATGAGTGATTCTGGCTTTAGAAAAGCAAAGATATCACCTTGAACTTAAACTAAGAACAGAGTATGGGATTCCTGGTTATTTGCTTGAAGGCAAAGAGGAATCCCAACTTACTTTTATGATTGATACTATTCCAACAAACCCCTGGATTTTCTATGATAGGGATAATGGATTTTCAATCAATCTCTGTGAACGATTAGCTACAAAGTTCAAGGTTAATAATAATGTTGAGAAATGTAAGGCATATCTTCAATATTCACTCGATTCCATTGCAGATCAAGGTCACTGTTATGGTCGTGAATGGCAAGTAAAAAGTAAACTTAATCCACAAAATTTTACAGATGCAGAGATTCAATTTGCTATCAATAAGTTACAAGCTAATAAAATATTATACGTAAGTGATAAAAATAATTATTTTCTTAATAAATATTTCTTTGCTGAAAAAGATTTTGCAACAATGTTACTTCGACAGCATTCACTTAATGGAAATTGTACATATTTTAAGCGAAATCAATCAGCTACTTATGATATTTTAACAGACAAGCAAAAAGCTGTTGTTGACGCAATTGAAGAAAATGGTTTAATTATCCTAACTGGTTTACCAGGTACGGGTAAGACTACAACCATTAAAGCTATTGTGGAATCATATGGAGAAGATCAAGTATCGCTCTTTGCCCCGACAGGTAAAGCCGCAGCCAGATTAAGAGAGTTATGCGAATTACCTGCAAGCACTCTACATTCTTATTTCTTTAATCCACAAGGCGATCTTCCTAAAACAATTCAAGATAAAATCATGATCATAGATGAGATTTCTATGTGTGATGTAGAAATCGCCGGATATATTTCTAAAGGTATTCTTGATGGTTGTGTATTGATTCTAGTAGGCGATCCAGATCAATTACCTTCAGTTGGGCCTGGACAAGTATTGCAAGATATACTTGCGTCTAAAGTCGGAGTACGGTATCATTTAACAAAGATTCTCAGGCAGAAGCCGGGTTCAATTATCCAATCTGCTCATTCTATTCATGCCGGTAATAATGTGATTACCGGTGAAGATAATGAGGTAGTAACTTACTTTCCTAATACGTGGGATCTATCTGAGATAACCACAAAACTTTTGAAAAGTAAGGAATGGAAAGATGCTCAGATACTTTCTGTGCTTAGAAATAAAGGCTCTAAAATTATCAATGACGTTGCACGAAATGTCCTTTATCCAAATTCGTCTACAGGATTCGAACCTGGGATGAAAGTAATACATACTAAGAACAATAAGGATCTTGGTGTGTATAATGGAGAAATGGGATCTGTTGTTCGAAAAAATGATAGACTTACAACAGTAGAATTTAAAGATAAAGTGATTGATTATCCCAACTCTCTCTTATGGCAATTAGATTTAGCATACGCAATTACAGTCCACAAATCACAAGGTAGTGAATTTGACAAGACGGTGTTTTTTGTGAATCCAAGTCAAATTACTACAAGAAATATAGTATATACAGGACTAACAAGAGCTAGAAGTCGTGTATTGATAATCGCTCCCCATGCAAATGTGTTACCTACTGCAATTGGTAATAAACAAAAGCCAAGACAAACAAGCCTGTCGTGGTTACTCAAAAAGGAGTCGTAGTGTCGTTACAAAAATACCAAAATACAATCCAGGGGCGTGTTGCTATTGGTGAAAAGCATAAAGAAAAAGGTTATCCTGTAAAATTTGATTACTTTATCTTTACGCGGCCATTTGATCCAAAAGCGAACATGGCTCCGAAGTTTCCTGAAATGACAGAAGTAATTAAAAAGAAGTATAATACTGATAAACCAAAGAAAATTGAAATTACATTTGTATTTGATCATTATGATGAAGTTTTCTATACTGATTATTTAAATTATCCTGGCAAGAAATGTAATTGCAAAGGTAATGGTAAAACTGCCATGCGTGTAATTAATGAAGCTGGTGATAAAAAAGAAGTTCCTTGTGATTATGAAACTTGTCAATTTAGAATGACAAAAACTGATCGTGGTATTATTAATACTTGTAAACCAACTGGTATTCTTACATTCATGATGCCAGAAGCTCCCGTTTCTGGTGGTGTTTGGAAATTTGTAACTCATTCTGAAATGACAATTGGAAAGATTAGTGGTGCATTAAAGAATATTTATGAGATTCGCAAGACTCTCTATGGACTTTGTCTTAATCTGAAAGTTGTTATTGTTCCTATTACAATTAAGGGTCAAACGCAGAATGTTCCAACTGTAGAAGTTGAAGTTCCATTTAGTTGGGACGCTCTTGCCGAAGGTGCTGGTACTAAGATTGGCACTTTAATGG
>TBL_comb47_HYPODRAFT_10006080_pt1 | contig 13174 bp, 10 predicted proteins | sample TroBogypolimnion_40_FD_10682 | JGI IMG/M metagenome (IMG submission 10682)
TGGCGGCGGAACTGGAAGATTTCCTTCTGGCCGTTAAAACAACTCAGCAGACCGGAAAAGTCACAGATCCCAAGGTGACCGGTGAAGACGGCATGAGGGCGCTCAAACTGGCCGTGGATATTACCAAACAGATAGCGGAATATAACGAGCATTACGGCTTCAAGTTTGCAGTACCGGATTGATAAATTAACTTTCACATAACGTGCGAATAAATAAAACATTCAAAACCCTTCAGGTGACGGCCATTTATCAGCCGTTTCCGAGCCTGCTTCACCGCAGTTTTCCGGGTACGCCTGTCCGGGTTAAAGGAGAACTGAAGCGATGAAAATCAGATCGATTGCTTATTCCAAAATCAATTTATTCCTCAAAGTCACCGGCAAAAGGCCTGACGGATATCACGAAATACTGTCATTCTTCCTGCCGCTGGCTTCCCCTGCGGATAATATCGTTTTGACCGTTGACGACCTGACCGTACTCTACGGCATCGAGATCATCTGCCGCGATAAACGGGTTCCCACTGACGAAACCAATATCTGCCACAAGGCAGCCACGAGATATGCCGCCATGACCGGACTGCCCGCCAGATGGCGCCTTGAGATTGATAAAAAGATTCCGGTAGCCGCCGGCATGGGCGGCGGCAGCAGCGATGCCGCCGCAGTGCTGCAAATGCTCCAGAAACATTACAAGCAACTGCCGCTGCCGGTACTGGCCAGAGCCGCAGCGTATGTCGGTGCGGATGTGCCGTTTTTCATGGAGTCACGCCCGGCGATAGCTTCCGGCATCGGCGAAAAACTCGAATTCCTGCCGCCAGGACTGCCGGAAATTCCACTCGTGCTGGTTAATCCCGGTTTCCCCGTAAGCGCCCAGTGGGCATACGAAAACATGGATCCGGCGCTGATCGGGCCGGCGGATAAAGACCGGTTCAATGCGCTGCTCAGCGCCGCCCGCACCGGACATTTCAAAACCTGCGCAAGCCTGCTGCATAATGACCTGGCCCCGGCGGTTATCCATAAATTCCCTGTACTGCAAATCCTGAAAGACCGGCTGGTGGCGCACGGCGCGCTGGGCGCGGAAATGACCGGCAGCGGCCCCACAGTTTTCGCCATCTGCGGTGATTTCGCCCATGCTGAAAAAGTCGCCGCCGCGATGCGCCATGAATTCCCGGAAATGGAAGTCTTCGTCTCCGGCAAAAATCTCAGCTAACTAGATGGGAAGTTCTAAAATTCTAAAGTTTTTAAATAAAAAAACTGCAATCCTCATTTTGGACACATTTTGACATACCATCCCGGAGTGATTGTCCCAAATGACCAAAATCGAACAACTAGAAGGAATTTTCCTTGCCGGGGAATTTGGCTTTCTTGACGTCTTTGACGTATTGAGTAAAGGCCTTTTGAATTGCCTCATGGAGATTGGCGTAGCGTTTGGCATGTTTCGGGGTAAAATCGCCGGACAGCCCCAGGAGGTCAGTCACTACCTGAACCTGGCCGTCGCAATACTCCCCTGCCCCGATGCCGATAGTCGGAATCGAGACCGCCGCGGTAATCTGCTTCGAGACTTCCGCCGGGATGCATTCAAGGACAATACAGAACGCGCCGGCGGCTTCGAGCTGCTTCGCGTCTTCAATCAGGGATTCGGCTTCTTTCTCAGTCTTTCCGGCAATCTTGTAACCGCCGGAGGTGAGCAGTTTCTGCGGAAGCAGTCCGATATGTCCCATCACCGGGATGCCGGAAGCGGTCATCCGCTCCACAATCGGAGCCACAGTGGCGCCGCCTTCAAGTTTCACGGCATTGGCGCCGACTTCTTTAAGATATCTGGCGGCATTGATCAGCGCGCCGTTGATATCCGCCTGGTAGGTCATGAACGGCATGTCGCCGATGACAAAAGCCTCCGGCGCGCCGCGACGGACAGCGGCGCAGTGATGGAGCGACTCCGCCAGCGTCAGCGGCAGCGTGTTGCTGTAACCGAGAACGGCGTTGGCGACGGAATCACCGACCAGCAGTATTTCCACGCCGCAGGCATCGGCCAGCGCCGCGGTCGGGGCGTCATATGCGGTAAGAACCGCGATCTTCTCGCCGCGTTCTTTCATTTTACGAAAAGAGCTTACTGTCAGTTTTTTCACGCTGCTCATAACTTTCACCGTTCATCAAAATTAAGTTGTTGTGCTTAAAGACTGTAGTTTGTTTTTATTTTTTTTCAAATGGGTTTTACAAATAAAGGTAATTGCGGTATTGTCTAGACACGGAGAATTCAGCAAAAACGACAAATCCTCCATGAAAGCAGAAATATAATGAAAAAATCGAAAGCGCAAAAGTGGTTTGACCGGAAAAAGAGAAAACGGGCTCAGATCCCTACTATAAAAGGCACCATCTCCATCACGTCCGGAGGCTTCGGCTTCCTGCGGGTTGAAGCCGGGGAAAATGACGAGAATAAACCGGAAGACGTCTTTATTCCACCCCAGTTTCTCAAAGGTGCGATGGACGGGGATGAAGTAGAGGCGACCCTGCTGGAAGAGCGCCGCGAACAGGTCGAAGGCCGCGGGCCGGCGGGTAAAATCGTGGAGATCACTAAACGTTCCCGGGATTTCATCGTCGGCGAGCTGATTTCCGCTCACAGAGTACGTCCGCTCAACAAGCATCTGCCCGATGACATTGAAGTCAGCGGCAGCCTGTGCGGCGCCAAGCGCGGCGACTGGGTGAAAGTCAACCTGAACTTCAACGCGGAAACCAAACAGTCAAAACGCGGTTCAATCACGGAGACATTCGGCAAAGCCGGCGAGATCACTGCCGACATTGACGCCATTATCGCTGAATATAAGCTGTGTCCGCCATATACCACCGAAGAAAATGACGCCGTAATGCATCTGACGTCGCGGGATATTGAGCGCCAGGATCTGCGCAAGCTGTTCTGCGTGGCGATAGACCCCCACGACGCCAAAGACGTTGACGACGCGGTATCCATCGCGCCGGGCAAAAACGACAGTGAAGTTGAGTTAGGGGTGCATATCGCCGACGTCGCCGCCTGGATCACTCCCGGCAGCGCATGGGATAAAAAGGCTTATGAACGCGGCTTCACCGCTTATCTGCCAAGCCGGACGCTGCCGATGCTGCCTAAACTGCTGACTAAGAAAATCAGTCTGTACGGCGGGGTGGACACCTTTGCCCACACCATCATCTTTACCGTTCACAGACACAGCGGTCGGATACTTGGCGCAAAGCGTTTCCACAGCATGATCAATGTAAAAGCCAACCTGACCTACGAACGGGTGCAGGACTTCATTGACACCGGCAACGCCAAAGGCTGGACGAAGACTTTCGCCGCCAGTCTCGGACAGCTGGTGGACCTGACCAGAATCATGCGCGAATACCGCAGAACACACGAAAAATTCCTGGATATGGCGATCCCGGAAATCAGAGTGGTATGTGATGAAAGCGAAAATAAAATCATCGGACTGGAACGCAAACTTCAACGTGAATCCGAGCAGTTGATCGAGGAATGCATGCTGGCGGCCAATACCGAAGTTGCCGGGGAGCTGATCAGAAAAGCCATGCCGGGACTTTTCCGGGTGCATCCGGAACCGGACCCCGCGAAACTGGAAGAATTCAACGCTCTGATGATCAGCGCGTTCGGCATGAATCCGGGCGATCTCTCCAGCCGCACCGCCTGCTGTCATTTCCTTGAAGATCTGCCTGACTCGCCGCGCAAACCGGTCATTCTCAACGCGTTTCTCCGCTCCCTGCCCCGTGCGTCATATACGGAAGCCCACGGACTGCATTTCGGGCTGGGCAAGACGCAGTACAGCCATTTCACCAGCCCCATCCGGCGTTATACCGACCTGGCAGTGCATCAGCAGTTGTGGAACAGCGATTGCAACGGGCGGCTGAAATCCGCCAAGACCATGGAGAAAATAGCTGAAAGCTGTTCAAAGAAGGAAATTAATATTGACGATGCCTATTATACGGCCAACGACCGGCTGAAACTGCGTTACCTTGAAGAGCAGCTCCAGACCGGCAGGGAAAACCTGCACGAAGGCATGATTTCGCGGATTGTCACCGGCGGTCTGCTGGTTGACATCCTCGACCTGGGCATTCTGGGTTTCGTGCCGCTCGAACATCTGCCGGGCAAATTCCGGCGGACAGGCGAGATCCTGAAAGCCGACCGCGGCCACGCCACCTATAAATGCGGCGACTATATTTATCTGAGACTGGCCGATATAGATTTCATCCGCGGATCAGCCATTTTCCGCCCGGTAAACTGATCCAACTTAACCCATGAAAGACTGAACTTAAAATGAGCATTTTTGAAGCAACCATGCTGGTCTGCTTCGGCGCGAGCTGGCCGCTGGCAATATACAAGACCGTCAAAGCGAAGAATCCGGTCGGCAAAAGTGTGCCGTTCCTGTATCTGGTGCTGATCGGATATATAGCCGGATGCATGCACAAAGTATATTTCAACTTTGACAAAGTATTCTGGCTGTATACCCTCAACGCCATGATGGTGCTGGTGGATCTGATCCTCACTCACTACTACATCAACCGGAACAAGCAGTTAAACCTGTAAGGTTATTTGTAGCTTTGGCGCAAGTGTCTGGTAACCAGCATATCAGCTGATGCCGCTTTTTTCTGACCCTTGGCCGGAGTAAAGACAACCGTTTTGGTTTCCCCGGGAATCAGCGTGAAACTGTTGTCGCTGAAAATCCCGTCCATATCTTTCATCTCCATGGTCAGGAAAAAGGCAGGCTTGTCAGTGGTAAGCTTGATTTCCAGACCGCCGTTGCATTTCACGGCCTTGGCGCTAACTTTCGCCTGGGCCAGTTCACAGCGTTTATACTGGGTAAAGAAATGCTCATTGCGCTGACTGTATTTCTGACCGCCTGCTTTTGCTTCCAGACGCATATACATGAATCCGGCTTCTGGCGCGGCGATCAGCTTGCCGGCCGGGTAAACCGCCACTTTGGCCGCGCTGCCGGCTTTGACCCTGGACTTCAACTCGATCTTCTTCATCACGCCGCCGGCAAAGTCGGTCACGGACAAGGTTATAGCACATTCCGCATCGGTCATGAGGTCATTCGTCACCCATACTTCAACTTCGCCGCTCTTGTTCTGGAATGAGGATATTATGACCGGAGCGAAGAAGCGTTTGGCATGATAATGCAGCTGCTTCCAGCGGCCGAAATAGTCAATGCTCGCCCAGGACGCTACAGGCCAGTTGTCGTTCAGCTGCCAGTAAATCGCCCCCATGCACACCGGCCGCAGATGCCGCCAGTATTCCACTGCGGTCTTGATCGCCTGCGCCTGCTGCACCTGACTGAGATATACGAAGTTTTCGAAACCCTCCGGGATACGGAAATAGGTCGCGAACATATTGATGATTTTGGAATTGCCCGCATGATTGCGCTGATGATGCTCCATTACCGGCGAGGTAACATTGAAGTCGCCTTCCCCGGCAAACTGCCGGATGGTCTTCATTTCCGGGAACGACTGATAGCCGAATTCCGAGCAGAAACGCGGGATGACGTCATAATATGCCTCGAACGGTTTGCCGGAATGCCATACTTCCCAGTAATGCATATCTCCCTGCTTGTCATCGTGCCAGCCGTCACCGTAGCTTTCCGGACCGTTGCACGGCGAACTCGGCCAGAAAACGCGTTCCGGATCAGCGGCTTTTACGGCTCTGCCGAGGTCCCAGTTGAGTTTGGCGTAATTCAGCAGATATTTTTCGCGGGTCTCCTTAGTGCCGTACCAGCCTACAGCGCCGGCAACTTCATTGTCGCCGCACCAGATCACGATCGAAGCATGACTGCGCAGCCGTTTAACCTGATATTCGGCCTCTTCCCTGACCAGCGCCGTAAAGCTTTCAGTTGAAGGATATAGCGCACATGAGAACATCATATCGTGCCAGAGCATAATGCCTAGACGGTCGCAGATGTTATAAAAAGCATCATTTTCATATTGTCCGCCGCCCCACACCCGAATCATGTTCATATTCGCGGCCACCGCGTCCTGCAGCAGTCGTTCAAAGACTTCTGCCGTCTGGCGCTGCGGGAAACCGTCAGCCGGGATCCAGTTGGCGCCTTTGCAGAAAATATCCACCCCGTTTATGCGGAATGTCATGCTGACGCCGATCTTGTCTTTCTTATTGATCAGCTCAACTTTTCTCAGCCCGATTTCCTTTTGAACACACTCATCAGCGGTTGCCACGGAAAGCTTATACAAAGGTTGTTCCCCGTGCCCTGACGGCCACCACAAAAGAGGCTTGCTTATCTCAAAGACAGTACGGACAATATTCATTCCGGACTTCAATGAAACAGGCACTTCCTGCTTCATTCCGCCGAACTCGACCTTCAATACTGTTTTCCCGGACGAAGTGGCAAAAAGCTCGGTTATGACCGTAACTTTGCACTTGTCCTTGAGGTGAGCCTGTTCGGTATAAACATGCTCAATGCGGCAGCTTTCAACGCCCTGTAAATAGAAGTCGCCGTAAACCCCGGAAGGAATCATGCAGATACCCCAGTCCCAGCCGGCATGACACTGTGTTTTGCGGACCATGTTCATGTGCGGAACCTGGTTATTACCGGTCCACGGCACAGGAAACGGCTGTTTTTCGGCTTCCAGCGCCGCCCTCTTGACCGGACTGCGGAACACTATTTGGATCGTGTTTTTGCCGGGATTCAGCAACTTTTTGACTTCAAAGCGGTAACGCCGGAACATGTTTTCTGTTGTGCCCGCTTTTTTTCCGTTTACGGATATTTCCGCGAAGGTATCCAGGCTGTCAGCGTTCAGAAAAACAGATTTTCCCGCCAGCAGTTCTTTGGTGACTTGAAAGTCCCGCTGATAGGACCAGTCGCAATCACGCACCCATTGAACATCATTTTCGTTCATTTTCAAGTATGGATCGGCTATTTTGCCCGCAGCCAGCAGCGCGCTGTAATTATCGCCGGGAACATCAGCCTGAATTTTAAGTTTCCGGTTGACGCATTCCAGATTCCATTTTCCTGCAAGATCTATTCTGTTCATACTATTGCCTCTTATTTTAAAAATCATTATTTTTTATTAATGATACAAAAATACATATTATTAAATAACTTTTCTACTACAATATTTTCAAAAAAGATACTATATTGATATATAATATAATTTTTTAAGGTAAAATATGATAAAACTGCAAAAAAACATCGTAAAAATTTCGGACGTCAATCCTGGAACACTTCAGGATACCACCTTTTTCCCGCATGAAATTTACGAAGAGCATTCACATGATTTCTACGAGTTCTTTACTATCCTCGAAGGCTCCATGCTCCATAAACTTAACTCTGTGTCAACGATGCTTCATCCGGGTTCGATCTGCTTCATCCGTCCTGATGATGTCCACGGAATCGGCAATCCGTCCGACACGGTGAAACTGCGTATTAGCAACATCGTCTTCAGCCGCGAAGTTTTCACTGAAACTCTGCTCTTTTTCAACAATTCCATCAAGTTCAATCCTGATGAACATTCGGGCATTATCACAAATCCGTCCGATAATGAACGGAAACTGTTCGCTGAAAAAATCGAACAGATCCGTAAATTCAGCGAAAAAACTGAATATCTCCAGATGAAAACAACCGCTATAAAAAGTCTGATTCTGGACTTTCTGCTTATGCTGTACCAGCGAACGGCGCTTTATCCGAAAACCGCGCCGGACTGGCTGGCGGACGCCTGCAGTGAAATGCGCAAAAAGGAGAACTTCACCGCCGGACTGCCCGTCTTCATAAAACTCTCAGGCAAAAGCCAGGAGCATCTGACCAGATACATGAAAAAATATTTCAACGATACACCGCAGGCGTTCATCACCCGGCTCCGTATCCATGAAGCCGCCGGACAACTGCGCAACACCCGCAAAACAATAGACGATATCATGTATGAAACCGGCTTTAACAACATTTCATACTTCCGGCGGTGTTTCTGCCGCCAGTACGGCGACCCGCCCGGCCGCTATCTGCGCAAATCCCGCAGCCTCTTCAACCCCCAACGCTGACGTCACTTAGCCGGACAGGTAAGAATCAGGCGGAGACCGCCGTAACAACTGCCGTCGCCGGGATTATTGTAATCCCGGTTTACAGACTGGCAGGCATCATCGTCGTCCGCCCAGCTGCCGCCGCGCGTCACCCGGAAGCCGCCGCCGGAAGCGCATTGCGGGTCTACCAGCAACGGCTTCCGCGTATCGTAATCGCCATAGTAATCATGGCACCATTCCCAGACGTTGCCGTGCATATCATAAAGTCCCCAGCCATTAGGCTTTTTGCCGCCCACGCGATGAGTGGCTTCTTCGCTGTTGCCGTCATACCACCCGGCCGGATCCAGATTGTCCGCATCGTAATCCCCGGTCGTGCCGGCGCGGCAGGCGTATTCCCATTCCGCTTCTGTCGGCAGACGGAATACCGCACCGCCAAGCTGATTTTTCAATTTATCGTTCAATTTCGTGATGAACTGCTTACAGTCATCCCAGCTGACCGTTTCCACCGGAAGATCCGAACCTTTGAATTTTGACGGATTATTCCCCATTACCGACTCCCACTGCTCCTGGGTAACTTCATATTTACCCATATAAAAGCCGCGGCTGATCTGCACCGGGAATTTTGCTTCGCCCATAAAGAACTTGCCTGACGGGATGTACACCAGTTCAAGTTTTGCGCCGCCGCCCAGTTTTACCGTTTTGTCTATTGGCAGATTCAGGCCTGTTGACTCTTTCTGCTGACGAGCAACAGCATCCGCCACATCAGAAGCAGTGGCGTTGCAGATTGCCTGAGCCTGCGCGGCGGATTTGTCATCCTGGGCATAAATCGGGACAGCTAATATCACTGCAATCAGAGCAGCCATTCTTTTAAGCATATTGACATTCTCCGTTATTTTAATTGATTTAGGAACCGATTGCAAAACTTGAGTTTTGCATGAATTTAGAATCTAGAATCTAGAATTCAGAATGGAATTCGAACTAAAATACGGATTTATTCTGACTCCTGTCTCCTGAATTCTGACTACTTTTGCAATTACCTCTTAGTACTATTTTATTTCTGCTTATGGACCTGGTACTTATCAATCTTCGGCGTCTTTACCCAGCTTTACCTTATCGACCAGTGAAACATGGCCCACCACCCAGCCGTCGTCGAGCGGGTTGTTGACACGGGCGTTCAGATCTCTATACAGCCTGCGCATGTCGATGATACCGCCGATCATGAACCAGACCGTCGATACCACGCCGACGACAACTCCGATCACAATAATGGTGATATAGAAATACATGCTCCACCATGACGCCGGCCACGGCGAGATCCAGTCCCAGATCGCCACCACCACAAACGAGATGACAAATTGAAAGACGATGGAAAACCAGAACACGCTCCACGCGATGATTTTGTCGCCGGTGGTATATTCGTCGTCAATCCCGACCAGTTTCCCGCAGACAGTCTTCCAGTTCCAGGGGGTCTTTTCCTCCTGGCTTTCGCCGTCGCTGTATTTACCGCGGTGCAGCATCCGGTCCATGTTGAACGGTTTGCGGTAAGTAATCATTGAACCGACAATATACGCGCCCACGCCGAACATCATGGCGAGAAAATAAATTTCATAGGAATTGATCGGAAACTTAACCGGATTCATTTCCCAGACGATGTATGGCGAGCACACCAGATTGACGTTCTCAAATAATTTTTCCAGGTATTTCAGGTTGCCGGTATCGTGCAGCCACGGATAGACCCGGTTGCTCCAGGTCTGCTGCAGTATCAGTCCGGCCAGCGAAGTGCCGGAGCCGAAAATCAGCGCGCCAAACGCGCCGGTGGTCGTACCGAACCGGGTATAGAGCCCGCCGACCATGATCGGGCCGGCCGCTCCTAACCACAACGAGCACATGATGGAGATAAACATCGCAATATAGTCCATCTGGGTGAAAAGCAGTGAGAAGATCAGGAAAAAGAAACACACGCCAATCGACATCCCGCGCAACCAGGACAGATGTTCCGCCGGCTCGAAAGGGGTTTTTCGGAACGGCATCACCACGTCCTGAACCAGCGTGGCGGAGGCATTGAAGATCCGCGAGTTGTCGGTGGCCAGTAACAGCATCACCATCAGCAGAATGAACAACCCCATGATCCCGATCGGCAGTTGTTTGCGCAGCACCATCGGCGCCATCATCTGATAATACAGTGTGCGGAACTGCTGGAACAGCGAGTTGCCCTCCGGAGTATCCGAAAGGTGTTTATGAACGGTTTCCAGATACTGCGTGTCCGGGTTGTTTATCCGGGAATAAGGTTTATCGACTCCGATCGTATGTTTCGCCGGTGGAATCGCGGCGATATCCTGCTCGATTTTCGCCCGGACGGTTTTATCGGCGATTGTCTCTTCCACCGCCTTGTTGACCAGGTTGGTCCGGATCTCCTTGGCTTCGCCGGCGAAGCGGCTGGAGAGCATCACGGTAACCATGAACAGTGCCAGCATCGTCATCATCAGCGAGGAAAATCCGTTACGCCAGGCGCCAAGCACCCCGGCCATCTTCTGTTCGTGAGCGTTGCGTCCGGAATTCGAAGTGTCGTTGCCGATCCAGGCCGCCCGGTTGAGAATGGTTCCCGCAATGGCGACTACCAGCGAGAACAAGTTGAAGTCGCGCAGACTGCTGATGTCTTTCGGGTTCAGAAAGCTTTCTCCCGGAACCCGGTCAAGCATCACCGGCGCCACGTCCGCGGCCCACGAAACTTCACAGAGCACCACAACGGTAAAAATCACGAAGATAGGATAGGACATCAAGCCCTGAAGCGCATCGGTAACCAGCAGCGACACCCGGCCCCCCGGCCAGATAATCAGCATGGCCAGAAACAGCACGATCACGATCACCACCACCATAGTCGACACATGCCAGCCCCAGACGCTGACCGTCAGCGGCAGTCCTAAAATATAGATAAAGAAGCGCGCTGTCACCGCGGGTCCGATCGCATTGGTCATCATTTCCGCCACAGTACGGATAAAAGCGGCGATGATTCGCAGCGACCGGTTGTAACGGATTTCCAGAAATTGTCCCATGGAAAGACACTTAGTCTGACGGAACCGGTACAGGCAGTATCCGGTCAGCGCCATGAAAATCCCGAGCGGAATGGTGATTTTACCCCAGAAACCCAGCGCCATCCCGGCCTGGTATTCGCTTTCGCATAGCGCGATCAGCGTGATCACTGCCAGTCCGGCCTGCAGATCGCCGACGCTGATTACATAGCGTCCGGCCACGCGCCCGGCCGCTAGAAAGTCAACGATCCCGCGGATGTACTTCCGGGAATGAATGGCCATTCCAACAATGACCGCCAGAGGAATAAGCGTAATACACCAATCGATCCAATGCATAGAAACCGTCCTTTTGTTTTGTAATTAATACAAACTATTTCTAACATTTGCCTGTGCAGTTATTCATAACTGTAATATCCCTGCACTCTACTTTACAAGAACATTAAATTTTTACAATTTACGAATATCATCATTACAACATAACGTGTCCGGGAATACGGGGAAGTTTGAGAAGAATGGGATAAACTGGGATATATTTTCCCACTCCCCGCGTTCCACTTTCAACTCCCGGGGTCGCTGGCTCCCCCATTTTGGATATCTTTCTCGCTCATTTTAAACACCTATACCGAAACCAATCCGATTCAGCGAAAGATCATGGATGCATTCGGCGTCAGCATCCAGACATAGTTACATATTTTCGGGAATTCAGGATTTTAATCAATATACTCTACCGGATAGAGCATCGTATCGCAAAACTGCCGCAGGAGATGCCGGAAGCACAGAAGCTGGCATTGCGCCAGAAACGCGCTCAAAGAGTAATGAAACGCTTTTTCGACAAAGTCAAAAGTTCTCATGCTCTGCCGAAAATCAACTCTCGGCAAGGCGCTGACATATGCCGCCAACCATGAACAGCCGGTTAAAAACTATCTGCCGGACCTGCGCTTCAAGCCGGACAATAATGTAGCGGAACTGGCTATCCGCCGGGTCTGTATTGGAAGACGCAATTTCCTCTTCGTCGGCAGCAAACGCGGCGGCGAAACCACCGCCATCTTCATGAGCCTCATCGCCACCTGCAAAGACAATGGCGTCAATCCACACGAATATCTGAAAGACATACTCGCCAGAATCAATTCTCATCCATTCCGGAAGCTGGCGGAACTGCTGCCGCATAACTGGAAAGCCGCGGAAAAGAAATAAATCAAAGTTGTCAAAACCGTGCGCTGTCTTCCGTGTCATGGACTCGTCGGGGGCTTACTTATCAACATATCAATTTTTAGTCCGTGGAAGTTGGGTTAGCATTCAGCAAGTTGTTCGTAAACGTGGACTCGTCGAGGGCTTACAAACAAACCATAGATGCATTGGAATAGTGTGGAAGGAATCAGAATCAAAACTTACTGGCAGGCATTGCAGAGCGATTCCGGAGGGCGGATTAATTTGCCTTCACTGCCGACACATGCCAGCACGACATAGCCGCGGGCCAGTATTTCCCCGCCGCGCAGGATTTCAGAAGCCATTTTAATTCTGACGCCTTTGATTTCTTCGACATAGCTTTTGAACGTCAGCAGTTCATCGTAGTGAGCGGGGGACAGATATTTGCAATATGCCTCTGAAACCGGCAGAAAAACGCCTTCTTTTTCCAGAGTGCTGTAAGGCAGTCCGGCATCACGCAGCATTTCGGTACGGCTGCGCTCAAAATACACCAGATAATTAGCGTAATAAACCACTCCCATCTGGTCTGTGTCAGCATAAGGCACACGGTATTGCATCAGGTGAATTTTCATTTTATATACCTCAGAATCTGTTCGATTACCTGTTCGATAGACATCCCGCTGGTATCAATCAGGATTGCGTCATCGGCCTTTTTAAGGGGAGCGGTTTTCCGGGTGGAATCCAGCAGATCACGTTCGGCAATGGCTTTGGCTATGGATTCACCGGTTGCGCCGTCTGGAGCCTCGCCATCCTGCGCGAGCCGGCGTCTTGCGCGCTCTTCGGGGGTGGCAGTAAGAAAAAATTTATATTGGGCATCCGGAAAAATTACGGTGCCGATATCGCGGCCTTCCATGACAATCCGGCCGAGCTTGGAGAATTCGCGCTGCTGATCTATGAGCCATGCCCGGACATTAGGCAGAGCGGCAACCGGGCTGACGAATGACGCG
>TBL_comb47_HYPODRAFT_10006081_pt1 | contig 13169 bp, 12 predicted proteins | sample TroBogypolimnion_40_FD_10682 | JGI IMG/M metagenome (IMG submission 10682)
GGCGGTGGCCCGGGCGGACCTCCGGCATCCGGGCCGGCTTCGGTGGGCGGCGGTGGCGGCGGATTGTTGTCGCCAGGATTGTTCTGCGCGACGGCTGAACCCAGCAGTCCCGCCAGGCCGAAGGCCGTCAGGCTCAAGATGATTTTTTTCATTGTGTTTCCTTTGCTCGTTTCTCCATGAGTCGTTTCAAAACATCATTTACCTCGCCGCCCGCCACCGGCGCGGCAGCCGGGGTTTCGCCGCCGGACGAACTGGTCGTCTCGGTCGATGAACCGCTTTCGCCGGCGGGCACTTCGCCCGCACCGGCCAGCGCCCACTTGCCATTTTCTTCGCGCATCACGTCACCGACTTTTAAATGCAGCGTCTCCTGCTGGTTGGTGGATTGCAGCGTCACGCGGCCCGTCACGATTTCCGTGACCGTGTAGCCGGCGATTTTTTCCGTGGCCGGCAACACTTTTTTCAATTCATCACTATTGCCACTGAAAAACGCGAACATGCCCTTTTCATAACTCATCGTGCCGACGAGCGAAAACGCCGGCGCCGACGGCGAAACACGCGTTTTCGTCCGCGGCGGCCGCGAGCGGCTGGAGGAATAATGCGGCTGGCGGTTGGGATCGAAAATATTCCGGTCGGTGATGAACCGGCTGAACGCCGGATAATCCGTCGCGCGCGGCACGTTGCTGTTCGTCTGCGCGAACGCCGACCAGCCGCCCGCCAACGCGAGCGCCACGATAAAGGTTGTGCGAAGACGTTTCATTTTTTATCCGGTTGCACGAGCGCCAGCCCGTTGATTTCCGTGCTCAAAGTCATTTGCTGTCCTTCCTTGTCCCGCGCGCTCAGCTCCAATGAATCCAGTCGCAGCGCCAGCGGACCTTTTTCGAGGTCATACAAAAATTTGCTCAGCGTACCCAGGTTACCGGCCGTTTCCACGCGGCAGGTCAGCGTCAAATAATTGGTGGACTCGTTTTTCCACTGCGGCATCAGGCTTGTCACCTCCGCGCCGCTGCTGCGCGACCAACCATCCACCGCTGTCAGCAATTTTTGCTCCGCCAGCGAGGTGTTGGCTGACAGCGCGGCCGCCTGCATTTCCGCCCAACGGCTGCGAATGCCCGCCTCACGCTTGAGCAGTTTTGCCCCGTCATTCACTTTCGTTTGCAATTCCTTGATCTGCGTCTGCCGCGCCGACCACAGGCCGCCGAGCGGGGTGAGCACAAAATCCACACCCACCCATAAAGCCGCCGAGACGATGACCAGCACCACCAAGAAATCCTGACGGTTTTTAATTTTCACTGCCGCCTCCGTTGTTAAAGGTGAATCCAAACACAAATTGCATCGGCGCCTTGCCCCGGACCTGCTCCAGCTTTAAGCCCGTCACGCCCTCCGCCGCGCGTAATTTCGCCTGCATCGCCAGCAGCGCGGCGTAATCCCGCGCCGTGCCGGAACACGTCACCGTGCTGCCGTCGCGCACCTCGATGTTTTTCGCCGTCACCGAGCCATCCTCCGGAAACGCCAGCGACAATTGCCGCAACAGGGAAAGGTTTTTGAACGACCGGTCATTCCACGAACGATACTGCCGGATGTTATCCGAAATCGTTTGGAGTTCCCCGACCGGCTTCGCCATATGCGTCCATTGCGACCGCAAATGCGCGAGCTGCACCTGCTGGTAGCCGAACACGCCGCCCAACACCAGTGCCACCGCCGCGCCCACCGCGCCCGCCGTACGCAGCCGGCCGGCGGAATATTTCGCGGCCAACTGTTCGAGCAAATTCGGCTTCGGCGGCAGAAATTCAAACGCCGGCCGCTGGCCCGTCAACACCCGCGCCGCAAGACTGAAGGCCGGCGACAGCGAAACTTCCGCCGGCAGTTGCGCGCCAAATTCATCCGCCGCGTAACCTGCGACGACTTCGATTTTCAAACCCAGTGGCGCGTAGCGCGGTTCCAACGTGTCGGCGAGTTCCCGCGCCAGATCGTGCGGACCAAAAATGCGAATGCGCCGCAGCGCGCTGCGGATTTCGGCGGGCAACTGGCCGAGCGTGACGCGCGTTTCGCGGGCCACCACGTCCGCAAGTAGCACCCGCTGACCGGCCTCCTCGGTCACCGCGCCTTCCAGCGCGCGCAGCGCGGCCACGCCGCTGCCGGCAGAGATTTGCAGGGCTACTTTGCGTTCCCCCACCGCGAGCGCCAGCACGCCGTTGGATTTTTCGTCGCCGGGCGCCGACAACGCAGCGATGCCGAGCGCAAAGCTAACCGGTTTCAATTTGGCCGCCGCCAGAATATTTTCGAGCGTCGCCAGATGCGTGCCGGGAATGGCGGCGAACAGCACGTTGATTTTTTCCGTGCCCAGCGGAATGCGCGAATCGGCGATTTGCAGGGTTGCGACGTCGGAATGGAATCCTTTTTCGGCCTCCATTTGCAACAGGCTGGCGGCGTCCGCCGCCGGCAGCGCCGCCGGCAATTCGGTCTGTGCTGTCAGCACCCATTTCAGCGGCACGCCAAAAACACAATGGCGTTCGCGCACGCCAGCGGCGTCGAGGTGGTTGCGGATTTCGCGGCCGACGAGTTCCGGCGCGGCGGTGAGCGGATCCAGCGCGAGCGGGGCGGAAAAACTATGCAACACGGTGAGCGCGCCGTTGGTCCGCCGCAGCACCACGCCGTCCAACCGGCCGCCGTCGAGCGCGAGGCCGAGCACGGTGGTCAGCTTTTTCGGCCCGCCGAATTTGAATTTGGAATCAGCTTTCATTGCGTATCTTTCGCCAGCAAAGTTTCCCGTGCTTTTTCGCCCAGCGCCCAGCCGAGCCGGCTCAGGTCCTGGCGGTATAAAATTTTGGGCGTGCCGTCGCTCACATCATAAATAAATTTCACGCGCCGGTAGCCGCGACCATACGGCCCGACCGCCGCGATGTCAGCGGTGAACTGGTAGCTATGAGTGGTGAGCCAATCTTGTTTGGCGAGCGCGGTGATGACGGAATTATTATTGCCGAGCGCGTCAATGATCCACGCGATGGAGCTGAGGTTGTTCGGGTTTTGCTGGCGATACGTGATCAGCGTCTGCGCGGCGCTGAGGGCGGTCTGTTCATCCACGCCGGCCCCCATGAACATCGCGGTGAGCACGTCGGAGTTAGCGGTGTTGACATTGACGCGGTTGCGCAGATAGGTGTTGGTTTTGGTCGTCACGTTGCTTGCGATGCGGGCAAAATCATCGGAATTCATGCCGGCGTTTTTGCAGCGCAGGGCAAAATCCAAAATACCGTTCACGGTGTTAACCGTCTGGGGATTGTTCGGATTGGGATGAATGGTCCGGTATAGGGAACTGGCCATGCTGGTGGCGCTGCTGGTGCCGGCGTTTTGAAACAGGGTGCGGAACTGACTTTCCGAAGCAGTGTTCACATTCGTCAGCGACGAGCCGTCGGCGTGAAAATTTGGCTCGCGGGTGTACACCGTTACGTAGTCAAACAGGCCGGGATCGAGTTCGCCGTTGCTGTTCAGGTCTTTTTCATTCGCATCCAGCACGCCGTTGCGGTTCAAATCTTCGCCGGCGAGCATATCTTGGGTGGCCCCATAAACCAGCCGCAATTCGTCCACCGTTTCAAAGGGCGCGTATTTCGGCGCGTAGCCGAGCGACGTGTAATCGAGCGAGACAATGCCATTCGTGCCGCGCCAATCCATGATGGCGTCCGCAAAATCCGTGGTGATGTTCGGCAGATATTGAAACACATTCGTGCTGACGTTGTTCAAATTCAATTTGCCGCCTTCATCCACCAGCCCAAAATATGGCTCGGTGGCATTGCTCTCGTTCGGGTCGCGGCCAATGAGCCAAAACTTCGCATCGCCAACGGAAACCGCCGCGCACTTAAACTGCGTGTTGTCCGGCACCGCCCCGTTGGTCGCGTAATTTTGCAGCGCCAGACTGACATAGCGGGCCGCGCCCTCAATGGCTTGATCGGCTATTACACCGCTCACGCGGTTGTCCGCCGCGCGGAGTTCGTAAGTCATCGTGTTCGCAAAATAAAGCGCGATGCTCACGAGACCGATGCACACCCACAGCACGATGATAAGCACGGACGCGTTTTCGCGCCGGTCGGCAAATCGTGGTGATTGTGGCTGCAATTTCATTTTAAGTTCCCGTTGTGCTGGTCAAAACCATGTTCGTCCGCGTTAGCGAATCAATCGGCACCACCAACTGAATCGGCTCCGTCGTCTTGTCCGCGCCGGCCATCTGGATTTGCACGCGCACGGCCACCGGCAAATTCGTGGTGCTGGTATTCGGATCGGTCGTGTCCCAAACCTCATTCCACTGCGTGCCGTCGTAGCCGGAAAACGTTACACTTTGCACGCCGCTCAACAACAGTTGGTCGGTCACGTCCGGCGGATTGATGCTCAATAAATTCCGCGTCACGCTGCGATACAAATCCCGGCGACCGGAACCGTCCGCAGAATTCTTCAGTTCATACGTCACGCGCTGGATGTCCGCCCACGGCGAATTCTCGCTTAGCGCACCGGTCGCGGTGAACATCTCCACGGCCACCGGGTCGGTGACGCCGATGCTGGTGAGGCCGTTACCGGCGCGAAAGCCGCCGGACAAAACTTTGCTCGTGCCGTTCGTCGGCGTAACCATGCATTGCAGATCGCGACGCAAAACGGTGCAGGTCTGGTCCACTGGCGTCGCGGCGTCTACCACATTCGTCGTCACCTCGCGCAGATGCAGCGCGGTGAAGAGCACTGCATTGACCGCGACCAAAACGATGGCCGCCACGCCGATGGCGAGAATCATCTCGACCAGCGTGAACGCCTTTTCGTTATTGGTTTTTATGGTCATTGCGTCGAATTCATCGTCGTCGTTCCCGGCGGCACCGCCAGGGTGTTCAGCTTCACCGCATAATCTTTGCCCTGCGCTGAAAATTTAACTTCCGCGGTCAATGTCATCAGTGCCGCATTCTCCGGCCACGCCGCGCTCGTGAGCGTCCAGCGGAATTCTTCCGCGCCTTCGCTCGTCGTGCCGCTCTGCGTACCGTTGCTCCAATTCGTCGTCACCAGACTCTCGTTCAAAATCCGGTCCGCCACGCGCGCCGCCGCACCCTTGCGCGCCGCCACTTCGCCGGCGAGGCTTGCCAAATGCATCGCCTCGACCGCCGCCGGAATCACGATGGCGAGGAACAGCATCGCCGCCAACACCTCGGCCAGCGTGAACGCGCGACAATTTCTATTTCTCGGTGTCGCGAATGTCATAACCCGTACGCCCGCTGTTCAAACTCAGCCAGCGCGAAAAGCCCGCGCTATCCGTCAATTTCAAAACCGGCGGACTGTCCTCATCCACCGCGCCGTCCGCCAGAAATTTTATCGCCGGCAAATTTTTAAACGTCACCGGCGCCGCCGTACCGATATTTTGCACCGCAAGTTGCAAGGTCGAATCCACCGTCAAATTCTCCGCCTTCGCGTCGCCGTTCTGGCCGCTCGTCTCGGCTTCAAGGCCGTAATGGCCGGCTTGTTCATCCAACCACAAGACCATCGCTGCGCCCTCGGAAACCGCGCGGCTTTGGCCCGCGTGCATCAGCGCCGCCAGCCGCCGCGCCTCGGAATCCAGCGCCCGGCCGCGCACGAAATTGGACAGCGCCGGCGCCGCGAGCGACGTGGCGATGACCAGCAGCGCGAGCACCAAAATCAACTCCACCAACGTGAAGCCGGATATCATTCTCATCCTCCTGCGCATCCTCCGCCTCGATTTGGAGGACGAAAATGACGCTGAGCATGAGGACGAAAACTTCATTCAAATTCCAAAATTATTTCGACCAGTTGCCCACGTCATCGTCGGTGCCTTCCTTACCGTCTGGTCCGACCGACAGCAAATCGTAGGAACCCGCGTTGCGTTTGCCGGGAAAATAATAAACGTAGTTGTTGCCCCACGGATCCTGCGGAATTTTTTCCAGATACGGGCCGTGCCAATTTTTCGCGTTGCTCGGCGCGGAAACGAGGTCCTGAATAGATTTCGGATAAAATCCGTTGTCCACCTCGAACGCGTCGAGCGCGGTTTTGATTGAGGACAAATCGGCATGCGCGGCGGTGGCGCGGGCCTGCTCGCTGCGCCCGACGATTTTCGGAATTACCAGCGCGGCGAGAATGCCGATGATGGTGACGACCAACAGCATTTCCACCAGCGTGAACGCGCGGCGCAATTTCGTTTTTTGAAGGAATGTCGTTTTGATTTTCATAATGTTTAAATGTTATTTGATATAATCCTGCAACGAGAAAATGGGCAGCAACATGCTGATAAAAATGACGCCGATGAAACCGGCGATGAGAAACAGCATTAGCGGCTCGGCGAAGGCAACGGCGGTTTTCAGATTTCGGTCCAGATCAAATTCCGTCACGCCGGCGACGCGCACCAGCTCCACATCCAGCCGACCGCTTTCTTCCGCCACCGAAATCATTTCCAACACCGAGCCGGAAAAAAGAATTTTGCAATCAGACAAACTCTGGCCCAGCCGACCGCCTTGCTGCACGCGCTCGATAGACTGGCCGACGGTGTCCACGAGAATCTGGTTGCCGATGGAGCGGCGCGAAACATTCAGACCTTGCACCAGCGGCACGCCGGCGCCGAGCAAGGTGCCGAGCATCCGGCAAAACCGCGCCATCGCAAATTGCGCAATGAGCGGCCCGACCAGCGGCGATTTCAAAACGATGCCTTCCCACATGCGTTTCCCTTTTTCCGAGGTGAACCACGCGCGCACCAGAAAACCGATGGCGACAATTCCCAGCACGACAAAAAATCCATACGACCGCACCAGCGTGCTCAACCCGATGACTAGCTGTGTGATGAGCGGCAGCGAGCCGTGGACGCTGGCGAAAACTTTTTGAAATTTCGGGATAAAGAAAATCAGCAGCACCGACAACACCACGAGCGCAAGAAATAGCAGGATGATCGGATAAATCATCGCGGTCAGCACCTTGGATTTCAGTTCCTTTTCGCGCGTCTGAAAATCCGCGATCTGCGCCAGCACCACGTCGAGAAAACCACCCGCCTCGCCGGCCTCGACCATCGCGACATAGACGCGCGGAAACGTCTCCGGCGATTTCGCCATCGCGTTCGCCAGCGACATGCCATCCACGACGAGGTCGTGAATTTCCTTCCACTTCGCCTTCGCCACTGGTGCGGCGGCTTCTTTGTGCAAAATCACCAGCGCGCGGCTCAACGGCACGCCCGCTGCGAGCAAACTCGACAGCAGCCGGGTGAAATTTTCCAGTTCCTTCGCGGAAACCTTTTTGGCACCAAAGGTGAAAGAAATATTGCCCACCGAATCGTTCGTGCTGGATCTGTTTTTGGAGCCGCCAGCTTTCTCGGTCAGATTCACCGGTCGCAAACCGAGCGTTTCCAACTGCCGCAGCGCGTCCGGCCGACCGACAGCTTCCAGCAGGCCCTCGGCAATTTTGCCGTCGGCCTGCAAGGCTTTGTAGGAAAACGTGGACATGAAAAATTAAATCAAGCCGCCACCGCGATGCTCGCGGCCGAAGCGCCGGTTTGGTTTTTCGTCGCGCTCTCGACTTCTTTTGCCGTCGTGACGCTCAAGACTTCCTCGACGGTCGTGACACCGGCGGCGACCAAGCGCCAGCCGTCTTCGGCGAGCGTGCGCATGCCGGCTTTGCGCGCGGCCGAGCGAATTTGATCGGTGGAAGCTGATTGCAAAATTAATTGGCGGATTTCTTCGTCGGTGTCCATCCACTCAAAAATAGCGTGGCGACCAAAGAAACCGGTATTACGGCACTCGCGGCAGCCGACGGATTTGTAAATCGTTTTGTCCGCCGCGATGCCGAGTTTTAACTTGAAAGCCTGCGCCCGTGCGGAATTGTCCGCCGCTTTGCAATGTTTGCAGAGCACCCGGACGAGCCGCTGCGCGAGGACCGCTTCGAGCGACGACGCGACGAGATACGGCTCCACGCCCATGTCCACGAGCCGCGTGAGCGCGCCGGGCGCGTCGTTCGTGTGCAGCGTGGAAAAAACCAAGTGGCCGGTGAGTGACGCCTGCACCGCAATTTGTGCGGTCTCGGCGTCGCGAATTTCACCAATCAAAATCACGTCCGGATCGTGGCGCAAAATCGAGCGCAGGCCGCGCGCAAACGTCAGGCCGGATTTTTCGTTAACTTGGATTTGATTAACACCTTTGAGCTGATATTCCACCGGATCTTCCACGGTGATAATTTTGCGAACGGAGTCGTTGATCTCGTTCAGCGCGGTGTAGAGCGTGGACGTTTTACCGGAACCAGTCGGGCCAGTGACCAAAATAATTCCGTGCGGGAGACTGAGCACGTGCTGAAAATGATCCAACTCGCGCTGGTTCATGCCAATTTCGCTGAGACCGCGCAGCGTGGAATTTTGCCGCAGCAGACGCATCACGACGGCTTCGCCGTGCAACATCGGAATAATCGAAACGCGAATATCCACCTCGGCTTGGTCAATGCGGACCTTGATGCGACCGTCCTGTGGCAGGCGTTTTTCCGCGATGTTGAGGTGGCTCAAAATCTTGATGCGCGAAACGATGGCCGGCTGAAATTGTTTCAACTGCGCTGGCACGGCGGTGTCCTGTAATTCGCCGTCAATGCGATAGCGGATTTTGAATTCGTCCTCGAACGGTTCCAAATGAATGTCAGACGCGCGCAGTTCGATTGCGTCTTTCAAAACCTGATTGACGAAGCGGATGATGGACGCCTCGTCTTCTTCGCCGGAATCGAGATTGGTATCCTCTGCATTTTCGTCAACGACCTGGATGGATTTTTCCTCGTCCAGCGTACCGATGGTATCGGCACCGACGCCGAGGCGTTTTTTGATTTCGCGCTGGATGGCCTCGGTCGAAGCGAGAATCGGCTTAAGATTCAGCCCGGTCAAAGTTTTCAGCGCGTCAAAACCTTGCGTGGCAAACAGCCGGCTGGTCGCGACTTCGACGTGGCCATTCACGCGCTGGAGCGGAAGTAATTCTTCCTTCAACAAAATGCGCGCAGGAAAAAGAGAAAGCAGCTGACGATCCGGCTCGACGTCTTCCAGCGTCGTGTAGCCGAGGCCGTATTCGGTCGCGAGCCAGCGGAGGATGTCCTCCTCGCTGTGCAGCGGCTGCTTCGCGAGCGCGGCGGCGTCCAGCGCAGACAGTTGCCGGGACGCAATCATGCGTTCCAGCAACGGCTGGGAAGCTTGAACGGGAGTGGCGGCCATGGATCGTCAGCTTTCGCTTGGAATGCTTAGTTCACCAACTGGAGCAGAAACGCCTGCGCTTCCTGCTTGGTGCTCAACACCGCCTTGAGGGCGGCTTGGGCGGCTTCGAGTTTGGCCTGCTTGGTTTTTTGCGTGGCTTTGTATTTCGCGAGCAAATCCTTGATCTGCGCGGCCGGAGCGTTGTCATCAATCGCCTTTTGGAGCGCTTCTTGTTCCGGGCTGGTCTGGCCGAAAATTCCGCCACCACGATTGCCACCGCCTTGGTCGCCGCCGCGATTACGGCCGCCGAACATCCGGCCCATGCCGCCAAAGCCGACATCGCGGCGGGCGTCCATGACTTTTAGCACGAGCGGTTTCACCGCATCCCATTCGGTATCGTTGGTGAAGCCCAGTTGTTCCTGAATGCGTTCCAACATGCGCTGTTGCATCTGGGCCGGATCCCAATTGCCGCCGCCGGGACCGCCGGGGCCGCCGCGTTGCCGGCGCTGACCGCCTTGGTCGCCGTTGTTATTGTTGTCCTGTGCGAGCAGACTGGTTGTGCTGATGGCAAGCGTGGCCGCCATAGCGCACAAGGTGAGGATGCGATTCAATTTCATTGTGATTCCTGTGGTTGTGGTTTGATTTAATTTTCCGGGGCGGCACCCAAGTGTCACCACGCGGTTCACTGTCGTGACGCAGGGAGCGTGCCAACCGAATAAACCGGGTTTTGCTGATAAAAACGCCTTTTGCACCGCGCAATCCGTGCACAGCGCTCGCTTTTGTGCGCAAAGTTTGCGCAGTGAGTGGCTTAAAAAATTTCGAGAAAATCCGTAGCGAAAGCGAAACAAGTTCAGTCGGCCTTGGCCCGAACAACCGATTGATAAACGGCATTGACGGTCTCGCGATAGTGGTCCTCCGTGTATAATTGTGCAATCCGTTGCGAAGCCAGTTTGCCTTTTTCGGCCAGAAGGCGGCGATCTCGGTCCAGCGCGAGGATGACTTCGGCGATGGCCGCCGCCATCCGCTGCGGCGAGGAAATGGGGATTTTGTAACCGCACTCCGGCGTGACCGTAAGCCGAGGACCGCCATTGTCCGCCACAATCGGCACCGCGCCGGCCAGCATGGCTTCCAGCATGGTGAGGCCGACGGTTTCGCGCATGCTCGGCAGCAGATAAATGTGGGTATCGCCCAGCTCCTGCTGGTAGGCCTCGCGGCTCATGCTGCCGCCGAATTTGACTTCGGCCACCAAATCCAGTTGCGCCGCCAGTTTTTTCAGATGCGGAATTTCCGGCCCGCCGGCGCCCAAGTGGTAACAAAATTTCACGCCGTTTTTTTTCACCAGCGCCAGCGCCCGCAGAGCGAGTGCGATACATTTTTGTCCGCCCAAATGACCGGCAGCGTACAGGCGAAGTTCGCCGTTCACTTTTTTCTCCGGCACAAACCGGGAAAACGCCGCGATGGCCGCCGGCGAATAAAATCCCGGTGATAATTGCGAGATGCCGGCGGCCGAACCGCGCAGGGCGCGCAGCAACTGCTCCGCTTCCGCCGTGATCGCAAACACGTGATCCGCCCGGCAAACGCTGCGGCGGACCGCCGGGGAAAAGCGGGAAAAAACATTGTGCAGTTTGCGCACCAGTTCAAACGTCATCCCGCTGCCGCTCAACAGCGGAAACAGACGGAAGGGGAAAGGCTCATTGCCGCACAGCGGGCCGTAGACAAAGGGAATGCCCAGCCGCCACATCGGCGAAGCTACCCGGCTGGTGGTGTAAGTCAGGTGGTGGACAAGGTCAAATTTTTCGCGCCGATGTAATTCTTGCGCCAGCGCCAACGAGTCGCGGACGAAGTGAACATATTCCCGCCAGCCTTGTAGGCGCGCCCGCATCCGATTGGGATGCCACGGATGAAATGTTCCGGCAAAACAATAGTGAACATTGGGCGGAATCAGCCCCGCCGCCGTGGCTTTTTCGATGTCCGCCCGGTCGCGACTGGTGGTGATCACGAACAATTCATGATCGCGGGCCAGACACTTGACCGCCGAAAATCCAAAGTGGCTTTCCGAGCCGAGATACGGATTGCACGCGATGGCGGAGATCAAAATCTTCATCGTCTTAGGTTTTTAAGCTAACTGGACCCGTCGGATTGGAAAACAAAAAACGCCGGTGAAATATTTCACCGGCGTCCGAAAAACCGCTGTCTTACTGTACTTCCGCGCCTTCGAGGAAGCCTTGCAAGTGCCGCACGCGCGTCGGGTGGCGCAGTTTGCGCAGCGCTTTTGCCTCAATTTGGCGGATGCGTTCGCGGGTGACATTATACATCTTGCCGATTTCTTCGAGCGTGCGCTCGTAGCCGTCAGCCAAACCGAAACGCATTTCGAGAATTTTCCGTTCGCGGTCGGTCAAGGTCGTCAGGACGTCGCTCAATTTTTCCCGAAGCAAACTGTAGCTGGTCACGTCCGACGGATTTTCCGCCGACTTGTCCTCAATGAAATCACCGACGCTCACGTCGCCGTCGTCGCCGACCGGCGCGTGCAGGGAAACCGGTTGCTGCGCCATCTTGAGCAGTGCGTGGATGCGCGCCACCGGCATGTGCATTTCATCGGCCAATTCTTCCGGCGTAGGTTCGCGGCCGAGTTCCTGCGTCAGCTGCTTCTGCGCGCGCCAAAGCTTGTTCATGATTTCAATCATGTGTACCGGAATGCGGATGGTGCGTGCCTGATCCGCAATGCTGCGCGTGATGGCCTGGCGAATCCACCAAATCGCATAGGTGGAAAATTTATAGCCGCGGCGATACTCGAATTTTTCGACGCCTTTCATCAAACCGATGTTGCCTTCCTGAATCAAATCGAGGAAGGACTGGCCACGGTTGGTGTATTTTTTGGCAACGGAAACGACGAGTCGTAAATTCGCCTCCGCCATGTGGGTTTTGGCTTTCAGTCCGCGATCGGCCGCGCCTTTCAACGCCTTGTACGCCAAATAAAATGCCTCGCGCGGCATCCGCACGAATTGTTCCAGCGTGGCAATTTTTTGCTGTTCGCCTTCGATTGCCGAACGCTTCTCCGCCGTGTTGCGATGGTTTTCCAACTCGGCCAGATGGCGGATGCTCGCCTGAAATTTTTCGTGGATGTTGCCGGCCACGATGATCATTTCTTCGACGACTTTCTGTTTGTAATAAAACTTCGTGAACGTCTCCTGCACTTTGGCGCCGAGTTTTTTCAGCTCGCGTTCCAACGCTTCCTTGCGCCCTTTTTGGTGCGCTTTCTGCCACGCAAAATATTTTTCATCCACCGTCTGGTCCAGCGCGTGAACCTTCTTGATGAGCTTGCGCAAATCCTTCAAATGCCCTTCGCGATTGGCGATTTTTTTGTCCACAATCACGCGGTCAAAACGTTCCTTGGGCGGCTCGGACAACAATTTTTCCGCGATGGCGATGTGTTCCTTGGCGGTGAAACCGAGGCTGTACACAAGCGTCTTCATTTCGACTTCCGCGTCCTCGATTTTCTTGCAAATTTCCACTTCCTGCTCGCGCGTGAGCAGCGGCACCTTGCCCATCTGGTTCATGTACATGCGAACCGGATCGTCCAAAATTTCCAGCCGCGCGTCTTCGTCGGCTTCCTCGGCCTGCGCCTGCTCGGGCTGCTTGCGCTCGGCACGTTCGGCTTCGGCCTGGTCCATGACAATTTCCACGTCCAACCCGCGCAGCTTGGACAGCACGGCGTCGAGATCTTCCGGGCTTAAATTATCCGGCAAAATGTCGTTGATATCATCGTAAGTGATGTAGCCGTGCTCCTGCGAAAGGTGCAGCAGCGTCTTGATCGTTTCCGTCAGATCCACAGAAGTCACGGAAGCTGGCGGCGGCGGTGCCGCGCTGGTCGCAGTGGCTTTGGCGGCGGACGTTTTTGTGGGCGCAGCGGCGGGCGCGGCTTTGGCCGTTTCTGCCTTGGCGGCGCGGCTGGAAATCACAAACCGCCGGCGGGCCGGCGGGGTTTTTGCGGCCG
>TBL_comb47_HYPODRAFT_10006082_pt1 | contig 13163 bp, 9 predicted proteins | sample TroBogypolimnion_40_FD_10682 | JGI IMG/M metagenome (IMG submission 10682)
TGTCCTTGTGCCGGAAGGAGGAGCGGAGGATGCCGACGGGGTGGAGGCGGTGGGTCTGAATTTCCAGGTGAATGGGACGGATCGGCTTCATGATGGCTACATAATACACATAGTAATCCTATATTGTAAATACAATACTTAACAATGTATGGCTACATATGAAGAAATAAAACAGGGTTACATCCTTGCTGTGTCAGAACTTACCGAGATTTATCGAAGGCAAAATGCGTTGAAAGAGGCCGAACTTTACGACGGCCATTACCTGTTGCGCAGCAACCTCAGCGACAAGGAACCGGAGTGGCTGTGGCAGCTTTACATGCTCCTGGTGCGCATCGAAGGAGTGTTTCGCTGTTTCAAGAATGACCTGGGGATCCGGCCCGTTTACCACCAAAACGACGCGCGGGTCGAGGCGCACATCTTCGTCTGTTTCCAGGCCTATTGCCTCTGGGTGACCTTGCAGGAACGGTTGCGTCCGCTGGCTCCGGGGTTGACGCCGCGCCAGGCGCTGGATCAGTTGGGCGGCATCCAAATGCTCGATGTGGAGTTGCCGACCAGCGACGGGCGGACCTTGAAGCTGAGCCGTTACACGCAACCCGACCCAGCCACGGAGTTGCTGCTCCAACGCTTGGGCAAACGTCTGCCGGAACAATCGCCTCCGAGGCTCTCCAACCCCGTGAAACTGGAACTTCCCCAGGGGGCTGTGTAGTGAAGACCTCGGACTGGCTATCCCTCAAACACCGAGGAATTCCGGCGATCCGCCCAGGATTATCGCCCCAGTATCGAAAGTCGGGCTAGCCGAGGTTTGCCGCCAACTGCCCGCCACCAACTCGATGTCCTGGTCCTCGGCAGATTCCACCAGGATGCACCTGGTGGTCAACGGACTGACCAACGGGCTGCATCTGGACTTGGTTTCCGCCCGCGCGGACAACGGCACGAACCTGGACTGCGTTTCCTGGTCCAGCGGCGGCGCTGTCCGGGACTATTTCTTCCGCAACGTTCCGACCGAAGCCCGAACGGCCAGTTTCACCTTCGCGGTACAGTCCGGCCGTTGGGTGGAATTCACCGCGAAACCCGAGACCGGCCCGACCCGCCTATTAAGAAATCATTGACCGCCAAAAATCCGCCCTTGACCCCAGTGGCGAGGCTTGTTAGCTTGCGCGGCCCGTGAGATGACGGGAGTTTATGCGACACACCATATCCGTGTTAGTGGAAAACAAATTCGGCGTGCTGACCCGCGTGGCGGGGCTGTTCAGCGGGCGGGGCTACAATATCGACACACTCAACGTGGCGCCAACGGCGGACCCGACGGCCTCGCGCATGACGATCGTCACGCGCGGCGACGACGCCACTGTGGACCAAATCGTCAAGCAACTCAACAAACTGGCCGACGTGATGAAGGTTCAAGACTTCCGCGAAGGCGAGTATGTCGACCGCGAGTTGGTACTGGTCAAGGTTTCCGTCGAGTCCAAGACCCGCGCCGAGGTGATGCAGATTACCGACATCTTCCGCGCCAAAATCGTGGACGTTCAACCCAAGACACTCACCATTGAAGTGACGGGCGACGAGAGCAAGGTGGAGAAGTTCTTGAACCTGATGAAGAGCTTCGGGATCATCGACCTGACCCGCACCGGCAAGGTGGCGTTACCCCGCAACTAGGCACCATGTTACGCGGCAGGACGCAGCCGAGCCTGGATCGAGGGCGACTGTTCCGCCAACCAGTATTTGAATTGACGCGCCGGAAAGCGCGGCTAGAATGACGGACTAACTTGTAGAAAAAAACAATATGGCAATTATTAATTTCGGCGGCACAGAAGAAAAGGTTGTGACGCGCAAAGAGTTTCCGATGACCAAAGCGCGCAAGGTGCTCAAGAAAGAGACCATCGCGATTATCGGTTACGGCGTGCAGGGGCCGGCGCAGTCGCTGAACCTGCGTGACAACGGCTTCAATGTCATTATCGGCCAGGCGAGCTCGTTCAAACGGGACTGGGACCGCGCCGTTAAAGACGGGTGGGTGCCCGGCAAGACGCTGTTCGAGATCGACGAGGCGGTGCGGCGAGGCACGATCATCCAAATGCTCGTGTCCGACGCGGCCCAGCGGACCATTTGGCCCGTGGTCAAGGCGAACCTCAAACCCGGCGACGCCCTGTATTTCTCGCACGGTTTCTCGATCGCCTACCGGAAGCAGACGGGAGTCGTGCCCCCGGCCGACGTGGACGTCATCATGGTGGCGCCCAAGGGATCGGGGACTTCGGTTCGCCGGAACTTCCTCACCGGCGCCGGCATCAACTCCAGCTTCGCCGTGAGCCAGGACGCCACCGGCCGCGCTGAGGAGCGCTGCATGGCCGTCGGCATTGGCATCGGCTCGGGTTACCTCTTCCCGACCACGTTTGAGCATGAAGTCTTCAGCGACCTGACCGGAGAGCGCGGGGTGCTCATGGGGGCGCTGGCGGGCATCATGGACGCGCAGTATGAGGTACTCCGCGCCCACGGCCATTCGCCCAGCGAAGCCTTCAATGAAACGGTCGAGGAATTGACCCAAAGCCTGATCCGGCTGGTAGACGAGAACGGGATGGATTGGATGTACGCCAACTGCTCGGCCACCGCCCAACGCGGCGCCCTGGACTGGCGGCCGCGGTTCAAGAAGGCCGTGCTCCCGGTGTTCAAGGAACTGTACCAACGGGTCAAGACCGGCAAGGAATGCGCGCGCGTGCTCTCCGCGTGTGGCAAGCCCGATTACCAGGTGCAACTGGGGAAGGAACTTGCCGAGATTGGCAACTCAGAGATGTGGCAGGCCGGCAAAGCCGTCCGCGCACTTCGTCCCAAGGAACCCGCCCGCGCCATTGTGGCCGGCACCAAGGGCGTTGGCGGTCGCGCCACCAACTAGCGGCCCCCGGGATCAACCCGGCTAAGACATGTTCTTCGGCGGCACGGGCATCAGGCCCGTGCCGTTTTGGCGTGTTGAGGCAAGCTACTCTAGCTTTAGTTTGAGGCGGTTGCTCGCTCAGTATTGGGCCGTTCACGGCGGGTGCGCCAAGCCAAGACCAGCGCCCCCACCATCACGAGCGAGACGGTACCCGGCTCAGGGACCTGCGTGAAGAAACCACGGATCTCCCCACCCGGCACCACCGTGGTGTGAATATTCAGGTAGGCCGTGCCACTCTCCATAGCGCTGATGAGAGCCGTTTCCGCGCCAGCCGTCGTTCCTCCATGGGCAGTGATGTAACTGGAGTTGTAGCTCGAACTGGCGGTCAAATCGAGCGTGTTGGAATAACTGCCGCTGGTGACCCCGAGAGGAAAGCCAACAAAGTACGGAGTGGTGGTGGCGACGCCCGCCGTGCCCGCCCCGGGGGACGTCGTCGCCGCGTGAATGTGCGAGGCGGTGGTGGTTCCCAGCAAACCACTGAACTGAACTTCGATTTGCAGGGTCTGAGTGTTGTCGTCGAAGATGGCCTGGGCAAATCCCGTGCCCGGTGAGGCATTGGGCGGAGATTCCGCGGGGCCGGATAGGTCGGCGTCGAACGTAAGGAGGCCTTGGCCGAACGCTGCTCTTACCGAACAAACCACGAGCGCCGCCAGAAGCATGGTCGTTTTTTTCATATCTGGTTCAAGTCATTTACCGGTCGAGTGCTGTCTTATTTTCATTATAATGTTCCATCATATTCTTGTCAACTTGGCCATCCCGCCGCCGCCCGCCATTAACCTCGAACTCGACAGCGCTGCACCCTTCCATTACCCTGCGGGCCATGATTCAACGGTACTCACGGCCCGCGATGCGGGACATTTGGAGCGAACAGCGGAAGCTGGAGATCTGGCTGCGGATCGAGTTGCTGGCCAGCGAGGCGCTGTGCGGCGAGGGTTTGGTCCCCAAGCGCGATTTTGAGCAGATGAAGGCTCAGGCGGCTTTCTCGGTCGATCGGTGCAAGGAACTGGAACGGACGCTCAATCACGATGTGATCGCGTTCACGACCAACGTGAGCGAGAATATCGGCGCCCCCGCCAGCCGCTGGCTCCATTTCGGTCTGACCAGCAGCGACATCGTGGATACGGCGTTCGCGGTGCAGATGGTGGAGTCGGCAGACATCCTCATTGAGGATGTCCGGGCCTTGCGCGAAGTCGTCGCCGCCAAAGCGCACGCGTATCAATTCACGCCGATGATCGGCCGGAGCCACGGCATTCACGCGGAGCCCACCACGTTCGGGCTGAAGATGGCGCTCATGTATGATGAATTCGGACGGGCGCTGGAAAGGCTCCAAGCGACCCGAGTACGGGTGGCCGTGGGCAAACTCTCGGGTGCGGTGGGGACCAGCGCCCATCTGTCGCCCAAGATCGAAGCGGCCGTTTGCCGGGCGCTAGGCCTGAAACCAGCCCTGATTGCCACCCAAGTCATCCAGCGCGATATCCATGCCGAGTTTATCGCCACGCTAGCCCTGGTCGGCGCGAGCATCGAACGGTGGGCGACCGAGTTCCGGCATCTCCAGCGAACCGAGGTGCTGGAGGCGGAGGAGTTTTTCGCGCGCGGGCAGAAGGGCTCGAGCGCCATGCCGCACAAGCGCAACCCGATCACCGGTGAGCGGCTCTGCGGCCTGGCCCGCGTGCTGCGCGGCAACGCCGTCGCCGCCCTGGAAAATGTAGCCCTCTGGCACGAGCGCGACATCAGCCACAGTTCGGTCGAGCGGGTCATCTTCCCCGATTCCTGCACCTTGCTCGATTACATGCTGGTGACGCTGGCCAAGCTCACCGAGGGGCTGATCGTTTATCCGGAGAATATGAAGCGGAACCTGGGACTATCCCTGGGGATGTGGAATTCGCAAACGGTCCTGCTGGCCTTGATCCGGAAGGGCCTGACCCGGGAAGAGTCCTACGACCTGGTCCAGCGCAACGCGATGCTCACCTGGCAAGCCAAGCATGCAGGCCGAGAGAACGTTGATTTTCTGGCTCAGCTCAAGTCCGACCGCGAGGTGGCGTGTCATTTCGCCCCCGGCGAACTGGAGAAGCTCTGCTCCCTGGAATTCCACTTCAAGGAGGTTAAGACCCGTTTCCGCAAGCTGGGGATTTAAGCGATCAGCCGGGTCACCAACTCGCCGGCGACGTCGGTGAGGCGGAAATCGCGGCCTTGAAACCGGTAGGTGAGCTTGGTGTGATCGAACCCCAGCAGGTGCAGGATGGTCGCGTGCAAATCATGGACATGGACTTTGTCCTGGGTAACGTGGAATCCGAGTTCATCGGTTTGACCGAGGGAGATGCCGGGTTTGATGCCGCCGCCCGCCAGCCACATGGTGAAGGCCTGGGGATGATGGTCGCGGCCGAGTTTGCGGCCCGCTTCGGCATTGCTCTCCACCATCGGAGTGCGTCCGAACTCCCCGCCCCAGATGACGAGTGTGTCGGCGAGTAAACCCCGTTGCTTGAGGTCGCGGATGAGGGCGGCGCTGGCCTGGTCGGTCTTGCCGGCCTGATCCAAGACGCCGCTGTGGACCTCGCTGTGGTGATCCCACCCCTCGTGGAAGAGTTGCACAAACCGGACGCCGCGCTCGATGAGGCGCCGGGCCAAAAGGCAGTTCATCGCAAAGGACGGTTTTCCCGGTTCGGCTCCATAAGCTTTTAACGTCTCGGGAGATTCCTTGGAAATATCGATGAGTTCGGGCCCGCTCGACTGCATGCGGTAGGCCATCTCGAAAGAACTGATCCGGGTAGCGATCTCGGGGTCGCCCAGGGTGGCCAGGCGGGTTTGATTGAGTTCTTTGATGAGATCCAACGTGCGGCGCTGCATCCGGTCGGTAATTCCGGCCGGGTTGGAGAGAAACAGGAGCGGATCACCCGTCTTGCGGAAGGGGACGCCCTGGTAGACGGAGGGCAGGAAACCACTGCCATAAAGCGAAGCCCCGCCGCTGAGCCCGCCGGCGGAGTTGAGCACCACAAAGCCGGGGAGGTTCTGCGCTTCGCTGCCGAGTCCGTAGAGTGTCCAGGAACCGAAGCAGGGCCGTCCGAACTGGGAGGAACCGGTTTGCATCAGCATTTGCGCGGGGGCGTGGTTGAAAGCGTCCGTGGTCATCGATTTGACCAAAGCAATGTCATCCGCCACGCCCGCGAGATGGGGCAGCGCCTCGGAAAGTTCCGCGCCGGATTGTCCGTGTTTCGCGAATTTGAACTCGCTGGCGTAGAGGGCCGCGTCCGGCCGGATGAACGCGTAATTCTGGCCCTTCACCACCTCCGCAGGGACCGGCCGGCCGTTGTACTTGCCCAGCGTCGGCTTATAGTCAAAGAGGTCCAACTGGCTGGGAGCGCCTCCCATGAAGAGGTAGATGACGCGGTTGGCCTTGGGTTTGAAGTGGGGCAGTCTGGGCGCCAGCGGATTGGCGCGCTTGGGCAGACTAGCTCCCGCCGCCTGGTCCACGCCCAGGAGTGAGGCCAATGCCATCGACCCCAGGCCCAGGCCGCATTGTCGAAAGAACCATCGGCGGCTCAACATTTTGGCGTATTCGGAACGGAGCTCTGCATTCATAAATCGAGACGGATTACGCCGGCGTCAATCCAAAGAGGCAAATTCCCGGCTCGGAATTGCGCCGAGTCCGTCGTCCGTCGGCGACTACTGGATTGGTGGCGATAGTTCATTCCCTGGTAATCGTTTCATCCAGGTTGAGCACCACCCGGCTGACCATGGCCCAAGCGGCGAGCTTGTGCAGGTTGACTTCAGGCGGGAGTTGTTTTGGATCCGGTACGGCGACGGTGATAGCGGTGGCGGTGCGGTCCTCGAAATAGCGGTATTGTTCGTCCCAGAAGGCGAGCAAACGGCGGCGTTCCTCGAAGGTGGGCAAGCGCGCGGTACAAAGCTGGAAAAGGAAACCGGCGCGGGCCGAGTTGTCCGGGCCGGACTCCTTCATGACGCGGAGCGCCAGGGCTTGTGCGGCAGTAGCAAAGACCGTTTCATTGAGCGTGGCCAGGGCCTGCAAGGGAGTGTTCGAGCGAACCCGGCGCGGACAAGAGGTTTCACCAGTGGGCGCATCGAACGCCACCAAGGAGGGAAATGGGAGGCTGCGCTTCCAGAACGTGTAGAGTCCCCGGCGGAAGCGGCCAGAGCCCTGGGTCTCCGGCCAGGAAAACCCACCGTAAACGGTATCCCCCACGCTCCCGGGGATGGGGGGATAAATGCTGGGTCCACCAATCTGGGGGTTGAGCAGACCGCTGGCGGCGAGGGCGATGTCCTGAACCACCTCGCCTTCGACACGCAGGCGGGGAGCGCGAGCCAGCAGGCGATTGTAAGGGTCGCGGGCATAGAGGTCGGGGGTGACGCGGGAGGCCTGCCGGTAGGCGGCGGAAGTGACGATGAGCCGGTGCATCGGCTTGAGGCGCCAGCCGGAATCAATGAACTCGCGGGCCAACCAGTCAAGGAGTTCGGGATGCGATGGGCGGTCGGCCCGCGTGCCGAAATCCTCGGGAGTGGCCACCAAGCCCTGTCCGAAGTACTCGAGCCAGAGACGATTGACCGCCGCGCGCGCGGTGGTGGGATGGCGCGGATCGACGATCCACTTGGCCAAGCCGAGGCGATTGAGAGGGGTGCCCTCGGCCAGCGGCGGCAGGACAGCCGGCACGGCGGGTTCGACCCGCTGGGCCGGGCGGAGGCGATCCCCGCGTTTGAACAGATGCGTGACCCGCGGTTGCGGGCGGGCCTGGAGGGCGAGGGTGGTGGGCGGGTAAGGCCAGTTGGTCCAGGCGGACCTGAGCTGTTGGTTCAGGGCCGCGAACCCAGGGTCGTTTCGGCAAAACGCGCTGAAGAGGTCGCGCTTTTGTTCCGAAGAACGTTGGTCGGGCGCGATGGCCAGAGTGCGCCGTTGATTCGCAGAGAGGGGATCGACCTGGAGCGGGGCCCTATGGGTGGTCAGACTCAGGCGCAGGCACCCCAGCATGTGGCCTTCGAGCTTGCTCTGGCCGTCGAAACTCTCGTGCAGGGTGAAGAGCAGGCGCGAACCCCCCGCAAACCCGACGGGGGAGTCGGCCTCAAAGACGGCCCAGTGGGACTGATTGCGCCGATCCGGCGTCAAGGCCGGCACCCAGCCGCCCTGATCGGTGTTGCCATCAATGGCCTTGGCTACTCCGAATCCAGGTTCCTCCTGGTCGGCCAAGGCGCGTTTGAACCGGATCTGGTTGGTCACGATTGGATGGAGAAGCGGGCTGGCCTCGACGGTGAATTCCTTGAGGAGGAAGGTCCCTTTGCCAGTTAAGCCCGGTCCGCCATAGACCAGGTTTGGATTGGCGAGCGCTTCGAGGCGGAAGCCAGTAATGTTCGTCAGTTGGGTCTCGACCCAGACCCGCATCACGCTGCCCGGTTGCAGGTCCCCCCCACCAAGGAGCGAACGATCATCCTGTTTCTCGAATTTGGTGGCGAAATTCTGCCACTCGGTCGGGTCCAGCACCTGCCAGTCGCCCACCGCATCGGCCAGGCCTTGTTCCCAGGCTGCCATCCGCTCTGGCAGGTCTTTGGTCTCGACGATGGCGTTATCCTGCAGGGCCTGGACCCGGCCAAGAATCTGCTCACGCTGCCGTTGCTGTTCCGCACTCGGCACTTCGAGGAAAGCCTCGTCGTCGCTGTTCAGGAAAGCATAGAGCTGGTAATACTCCTGTTGTGTAAACGGATCGTATTTGTGGTCGTGGCATTGGCAGCAGTTAATGGTAAGGCCGAGCAAGGACTTTCCCAAAGTATCCATGCGATCGATCAGGGCTTCGACGCGAAACTGTTCCGGTTCGATACCGCCTTCCTGGTTGAGCATCGAATTGCGGAGAAACCCCGTCGCGACGCGCTGGTCGAGCGTCGCGTTCGGAAGGAGGTCGCCTGCCAGCTGCTCGATGGCGAATTGATCAAACGGCAGATCCCGGTTGAACGCTTGGATGACCCAATCACGGTAGGGCCAGATCGAACGGGGCCGGTCTTTTTCGTAGCCGTTGGTATCCGCGTAGCGCGCCAGGTCGAGCCAATGCCGTGCCCAGCGTTCACCGTAATGCGGGGAGGCCAACAACCGGTCCACGACCCGCTCATAGGCTCCGGGTCGCTTATCCTCCAGAAAGGAGCGGACTTCCGCCACGGTCGGCGGCAAGCCGATGAGGTCCAGGCTCAACCGCCGAATCAGGGTGGTTCGGTCAGCCTCGGGCGAAGGGTTGAGCTTGTCCTTTTCGAGCCGGGCGAGGATGAAATGGTCGATGGGATTACGAGGCCAGGCGCGGTTCTTAGTGGGAGGCACGGGCGGACGGCTTGGAGTTTGGAACGCCCAGTGGCGGCGATTGGCAAGCGAGTCAGTCGCCACCTCTGCGGTTCGCGACGGGTTGGGCGTCGAACCGTCCGAGGCCTTAAGGGTCAGTCCCTCCGGCCAAAGGGCACCCTGGTCGATCCAAGCCCGAAGGAGGCCGACCTGCTCCGGCGTCAGCGGGACCCCCCTGCCTTCCGGAGGCATCTCGGAATCGGGAACCAACCGGGCGGTAAAATGGACGATCGGACTCTTGGCGCTTTCGCCAGGAAGCAGGTCAGGCCCATTTTCACCGCCTTGGAGCGCGTGCTCCCGAGTATCGAGCCGCAACTGACTTTTCGCCGTTTGGGGGCCGTGACAGCCCAGGCAAGCGTTTTCGAGGATCGGCTGGAGATCGCGGATAAAATCCACCCGGTGCGTAGCCGCGGCCGGCAGCAGGGCCGGATCCACTTGGGCCGTCCAGGCTCGTGCGCCCCCCAGGGCGACGAGACAAAGCAAAACGAGCGGCAGGGAGAGGACGAGCAGATGCCGGCGGCGCGGAGCCGTCCGGGACCGGTCAAGAGCGGGGTTCATGACGGGAGGGGCGATTTCCACGAGCCGTCTTAGCGGCTTAGCGGCCTCGTTCGTGGCTTCGTGCTGGCAATTCATCAACCGGGCTATCGCACAGAACATCATGCAAGTGCGGTCAACCTGCAAGCAGTCAATGCAGCTTGATCGGTTGATAACGGAGTCTTACCCACCGAAGGTGGGTGACCAGAGCGCATCCTGCACTACCGGACCAGGGGGAGCAGGTTCGAAACACCCAGCCACGGTACTTCGGTGCTTTGGGTTGGGTGCGTCGAGTGCCGGACGATAAATGCGGCTTGTTTTTTGAGGCCTGCCGTAGCAAAGTGCAACCTGGATGAAACGAACATTTGACGCTGGAACGGCCACCACCTCCGCATCGAGAACTGTGCGCCTCAGGAGCGCTTTGGCCGGGGGGGTGCTGGCGATGCTGTTATTGCTGCCCCCCGCCGCGCAGGCGCAATTCACCTACACCACTAATAGCGGCGCTGTCACGATCACGGGCTATTCGGGACCGGCTGGCTCCGTGACGATTCCCGGCAAGGTGGGCGATCTGCCGGTGGTGAGCCTCGGGGTCTATGCCTTTTCCTATAACACCGGTGTGACATCGGTAGTGATCACCAACATGGTCACGAGCATCGGGGACTACGCGTTCCAGGGATGCAGCGGCCTCACCAATGTCGCTTTTTCCGACAGCCTGACCAACCTGGGAAGTTGGGCCTTCCAAGCTTGCAGCAGCTTGCCGAACGTGACTCTACCCAAATCGCTTACCAACCTAGGGAACGGTTCGTTCGTCTCCTGCTCCAGCCTGGTCGCCATCGCCGTAGACCCGCTCAATCCCGCTTATAGCGGTCAAGACGGTGTCTTATTCGACAAACCTCAGGCCACCCTCATCCAATATCCCGGCGGGAAGGCCGGGAGCTACCTGGTACCAGCGAGCGTGACGAACATTGGCGGCGGATCGTTTGAATACTGCTCCCGGTTGTCAGGAATTACCCTCGCCAACGTGACCAGCATCGGGAGTTGGGCCTTTGCGGCTTGCCCCGGCTTGACCAACGTCGCCATTCCCAACAGCGTCACCACCATCGGCGACCGGGCGTTCGATGCTTGCACCAGCCTGGTTGGCGTCACGTTCGGCACCAACCTCACCAGCCTCGGGAATTGGGCGTTTTCCGCCTGCACCGTTTTGACCAACGTGACGCTGCCCAATGGGGTCACCAGTATTGGCGGCTTTGCCTTCGGATGGTGCGCTGGTCTTACCGGCATAGCGATTCCCAGCAGTGTCACCAACCTGGGAACCGCACCCTTCGCCGTCTGCTCCAACCTGTTGGCGTTCACCGTGGATCCGCACAATCCGGCGTTCAGCAGTGGGAATGGCGTTTTGTTCGACAAAAGCCAAACCACACTGCTGGAATGCCCTGCGGGAAAGGCTGGGAGCTACACCATCCCCTACAGCGTGACCACGATCGGGGACAGCGCCTTTCAGTCCTGCGCCCGTCTCACCGGTATCACGCTTGGCACCAATGTCGTGAGCATCGGAAACGGCACGTTCGAATACTGCTCCGGCCTGACGGGCTTGACGATTCCCAACAGCGTGAGGGCCATTGGGGCCAACGCCTTTAATTCCTGTACCGGGCTGAAAACCGTGTTGGTGGGCAGTGGTGTCACAAACCTTGGGGACTTCGCTTTCTACAATTGTGACAATCTGGCGGGGGTCTATTTCAAGGGTAACAGTCCCGGCGTCGGTTCGTCTGCGTTTTATCCGGACAACCTGGGGATCGCCTATTACCTGCCAGGGACGACCAACTGGGGTTCGACGTTCGGCGGCCTGCCGACGGAGTTGTGGAATCCGCGGGCGCAACCGGGCGCGAACTTTGGAGTGCGAACCAATCGGTTCGGGTTCACCATCACGGGCACGACCAACCTCGCCTTGGTGGTAGAGGCCTGCACCAACCTGGCCAATCCCGTTTGGGTCCCGGTCGGAACGAACATGCTAACTGGTGGTTCAGCCTATTTTAGCGACCCCCAATGGACCAATCACTCGCGCGGCTTCTATCGCTTCCGGTCGCCGTGAGGCGGGGCGGTTCCTCAGCAGCATGAACCGCATTCGCCTCCTTTCCGAGCAGGTGGCCAATCAAATCGCCGCCGGCGAGGTGATCGAGCGTCCGGCGAGCGTGGTCAAGGAACTGGTGGAGAACTCCCTTGATGCCCAGGCGGGGCGGGTCACCGTCGAGATCCAGTCGGGGGGGAGGAGTTTGGTGCGCGTCACGGACGATGGTTTGGGGATGAGCCGCGACGATGCGTTGCTCTGCCTGGAGCGGCACGCAACCAGCAAGATTCAACGTGCCGAGGATCTCGCGGCGATCGCCACGATGGGCTTCCGCGGAGAAGCCCTCCCCAGCATCGCCAGCGTCAGCCGTTTTCTACTCACCACACGGGAGCGTGACAACGAAACCCCGGAGGGCACTCGCATCGTCATCGGCGCCGGGAAGATCCTCGAAGTCCAGGCGGCCGGCGGCCCGCCAGGCACTACTATCGAGGTCCGCCAGCTTTTCTTCAACCTTCCCGCCCGGCGCAAATTCCTGCGCACCGAACCGACCGAGTCGGCGCATATTCAGCATTACCTGACGCTGGCCGCCCTGGCGTTTCCCCAGGTGGCCTTCACGTTTTTGAAAGACGGCCGCCAGGTCTGGCAACTTCCGCCGGTCATCGGTAGGAGCGATCCCGCCGGGCGGTTGGGGGCCCTGCGCGAGCGGCTCCGAGCTTTGTACGGCGCCGAACAAAAGCTACTGCCGGTCGACTTTGCCGCCCAACTCCGATCCTTCGAATCGGCCGGCGACGGTGAGGGCTCGCTGGTGGCGGTCCCGGCGCCGCTGGTACGCGTGTGGGGTTTCATCGGCGCCCCGGGGGTCTCTCGCCAGACCCGCGAGGATCAACATCTCTTTGTAAACCGGCGGCCGGTCGAAAACCGGGGCCTTAATTTCGCCCTGATGGAGGGTTACCACACGTCGCTCATGAAGGGGCGATATCCGGTGGCCTGTCTGTTTCTGGAAATCGATCCTGCGGCCGTTGATATCAATATCCACCCGGCGAAGCGCGAGGTGCGCTTCCACCAGGAGTCCGAGGTGCGCCGGCTGGTGGCGCAAGCGGTGCGCCAGGCCCTCCTCGACTTCCATGGGCCCGCTTCGAGCGCCCCGAGCCGTCCGCCAACCACGGTCCGCCCTCTTGCCGGCAGCCCCACGCCCCGCGAGGCGAGTCCTGTGGCACCGGAGTGCGTTCCTCCCTCTCCGCCCGTTCCTGCGGCGGGCGGAGCCGAGCGTCCGCCGGGCACTCAGGCGCCCCTGCCGAATTTTCCGCCCGCCTTGA
>TBL_comb47_HYPODRAFT_10006084_pt1 | contig 13158 bp, 15 predicted proteins | sample TroBogypolimnion_40_FD_10682 | JGI IMG/M metagenome (IMG submission 10682)
CAACCAAATATTTCAAAAATACAGTTGGTAACACACACCGCTAAGGGCGATTGAAAATCGCCCGACCCGTAAATGTTCAATCAAATCTATCGCACACAAATACCTTTCCCGCGAAGATAGTGTTTTAAATCAGGAATGGCAATTTCGTGAAAATGGAAGATACTTGCTGCCAGGCCTGCGTCGGCTTTTCCAATATCAAAAACATCTGCAAAATGCGCCATGCTGCCGGCTCCACCCGATGCAATGATGGGTATCGTGAGCATTTCTGAAAGTTTCGCCAGATCCCGATTTGCAAAACCGTTTTTTGTCCCGTCATGGTTCATTGAGGTAAAAAGGATTTCGCCTGCTCCGCGATCTTCTGCTTCTTTCGCCCATGAAAATAGTTCCTTATCGGTAGGAATACGCCCGCCATTTACTGTAACCGTCCAATAATCGTTTGCCTTACGAGCATCGATAGCCACTACAACGAACTGGCTCCCAAAATTACGCGCCAGATCATCGATCAACTGAGGGTTACGAACTGCCGAGGAGTTAATCGAAATCTTGTCCGCCCCAGCGGAAAGTAACGCTTCGGCATCCTTGAGCTCGCTGATCCCACCACCCACAGTAAACGGAATATCCAGATTTTGGGCTATACGCTTCACCAATTCGACAAAGGTCTTGCGCCCTTCGTGTGTTGCCGTAATGTCAAGAAAGACCAGTTCGTCAGCACCCTGTTCCGCATAAAGCTTTCCCAACTCTACGGGATCGCCAACATTGATGATGTTGACAAAGTTCACCCCTTTAACGGTCTGCCCATCACGGATATCGAGGCAGGGAATTATACGTTTTGCTAGCATTTTACTGAAAATAAAATTGTTACCACTCTGTTTTTAAAACACTGTGATTCAGAATTCAATTACTTTATATTTTTCATCTTCAAATTCATCAATAGGCACAAAACTGTCAAAGACATCGGGCAATATATTTATACCAACAATCTTTTTATTTATGATCCTAAACCGATATTTTTCAATGGTTTCCTTTGTTTTTCTATCGCAAATATAGACGACTGCGATCGTGTAGTTGGCCTTTATCGTTTTGAAAGAAATAAATGAGAATTTATTCATCCTCTGTTGATACCTAAGCCATTCAGAAATATATTTACATCCGTAGATTAAGTCATTAAGGTTTTTATCAGATATCCTGTCCTTACATAAAAGCCTTTTATCATCCATAAAATCAAGGTAATTGCGAAACAATAAGATTGTATCTTTAAATATTTTATCCTTTATGTGCAACCTGATTTTTTCCTTATAACAATTATCTGATTGATATACAGACGTCTGAGAAAAGCCAATTCTATATACAATGATGATCAAAACCCAAAATAGAAATTGTCTTTTCAAGGTTTTAGTTTTTTATGCTTACAATTTAAAGAACTTCTTAATCTCTTCCATTGTAATCCGGCCTTCATAAATTGCCTTTCCGGTGATGACTGCAGGAATTCCCGCTTCCTGCAATTCAAGGATATCATTCATTGAACTAATGCCACCACTCGCGATCAGGTAAGCATCAGGAACAATTTTCAGAATTTTCTGATACAATTCAGTTGCGGCACCACTCAGCATCCCGTCACGGCTGATATCGGTGCTGATAACCTTCGTAATACCCTTAGAATACCAATGACTTATAAATTCAAATACATCAGTACCAGTGCTCTCCATCCAACCTGCTACAGCGATCATCTCATTTTTAGCATCAGCGCCAAGGATGATTTTATCGCCGCCAAACTTGTCGATCCAGCTCAAAAAAACTTCCGGCGATTTCACTGCAATGCTCCCACCCGTCACCATCGATGCGCCGGCTTCAAAGGCAATCCTTAAATCCTCATCCGATTTCAATCCACCGCCAAAGTCAATAACCAGATTGGTATTAGTTGCAATAGTCTCTAATACCTTCTGATTAACAATGTGATATGCTTTTGCCCCATCAAGATCGACAAGGTGAAGCCGTTTCAATCCTGCTCCTTCGAACATTTTTGCGACTTCCAAAGGATTTTCATTGTAAATTATTTTTTGTTGATAATCACCCTGGCTCAACCGGACACATTTACCATCGATGATGTCAATGGCAGGAATTATTTCAATCTTCATGGGTCTTAAACTTTGAGGTTGATAAAATTTTCAAGGATCAGGGCCCCAATTTTACCGCTTTTTTCAGGATGGAACTGGGTGGCATAGTAATTATCCCGTTGTAAGGAGGCACTAAAAGGGACAAGATAATCGCATTTCGCAGCGGTATCGGCACCGGTTGTTGCATAAAAAGAGTGGACAAAATAAAAATAGTCCTCTTCGTTGATCCGGTTGAAAAGGGGTGTCCTTAAATCCGAAAGGCTGTTCCAGCCCATATGAGGAATTTTAAACTTTCTCTCCCCTTCGACTGGCAAAATAAATTTTTTCACGCTTTCAGGAAAAATTCCCAGACAATTAACGTCCCCTTCCTCGGAGTGGGCACACATCAGTTGCAAGCCGAGGCAGATCCCAAGGACCGGTTGTTTCAGATCACAAATTAAAAGATCAAGTTTATGGTCTTTGAGGTAACTCATTGTTGTAGAGGCTTCCCCAACCCCAGGAAAAATTACCCGATCCGCATTCCTGATTTCCTCAGGATCAGCTGTTATCGATGCAGATATCCCCAATCGTTGAAGTGCAAAGTCCACTGACCGGATATTTCCGGCATTGTATTTGATGATTACGATTTTCATTCAAAATTATTTTAGGAGCTGTTCAATCACTTTTACCATCGACAGAAACTCTTCTTCTTTATAAAGCCTGGTCATATAAACGATTTTCCCCATACGGTCAATGATCACATTCCGTGTGACTCCTGCTTTTTTATCTGCGAATAATCCGAAAATATCACTATTCGGATCCAGTGCTAGTGGATAGGTGATCAGCATATCTTTTTGAAATTTTAAAACTTTATCCAATGGTTCGTCACGGTCGACTCCAAACAGGAGAAAATCGGGATTGCCCTTATTTTTAAGCCGAATGTCCTTTTCGATAAAAGGCATTTCCTTTCGGCACACGCTGCACCAACTAGCAGTAAACTGGAGCATGACCACTTTACCTTTCCAATCCTTAGGCGAAACCTTCCTCCCATCAGTCAATGTCATGGAAAAATCGGGAACATGGTCGCCAATATTGACCTTATAGCCATATTCTTCCGGGACAGTTTGCTTAGGGATTTCAGGAACCGATTGCGCAAAAGAAGGACTTAAAATGAGAAGCCCCATAAGCGCAAAGGCGACTTTTTTCAGGATGCAATTCATTTATTTTTAATTAAATACAACCGTCCGGTTGTTGTAAACCAATATTTTACGTTGAAGGTGTTTGTAAACGGCCTCGCTCAATACGATTTTCTCGAGATCCCTTCCCTTACGGATCAGGCTGTCAACATTATCAATATGGGATATACGGACAACATCCTGGTGGATAATCGGTCCTGCATCCAGATCGGCGGTAACATAATGACTTGTGGCGCCAATGATTTTTACACCCCGTTGATGGGCGGCATGATACGGTTTCGCACCGGCAAATGCAGGCAAAAATGAATGGTGTATATTGATAATCCGGTTTGGATAATGCCTGACGAACTGATCGGACAAAACCTGCATATAACGGGCAAGCACAACAAAGTCAATGTTGTATTGCTCCAGGATCTCGATCTCCCGCTGTTCCTGTTGGGCTTTGTTCGTGCTGTTTATTTCGACCACTTTGTAATCAATGCCAAAACTTTCAGCGACAGGGCGCATGGTTTCATGGTTACTGATGATTAATGGGATTTCTGTATCCCAATCGCCACCGACATAACGGGAAAGGATATCGAAAAGGCAGTGAGACATTTTGGAAACAAAGATGGCCATTCTTGGCTTTTTATCGGAAAAATGGAGCGCGTACTTCATCGAAAACTTTCCGGCAATCAATGTTTGGAAATAGTCCGCGATTTTTTCACGCGGAATCACAAACTTTTCAAGTTCCCATTCTACCCGCATATAGAAAAGTCCCTCTTCATGGTCAACATGCTGGTCGAGATAAATAATGTTCCCCTTATTTTCATTTAGAAACTCAGTTACAGAGGCCAAAATCCCCTGTTTATCTGGGCAATATATCAGCAATATCGCTGTATTCCTTGCTTCTGCCTCTTTCCGGATCGTTTGCATATGATTAATTTTTAGTTGATGATTATTTACCTGCTAAAGTACACCTTTTGTACTGGGAAGCGATTGCTGCAAAGGGTCTTTTCTAATGGCCATTTTGATTGCCCGCGCAAAAGCCTTAAAAATCCCTTCTATCTTATGATGTTCATTGGTCCCCTCAGCCTTAATATTCAGGTTGATCAATGCAGAATCAGCCACTGATTTAAAAAAATGAAAAAACATTTCTGTCGGCACATCGCCCACTCTTTCCCGGAGAAATTCAGCTTCCCAAACCAACCACGGCCTTCCTCCAAAATCGAGAGCCACCTGGGCAAGACAGTCATCCATTGGGAGGCAGAACCCATATCGTTCAATCCCGCGTTTGTCGCCAAGCGCTTTCCTGAGTGCCTCACCAAGGGCTATTCCCGTATCTTCGATTGTATGATGTTCATCTACTTGTAAATCCCCTTTCACCTTAATCGTTAAGTCGCAACCCGAATGTCGTCCGATCTGGTCGAGCATATGGTCGAAAAAACCAAGTCCAGTCGAAATATCGCATTTCCCCGTCCCATCTAATTTTAATCCTACGAAAATATCGGTTTCAGAAGTCTTCCGCTGTATTGTGGCGGTACGCTCACCGATCGCCAGAAAATTAAATATTTCATCCCATTTATCAGTAACAAGAGGACAATAATCTTTTAATCCGGCCAGATCCAATTCCTGGCTTCGGGCTTCATTTGCCAAAAATATCCCCTTGGCTCCAAGATTTTTAGCCAATTGAATATCTGTCAACCGGTCTCCAATCACAAATGAAGCGGCAAGATCGTAATCAGGTGTAAAATAGCCGGTCAACATACCGATACCTGGTTTGCGGTTAGGTGAATTCTGTCCAGGCATTGATGGGTCAATCAAGATATTCTTAAAGGTGACACCCTCATTTTCAAATGCTTTAACCATCATGTTTTGTGCAGGCCAGAAAGTTTCTTCAGGATACAAATGGGTTCCCAATCCATCCTGATTGGAAACTATGACCAATTCAAAATCGAGATATTTCTGTATCTGATATAAATTCCTGAATACTCCCGGGATAAACTCAAGCTTTTCAAGCGAATCGACCTGCATATCGGTAACCGGTTCAACAATTAATGTTCCGTCACGATCTATAAAAAGGACTTTTTTCATTCGTGTTTTAAATTAAGCTATCCAGTGCTTTGATTAATAATGCATTCTCTTTTGGAGAGCCAACGCTGATCCTTAAACATCCATCGCACAATGAAATTGATGAACGATCGCGCACGATGATTTTAGCATCAACAAGATATTGGTAAATCCCACGAGGATCGTGGACCCTGATTAGGATAAAATTTGAATCTGTAGGAAATACTTTGATCACAAAAGGGTATTTTTTGAGAATCTCAATCATTATTGCACGTTCTTCAAGAATAATTTTCACCCAATTGATCATTTTTTGCTCATCGGCCAACAGTTCAAGCCCCTTTTTCTGGGTCAGTACGCTCAGGTTATAAGGGTATTTGATCCTGCTCAGAATCCCGATGATCTCTACGGCAGCGAAGGCCATTCCAAGACGAAGACCTGCCATGGCCCAGGCTTTTGAAAAAGTCTGAAGGATGACAAGGTTCGGATATTGTTCCAACAACGGAAGGAGTGATTTTTCAGGACAGAAATCGATGTAAGCCTCATCCACCACGACAAGTCCGTCGAATCCTTCAATTATCTGGATCATATGGTTTCTTTCCAAAGCATTACCTGAAGGATTATTGGGTGAGCACAGGAAGATTATTTTTGTTTCATCTGTGACTGCAGAAAGTACAGCCTCTGCATCCAACTCAAAATCATCATCTAAAGAGACAAGTTTGACCTGAATATTATTGGTATCTGCCGCTACACGGTACATCCCATAAGTAGGATTGATGGAAACGATATTGTCCCGGCCCGGTTCGCAAAATGCACGGAACAGCAAATCGATGGGTTCATCGCTGCCATTACCCAAAAAGATATTAGGAACGGGGATTTTTTTTATTTCGCTCACCCTTTCCTTTAGTTTGAGCTGACGAGGGTCAGGATATCGGTTCCATGGGGTGTTGTAAGGACTTTCGTTTGCATCGAGAAAGACTGCTGCCTCTCCCGAAAACTCGTCTCTTGCGCTTGAATAGGGTTTCATTGCACGAATATTATCCCTGATCAACTTGTTAATATCAAAATTCATAAATTACTCCAATTAAAATTATTAACTCAATTCTTCTCTTCCATCCGCAATGTTGCCGCATTTTTATGGGCGTAGAGAAGCTCTGCCTCTGCCATTTTCTCAATGACTGGTCCCAACTGCAGGATACCCTCTTTTGTTATTTCCTGATAGGTTATTTTTTTGCAGAAACTGTCCAATCCAATCCCGCTGAACGATTTTGCCCAGCCATTGGTGGGAAGGGTATGATTGGTTCCCGAGGCATAATCGCCGGCACTTTCAGGCGAGTAATTTCCAATAAAGACGGAACCTGCATTTGTAATTCCTTCAGCAACCAATGCAGCATCGAACATTGCGATAATCAGGTGTTCCGGAGCATAGAAATTAATCAGGTTGATCATCTCTTCTGTATCGGACACTAAGATGGCCCGGCTGTTTTCCAGCGCCTTCGAGGCTGTTGCCAAACGCGGAAGCTCTTTGATCTGGATGCCAATTTGCTCAATGACATCATTGATTAACCGTTCATTGGTCGTTACAAGGATCACCTGGCTATCGGGGCCATGCTCGGCTTGTGACAACAAATCGGCAGCAACAAAGGATGGATTTGCCCATTCGTCGGCCATGACCGCAACCTCCGAGGGGCCTGCAGGCATGTCAATGGCACAATCAGCCATTGCAACATACTGTTTGGCAGCTGTAACCCAAGAATTTCCCGGGCCAAATATCTTATAAACTTTGGGCACCGATTCAGTCCCATAGGCCATTGCGCCTATTGCCTGCATACCGCCTACTTTGAAAATTTCGGTGATGTGACAAACGGAAGCCGCATATAAGATGGCCGGATGGATTTTCCCTTCACGGTCGGGTGGAGTACAGAGGACGACATTTTTGCATCCGGCAATCAGGGCCGGAATCCCAAGCATAAGGACTGTAGAAAACAGCGGTGCCGACCCTCCCGGGATGTATAATCCAATCCGTTCAATCGGAACCGATTTTTGCCAGCATTTCACTCCGGGTATTGTTTCAACGATTCGGTGCGGTATTTTCTGCGCAGCATGAAAAAGGTCGATGTTATGGGCAGCAATGGCAATGGCATTTTTCAGGTCGTTGTCAACTTTCAGGGCAGCTTCTTCGATTTCCTCATCAGTCACCTTAAAATCAATAATTTCCACCTGATCAAAACGTTTTGTATATTCCCGGAGAGCTTCATCCCCGTTTTCGCGGATGTTCTGCATCACTTCCCGGACAATCTCAATTTTATCGGAATGATCAGAAAATGGCCGTTTTGTAATTTCCGGCCACGATTTAAACAGCGGGTAGCGGAAGATTTTCATAACATTTATATTTACAAAATCATTTTCTCAATCGGTAAAACGAGTATCCCCTCAGCCCCATTTCGTTTCAGGTTGCCAATTACTTCCCAGAACTCCAGTTCATTGATAACAGAATGGAGTGAGCTCCAGCCACTCCTGGCCAGGGGCATTATCGTCGGCGAAGTCATTCCTGGAAGGACTTTGATGATCTGGTCCAATTTATCGTTGGGTGCATTCAATAAAATATATTTCTTTCCCCTTCCTTTTTCGACAGCCTCAATCCGAAAGATCAGTTCATCCAAAATGGACTGTTTCTCTTTTGAAAGGTTAGGTGTTGCGACCAAAACGGCCTCGGAATCGATGATCGTTTGAACCTCTTTCAGCCGATTGCTGATCAGCGTACTACCTGAACTTACAATATCGAAAATTGCATCTGCCAAACCGATACCGGGAGCAATTTCGACAGACCCTGCAATAAAATGGATGTCAGAAACGATTTCATTTTTTAATAAGAATTCCTTGAGTATTCGGGGATATGAGGTTGCAATCTTTTTACCCGAAAACCAATCAAGACCCAAATATTCAGAATCCTTCGGTATAGCCAATGATAACCTGCATTTGCTAAAACCCAGATGTTTTATAATATCGACAGTTTGTTGTTGCTCAAGTACCTCGTTCTTGCCAACGATTCCGATATCCGCAACTCCATCAGCAACACATTGTGGGATATCGTCATCCCGCAGGAATAACGCTTCCAGAGGAAAATTCTTTGCCGCCGAAATCAGCCTTCTGCTACTTGCGATCAACTTAATGTCTGTTTCGCCCAACAATGCCATCGAATCTTCGTTTAACCGGCCTTTGGTCTGAACAGCAATTCTCAAAATAGATTTCATAATTTTAAAATAAAAAAGGCTTACCTGATTGAATAGGTAAGCCTGTGTTTTGGTAATATATTTATGGACGTACCAACCCGGCTCACCTTATGGTAAGTGATGATGATGTCCTGTATGTGCAATTAACTTTATCATAAACGAATTAACTTTGCAATATTACGCAAAAATCAGATCGATCCACCCAGGTTGGATAACTTTTAATTACCAACCATTCATTTTTTGAATTTGATCACAAATTTTAACCTTCCTCCCTTGCAATCGATTGCACAATCCTTATATTTGCGATCAATTAACGAAAAAACTAAAAGATGAAAAAAATTATCTTCCTTGTTCTACTAATTACTGTAACTTATGCTGGATATACAAGGCCGGTTAACCATACAAAAGTTTTCACGACTGGTTACATCAGGAAAACAATGAAAAATGTAACAGCATGGCAACTTAAAAATCCAAACCACACTTTAACTGACTGGACAAACGGTGCTTTTTATGCAGGAGTTTTTGCAGCATGGGAAACCACCAAATCTAAGGAGATTTATCAATCTTTGATGGACCTTGGTAAAACAAACGAATGGAAACCAGGCAAGAGGTGGTATCATGCCGATGATATCGCCATCTGCCAGACCTATGTCGATCTCTATAAGGTGGAGAAGAAAAGGGAAATGATTCAACCTTTCATCGATACACTTGCTGTATTCATGAAAAATCCTTATCCTACAAATGGCAACGAGGTAATCAAATGGTGGTGGTGTGATGCCCTGTTTATGGGGCCACCGGCCATGGTAAAGTTAGGTATCGCGACAGGAAATAAAAGTTACCTGAAATACAGTGACCAATTGTTTAAGGAAACTTATAACTTGCTATACGACAAGGATGAACATCTCTTTGCCCGGGACCTGAAATATGTAATCAAAAACGATGGGAAAGACATTCATGAGGCAAACGGAAAGAAAATATTCTGGTCACGTGGCAATGGTTGGGTGATGGGAGGCATTGTAAGGGTATTAAAGGAACTTCCTGGAAATTACCCGGATCGTGATTTTTATATTCAGCTTTTGAAAGAGATGTCTGCGCGTCTTGTCCAACTTCAACAAGCTGACGGACTCTGGCGTGCCAGTTTGCTCGATCCTGACGCCTACCCCGGAGGTGAAGTAAGTGGCACAGGATTTGATTGTTACGCAATAGCTTGGGGGATTAACAATGGGATCCTCGATAAAGCGACCTATCTTCCTGTCGTCGAAAAAGCGTGGATTGGATTAAATCAATGTGTAAAAGAAGATGGGCATGTGGGCTGGGTACAGCCGATTGGTGCCGATCCCCGGAAAAACTTTAATGCTGATAGCTGGGAGGTTTACGGTTCAGGAGCTTATCTTCTTGCCGGAAGCGAAGTAATTAAGTTAAAACGATAATGTATTTCAAACCCTCAAGATTATGCAAACCTTGAGGGTTTCTTTCACAAACTTTCAATTTCCTGTTCAGAAAGACCGGTTGCCAACGAAATATCCGAAGTTGAAATTCCGATCTTTTTCAAATTTGTGGCTATTCCTAATTTTTCAGTTTTTAATTTTTTGTCCGAGTATTCCCTTTCAAGTTCAATTCCTTTTTCGATCCCCTGTTCGATTCCTTGCTCAATTCCCTGTTCGATCCCCTTGTCAAAAGCATCAATTAAAAAAGTTTTTTCGGTGCTGATGATATCCCAATATCGGTCATAAGTTTCGAGTTCCCCTTTGGTCAGGCCACTTTCAAGGATCAGTTCAGTGGCTTCCCTAATCTCCGGAACATCCAGAAAATCGGGAGAAATCCCTTCCTGCAAATCGCTAATCTCTGATAAGAAGCGCAACCATAGCACCTGCAACTTTTTCTCGGTAAATTTCTTCGCTTTAAATTTTGGCAACTCGATAAAAACGAATTCCAATCCCTCCATAACCTTGTCGGAATCCTGGGTATGAATAATCTGATAATGATGAAGATAGGTGTCAGGGTTGCTGTCAAAATTTTCATTGATGATGTTGAGCGAGTAAACCGGTTGCAGACCCTTGTATTGGAAACCCCTCCCAACTTGTTTGATGTAAGCTTTTGAAGCATTGAACAGTACCCTGCTTTTGAAACTGTCCGTCCAAAGCATCTGCATTTCGACAATAAACTGCTGCCCTTTTTCATCGATGCACCTCACGTCAACAATTGAATTGGCAAACATCGGAATTTCTGGGACCAATTCGGCTGGCAAATATTCAAGGGAGACAATCCTTTTACCCTCTGAAAGTGGCATTACTGCATTCAGAAAACTCTTTAAGAGGTGGGGGTGCTCACCAAATACTTTCTTAAAAGTCAGGTCATTTTTTGGGTCAAGATAACGCATCCTTTTTTTATTAACCAGATAATAATAGCAAAACATAATATTAACAGGTCAATAACCGGCACCGCCGTTCATGTGCCAGTTATTCTTCACGAAGATACAAATTTTTAATGGATTAGGAATTCAATTTTAAATGTTAAGTTTGCTTCATCATCCTACCGGATTTAATAAACCATGCTTTGAGCGAAATCAACAAAAAAGAGCTGAGCGAAATCGATATCTGCGATCTTTACATCACACCGGCAATTATCCATGCTGGTTGGGATCAAATGTCACAGATCAGACAAGAAGTTACGTTGACTCCCGGGCCTGTTATTGTGCGCGGGAACATGTCGGCACGCAACAAGAAAAAGATGAAGTTTGCCGATTATGTGTTGTCGAAGCCCTATCGCATTCCAATGTTTTTGGAAGCGTTACAAGAAATAACCCAACATCAGCGAGAAAGTCGAAAAACTAATAATAAAACATTATTATTCTGATAGTTACATAACACTTGTGTTTTTCCAGGTCGATAATGTCATCCGGTTTATCGTGTTCAGAAATGAAATTTGCCTGACTGTCGAACCACCCCATCACCGCATCGCGCTTGATCTGCGTCGGCTTTAGCGATCAACAAGGCAGGTACGACGACTTTGGGTAATCCATCCCAAATTTTGTAATTTTATGGTGGACCGGATTGTTGTGGATGTACCGAACAAGCTTCCTGAAATAGACAATGTCATCGACCCGTTTCCGGTGGAATGGATGCTCGAAAAGGCTACCGGTCCGGTGGGTCCTTTTGTTAAAGTGCTAATTGTAGGAGTTAAACAGGTGGGAAAATTGGTTGGATGGGTTGTATTTTTACGGCAATAAATCGATTTAAGGCCATACCTACTTTATCAATATACAACATTTTTTTGGGAAAAAAAACCCGACAAGTTGAGGACAACTGTCGGGTTTTATATTTAGTGCGGATCCCAAGGAAATCGCAAACCTGCCGGGATAAAATAAACCTATTTCACCAATACCGCATCTTCGATGATCAGCGGATAGACATACCCTGCTGTAAAATCCTTATCCAGTGCTACAACGCCTTCAATTGTAATCACATCCTGATTTAAAATGGTTGCCTGTGTCGTCACCGTGAGGTCGAAATCATCCCCACTTTTTGTTCCATCCTGGATATGGACCCAGTTGCGCCCCATGATCTGGTCGTTCACTTTCACCACAGCGCCCCTGATCTTTACCTTTTTACCGGCATATTTGGTTTTATTGGCATACAATTCGGCAATTGTGATCCCACCGGCGACCGGCTCAACTGTAACTTTGGCCTGGACCGGAGCAGCTTTCTTGCCCATTGGCGTTTGGCCACCCATAGCACCACCCATTCCCATTGGTTGATCCGAAGCCGTTTCCTGCTTATCGGATATCTGGGAAACAAACAAAATTGACTTAAAATCGCGGTTAAGTTCCTTGCTGTGAAAATTTTCCATTGTCACAGAGGTGGTAAAATTTACAAATAACTCGTCACCAACCTTATATTCTTGTTTTGTTACTGCAAGCCAATTTTCGGAAAGGGCATCTGTAACGCGCAAATAGGTGTAGCTTGCAGCCTGAATGACTTCGGCAATTTTAACCGGTTTGAGCAGACCTGCCTGGCCGGCTTCTTTTTTGGGTTTCGATTGCGGGGAAGTACATGCAACGATCACTGAGAGAGTCAACAACAAAAACAATAATTTTTTCATTTTTTTCTATTTTAAAACTTTCCTTTCATTTATAAATCCAAAACGCAATATTGCAAGAATATCCGAATTTTCTGCAAATATATTCTTTTGTCAAAATCTTTTGACAACACTCAGGTAGATTGAATGATATTTGTTCACATTTTCAAAAGTCCCTTCGTAATTCATAGAAACAGAGAACTTTCGTGTGATCTGAAAAGACAGGTCTGCTTCACCGATTTGCTGCTGAAGTGTATTGGAATTGCTAACAAAAAGATAATCAACATATCTGTAATTTAAACCCATGCTCATTTTTCCTGATAACAAACTCTTGTCAAGCCTTAAACCATAAATAGAGCCATTGACATAACTGGTTTGAATTAGATTACCAGATAATGAAGCTGTTATACCCAATGGCATTTTACCGTAGGAGAGATACCCGTTCACATTTTTCGTTGGAAGAAAATCTTTATCACGTAACCGGTAACTCGATGAAACCGCAAGGTTCAAGTA
>TBL_comb47_HYPODRAFT_10006087_pt1 | contig 13148 bp, 12 predicted proteins | sample TroBogypolimnion_40_FD_10682 | JGI IMG/M metagenome (IMG submission 10682)
CTCGAAGCTCGGCAACTCCAGTTGCCCGGCAGGGGTCTCCGCTGGAAGCGCGGAGGCGGCGTAGGCGGTGCCGCGGATATTTCTGATTGCGGAAAAGGGCTCTCCAGCCGCGAGTCTCGCCACCAACTCCAGCAGAGGACTCTCTCCCATACCGTACACCAGCAGGTCAGCCTTGGCGTCCAGCAGCGCCGAGCGGCGCACCTTGTCCTCCCAGAAATCGTAATGGGCGAAACGCCTGAGACTCGCCTCGATGCCGCCAATCACCACCGGGACGTCCCGGTAGGCTTCTTTGAGCCTGGAGGTATAGATGATGGTGGCGCGATTGGGGCGGGCGCCGTGGCGGTTTCCCGGCGTATAGGCGTCGTCGCGGCGCAGCTTGCGCGCCGGGGTGTAGTGAGCAACCATGGAGTCCATGGCGCCGGCGGCCACCGCGAAAAAGAGGCGTGGCCGCCCCAGGGCCATGAAGGGGTCCTTGCTGCGCCAGTCGGGCTGGGCGATGATGCCGACCTTGAGCCCGACGGATTCGAGCAGGCGCGCCAATAGCGGCACGCCGAAGGCCGGGTGGTCCACGTAGGCGTCGCCGCTCACGAAGATGACGTCGAGCTCGTTCCAGCCGCGCGCTTTGGCTTCGGCGAGGGTGGTGGGGAGAAACTTGGGGGGTGTCGCCTTTTTCGGTGCTGCCTTCTTCATACTTGCCTTATCAGACGGATCGGTCGGATCGGACCGATCCGACCGATCTTTTTTGTTACGGGAAACTCGGGAGAAAATCGAGGCCAAGAGTTTCCGGCAGGCCGCACATGAGATTCATGTTTTGCACCGCCTGCCCGGAAGCGCCCTTTACCAGGTTGTCGATCGCGGAGACCACAATCACCCTGCCGGTCCTCTGGTCCACGGTGATCCCGATGTCACAGAAGTTGGAACCCCTGACATGGGCGGTGGACGGGAAGCTCCCTTCGGGGAGCACCCGGACGAAGGGCTCACCATCATAGAACTCCTGGTACAGCGCGACCAGCTGGGCTGCGGTGAACTTCTCGAGCGGGTTCGAGTAGATCGTCGAGAGGATGCCGCGATCCATCGGTACCAGATGCGGGGTAAAGGAAATCGCCAGCTCAGTTCCGGCCAGCAGGGAGAGTTCCTGCTCGATCTCCGGGATGTGGCGGTGCGTCCCGCCGACCCCGTAGGCCCGGAAGCCTTCGTTCACCTCGCAGTAGAGCCCCTCCACCTTCGCCCCGCGCCCGGCGCCCGAGACGCCGGATTTGGCATCGACGATGATGGACTTAGGGTCGATCAACTTACCACTCAAAAGAGGTGCCATGCCGAGAATGACGCTGGTCGGGTAGCAGCCGGGGTTCGCCACCAGCGACGCCTCGCGGATCAGGTCGCGGCGCAGTTCGGGAATGCCGTAGACCGCAGTCTGCAGGAGCTCCGGGTTCATGTGCTTCTCGTACCAGCGGCCATACACATCTGCATCGCGCAGACGGTAATCGGCGGAGAGGTCCACGATATTTTTTCCCATCTTGAGAAAGGTGGGCACGACTTCCATGGCGGCCTTGTGCGGCAAGGCGGTGAAGACGACGTCCACCTTCTCGGAGATGCCGACCGGCTCGAGGTTTTCCAGCAGAAGATCCACACGCCCGCGCAGCGTCGGAAACACATCGCTGACCGGACGCCCCGCGCTCTGCTCTGAGGTGACACAGGTAACGGCGACCTCGGGGTGGGAATGGAGTATCCGCAACAATTCGACACCGGTGTAACCGCTGGCTCCGACGATGGCAACCTTTAACATGAACGCCTCCCTTAATACTGGAACAGAATCAAATCTTCAGCAATTTTCTATCTTACGCTTGCGGTACACCATACTGCAAATGCTTCCTTGCTTCCCCACACCCTAGGGGCAGCGGCTTGAGCGCGTCCCTTCGACTCCGCTCAGGGAACGACGGGGTCCGGTCGCTGAGCGGAGTCGAAGCGCAACCGCTTAAACAACACAAACGGCCCGGCAAGGTATCCACGAGCCTGCATAAAGTGCCCAGCGGCAGCGCATTCGCAAAACAAACAGCAAAAGAGGGAACCCTTGCGGATTCCCCCTTTGTCATGCCGGAGCAGCAATCGTTCAGAAAGCGGATTAACGCTTGGAGAACTGGAAGCTGGCGCGTGCCGCTTTCTTGCCGTATTTCTTTCTTTCCTTGATACGCGAATCGCGGGTGATGAACCCTGCTTTCTTCAGCGTGCCACGGAGGTCTGCGTCGATGGCAAGCAGCGCCTTGGTGATGCCGTGCTTGATCGCGCCGGCCTGACCGGAATCGCCGCCGCCCTTGACGGTGCAGAAGATGTCGAACTTGCCGACATTCTCAGTCAGTTCCAGGGGCTGCATGACGACCATCTTGGAGGTTTCCCTGCCGAAGTAGTTCTGGAGCGTCTTGGTATTGACGATGATCTCACCGGTGCCGGCTTTGAGCCAGACGCGCGCGATGGACGATTTCCTTTTGCCTGTTGCGTAAAAGCTTACTGCTGCCATTTTATATCTCCTGATGAACGAATTATATGTTCAGATTCTTCGGCTGCTGAGCGGCGTGCGGATGTGCCTCGCCTGCATAGATCTTCAGCTTCTTCAGCATGTGGCGGGCCAGCTTGTTCTTGGGAAGCATGCCCTTGACTGCCTTCTTGATCAGATCTTCAGGCTTCTTGTCGATGAGCTTGGCAGCAGAGATCTCTTTCAGGCCACCGACATAACCGGAGTGCGAGTAGTAGGTCTTGTCTGCCATCTTCTTACCGGTAAGAGCAATCTTCGCGGCGTTAACGACAACGACGAAGTCACCAGTGTCAACACTGGGAGTGAAGGTCGGCTTATTCTTGCCGCGCAGCACGTTGGCAATCTGCGTTGCAACACGGCCGAGCACCTTACTATCCACATCGACCAGATACCAATCCCTGGTCACATCTTCTTTTTTAGCAACTTGCGTCGTCTTCATCGAAACCTCACAACTATCTGGAATTGGCACTTGGACTTACAGAAAGGTGAAAATTTAATCTATTTTCCGTGGCATGTCAAGACAAAAACTCACGGCAAAAGTTCGGGCTCGTAAAAAACCTGCATCAGGCAGAGCCCGTGGGGCGGCGCAGTCATCCCGGAAACCTGGCGATCACCCTCCAGGAGCAGCTTTGCCACGTCCTGCGGCGCCCTCCTCCCCTGGCCGACTTCCACCAGGGTGCCGGCGATGACCCGCACCATATTCTTCAAAAAGCCGCTGCCGTTCACGTCCAGGTGGACCCAGGGGCCGTCTTGAACCAACTCCAGCGAGTAGATATTGCGGACCGTCGTCTTGGCGGCACAGTTGGAGGCGCGAAAGGCGGCGAAATCGTGCTCACCCACGAAGAGCGCGCAGGCAGCGCGCATGGCATCAAGGTCGAGCGCGCCTCCCAGGCGCCAGGCGATGTGGCGCGCCAAGGGCGAGCGGTGCTTGTCCAGCAAAAGGGTGTAACGGTAGTGCTTCGCCTTGGCGTCGGCACGCGGGTTGAAGGGCAGCGGCACCTCGCAGGCCTCGCGCACAGCGATGTCGGCCGGCAGCATGGTGTTCAGCCCCTCGCGGAAGGCGCGCAGCGGCAGCCCCTTCTCCGTGTTGAAGCAGGCGACCATGCCGCGGGCGTGCACCCCTGCGTCGGTGCGCCCCGAGGAGCGGAGCTTCGTCGGCTCGCCCAGCATGCGCAGCAGTGCCCCTTCCATGACTTCCTGGATGGTGATACCGTTGGGCTGCACCTGCCAGCCGGAGTAGGCGGTGCCGTCATATTCTATGGTCAGCTTGATGTTGCGCATATGAAACTCGTGTCCTGGAATCCCGCAAGCAAACCGGGACGCGGGAGCGTCCCTTGATGCATTCCCACGCCGGGGCGTGGGAATGATGGCTCAGGCGTAATTCGCCCCTACTTGAGGTACTTCTCGATCAGGATTTCCGCGATCTGCACGGCGTTGGTCGCGGCGCCCTTGCGGATGTTGTCGGCAACCACCCAGAGGTTGAGCCCGTTCTTGACGGAGTCGTCCTCGCGGATGCGGCCGACCATCACCAGGTCCTCCCCAGCCGCGTTGATCGCCATGGGGTAATCTGCGTTGGCCGGGTTGTCGGAAAGTTCCACCCCGGGCGCATCCTCCAAAATCTCGCGCGCCTTGGCGACCGTGATCTTTCTTTCGGTCTCGATGTTGATCGACTCGGAGTGCCCGTAGAAGACCGGTACCCGAACGCAGGTGGCGGTCGTCTTGATGCCGGCTCCCATGATCTTGGCGGTCTCGTTCACCATCTTCATCTCTTCCTTCGTGTAGCCGTTGTCGCAGAAGGAATCGATCTGCGGCAGGCAGTTGAAGGCGATGCGGTGCGGATAGACCTCGGTCTTGATGGGACGGCCGTTCAACAACTCGCCGGTCTGCACTCTGAGCTCGTCGATCGCCTTCTTCCCGGTGCCGGATACCGCCTGGTAGGTGGAAACGACGATCCGCTTGATGCCGGCGAAGTCGTGCAGGGGTTTCAGCGCCACGACCATCTGGATGGTGGAGCAGTTCGGGTTGGCGATGATCCCCTTCTTGCTGTAGCCGGCTATCGCCTCCGGATTCACCTCGGGGACTACCAGCGGGACATCTTTGTCCATGCGCCAGGCGCTGGAGTTGTCGATGCAGACGGCTCCCGCCTTGGCAGCAGCGGGGCAGAACTCTTCCGAGCGCGCGCCCCCAGCCGAAAAGAGCGCGATGTCGACCCCCTCGAAGGAGTCGTGGGTCAGTTCCTCAACCAGAACCGGCTTGCCGTTGAATTCGAGGGCCTGACCGGCGCTGCGGCCGCTCGCCAGGAACTTGATTTTGCCGACCGGAAAATTGCGCTCTTCCAGACATTCGATCATCTGGGCGCCGACCGCTCCGGTCGCGCCAACAACAGCTATGTTCCAAAGCTTGCTCATGTTTTTTGCTTCTCCTCTGGTGTACCGCCTGGACGGGCTCACAAATTGTGCGCGTGCCAGACAAAAACGGGAGCGCGCCCCCAATGCTGCGCTGGGGGCGCGCTCCGCTTAATGCTGCTTTTTGGCTAATCTGACGGATCGGTCGGATAGGACCGATCGGACGGATCACCCTTGGGTTTAACGCTCTTTCAGAATCTGCAGCATGCGGCGCAGCGGCTCCGCGGCACCCCAAAGGAGCTGATCGCCGCAGGTGAAGGCGGAGAGGTACTGCGGCCCCATCTTCATCTTGCGCAGACGCCCGATCGGCACGGTAAGCGAGCCGGATACCGCCGCGGGGGTCAACTGCGACAGGGTGTCGGCCTTGTTATTGGGAACCAACTTTACCCACTGGTTGTCGTTCTTAATCAGCTCTTCAATTTCGCCGATCGGCACGTCTTTGTTAAGACGAATGGTCAGCGCCTGGCTGTGGCAGCGCATGGCGCCGACGCGCACGCACAGACCGTCGACCGGGATCGGGGTCGTGGTGCCGAGGATTTTGTTGGTTTCGGCAAACCCCTTCCACTCCTCGCGGCTCTGCCCGTCCTCAACTTCGCGATCGATCCAGGGGAGCACGTTGCCTGCCAGTGCAAACCCGAATTCCTTGGTCGGCAGGATGCCGCTACGCAGCGTGTCGGTAACGGTGCGGTCGATGTGCAGGATAGCCGAGGAGGGATCCTGCAAGTGATCGCAGACCGAGCCGTGCAGCACGCCCATCTGGCACAGTAGCTCCCGCATGTTGGGTGCGCCGGCGCCGGAGGCCGCCTGGTAGGTCATGGAGGAGATCCACTCCACCACCCCGGCGCGAAACAGGCCGCCTAGGGCCATCAGCATGAGGCTTACGGTGCAGTTGCCGCCGATGTAGTCCTTGATTCCGTCCTTCAGTGCCTTGTCGATGACGTTGCGGTTCACCGGGTCGAGGATGATGACGGCATCCTTTTCCATGCGCAGCGTGCTGGCCGCGTCGATCCAGTACCCCTTCCAGCCGGCCTTGGCCAGTTCCGGACGGACCGCCTTGGTGTAGTCGCCGCCCTGGCAGGTGATGATGACGTCCAACTTCTTGAGCTCGGAGATGTCCGAAGCATCCTTCAGAGTCCCGGCGTTCATGGGCGCGGGCTGCCCCGCCTGCGAGGTGGTGAAGAATACAGGTTCGATGCCCGCAAAATCGTTCTCTTCCTGCATGCGCTGGAGAAGAACCGAGCCTACCATGCCACGCCAACCGACAAGTCCGACTTTCATAGGTACGTCCTCTTTTCTATGTATTTAAATCCTGAGCAAAACTCATTCTTTCCAATATCCCGGTTTTCTGTGCAAATGCATGACAGCAACGACCACCACTTTTCGCTTTGCGACTTTATACAAAATGCAGAACGGAAAGGTACGAATTAGGCAGCGCCTTACTTCTCCGTCAACGACCGGGTAAAGATAGGGATCGACCCTTACTCTTCCTGCTCCATCCTGTATAGCAGAAATAAATCTATTACCAAGGTGCGCCTGCTGTGAATTGTAGAATTCAGCCGCAGCAGCGACCTCAGATTCCGCCGAAGGCAAAAAAGTGAGTTTTCTCACTTTATTGATGCGTACAGCCGAGCAAAAACCTCGTCGCCGTCGAGTAGTTCCACAGTCCCGTCATCGATTTCTTTACATCGCCTGCGGATCTCTTCACGCCATTCGTCTGAGAGTTCCAGGGGCTCTTCGAATTCAAGGCTTTCGATCAGGCGCTCAGCGACAAGAGCCCGCACCTCGCGTGGTAATTCCAGTGCTTCTGCTATTATTTTCTCGGCTGGCAGTCCCATGATTGGCAACCTCGTATTGTTCTGTCTGATTCACCCCAGGTTCGCGATGATCGCGTCGCCGATTTCCTTCGTGTTCACCAGCTTCTCGCCGTCCTTTTCCATGTAGATGTCCCGGGTGCGATACCCCTGGTCCAGCACCTTGGCGACCGCGTTGTCGATGGCATCGGCCGCCGCAATCATCCCGAAGGAGTAGCGCAGCATCATGCCGGCGGACAGGATCTGGGCGATCGGGTTGGCGATCCCCTGTCCTGCGATGTCGGGCGCGGAGCCTCCGGAGGGCTCGTACATCCCGAAAGTCCCTTCGGCAAGCGAGGCGGAGGGGAGCATGCCCAGCGAACCGGTCAGCATGGCGGCCTCGTCGGAAAGGATGTCGCCGAACATGTTCTCGCACAGGATGACGTCGAACTGCTTGGGCCATTTTACCAGCTGCATAGCGGCGTTGTCCACGTACATGTGGGAGAGTTCGACGTCCGGATATTCCTTGGCGATGGTCGTCACGATCTCGCGCCAGAGCACGGAGGTGGAGAGCACGTTCGCCTTGTCGATGGAGCAGACCTTCTTGCCGCGCTTGCGGGCGGCCAGGAAGGCGACATGGGTAATGCGCTCGATTTCCGGCACGCTGTAGCGCATGGTGTCGACACCCACCCGGTCACGCCCGGCGCCGTCGATCCCTTTGGGCTGCGAGAAGTAGATGCCGCCGGTGAGCTCGCGGATCACCAGGATGTCGAAGCCGCCGGCGATCACCTCTTCCTTCAGCGAGGAGGCGGAGGTGAGCGAAGGGAAGATGATGGCCGGACGCAGGTTGGCGTAGAGGCCGAAGATCTTGCGCAGCGGCAGCAGCGCGCCGCGCTCGGGCTGCTCGTCCGGGGGAAGCGTCTCCCACTTCGGTCCGCCAACGGAGCCGAAAAGGATGGCGTCCGAACTCTTGCATATATTTACGGTGGTCTCGGGAAGGGCGCGCCCCTCGAGGTCGATCCCTGCCCCGCCTACGTTTGCCAGGGTCCGCTCGAAAGTCACATTGTAGCTCTTCTCTACCGCATCCAGTACCCTGAGTGCTTCTGCCATGACTTCCGGCCCAATGCCGTCGCCCGGCAGTACCGCTACTTTAAAAAGCTTTCCCATTCCGCAAACCTCCAGTATGTATTGAACAATGGATTCTATTTGCGGGGTAGCATGTTGTCAACATAAAAAGGCCGTCAAACTTAGGTTTAACGGCCCCATACAAGGCTTGAGCTGCCGCTGTCATTGTTTTAGGGCGCCTTGATCTCCTCGCTCTTGGCGCGCAGCTTCTTCAGCAGTTCAGGATAGCCCTGGTTGTTGATGATCCGGTTGAATTGGCCGCGATAATTGGAGACAAGGCTCACCCCCTCGATGACCACGTCGTAGACCATCCATTTGCCCCCCTTGGCCATCAGGCGATAATCCAGGGAATACTCGTCCCCTTTGGGCGCGATGACCTTGGACTTCACCTCGGCATGATCGCCATCAACCGACTCTCCCAGATAGACGATCTTTTCATTGTGGTACCCCTCGATCTTGCCCGCATAGGAATTCTCCAAAAGCGTCTGGAAGAGGGAGACGAACTCCTTCCGCTCGTCGGGCGTGCGCTCCTTCCAATGGGTCGCCAAAGAGCGCTGTGCCATTTCGGTAAAGTCGAAAATCCGGCTGATGGTGGTTCTCAGCATCTGGCGGCGCTGCGCCTCTTTCTGAGGTTTGTTCAATTCAGGATTCGAGACGATCCGCACCACCTCGTCAACAACCCGCTTCACCTCGTCGGTCACCGAGGCGGAGGCCTGAGCCGGAATGCAGAGCGCGAGGGAAAAGAGTAAAAGAGCTTTCGCTACCAGCGATTTCATTGGAGTCCTCCTCCGCTAAGGTATCCACGGGGTCGCCTGCCCGGACCGCTGACCAGGCCGGTCGAAGCGCCCGCATATTTGTAGTTTATTTTCATGAAAGGGTGTGGTATATTTTCAAACACATGCGCCGAAACCCGCTTTGGTTAACAGCATACCACCTGTTCAAAATTAAGCAACTCACACAACATATCGTTATTGCAGGTCAATTCACGCTTTTACTGAATAGGGAAAGCCTTGCCGGCTACGCCCATGGGTCATGCCATGTCTCAGGTAAAGACCTTGACAATGGTAGTACATTCGATTACGTTTTTGTTCTCGCCCCTGCATAACATAAACTGAATGCAATGAGTTGCCTATGCTTGTTTAACTATTGAAAACACTACGGCAAAGTTGCATAGGAACTCCTTGCATCCGGCGAAACTGTTTCGCCACGTACAGCATGGACTGACTGAAAATTATTTGCTGCATTTATATCGCTGACTGTTTCTTTGCCGGCTTGACGGCAGGTATCACAGCCACGACGTAAATGACAGCGACGGCTTTGCACGACTACCCGGCCCGGAGACAACATGAGATGTGTATTTTCCCCACTGCAGGTGATAACAGCGCTTTCCCTTCTTGCCCTAACGGGGTGCAGCCCCGCAGGAAAACAACTGATGGGTGATCCCCAGAACCCTTATCCGCTCAAGTCTGCACCCAAGATCGGCGATATCGTGCACCTGCCGACCGGAACGCTGGTGAGCCTCGCCCAGATGCAGGCCATAGCCAGCGACGCGCGCGTGGTCTACGTCGGCGAGACCCACGACAATCCTGCTTCGCACCGCCTGGAACTGCAGGTGCTCCAGGGGCTCGAGGAACGCCACCCCGGCCAGGTGGCCCTGGGCATGGAAATGTTCACCCCCGCCCAGCAACCGGCTCTTGACCGCTGGGTCGCCGGTAAACTGGACGAGAAGGCCTTTCTCAAAGAGTCGCGCTGGTTCGACAATTGGAAGATGGACTTCGCACTCTACCGGGACCTGCTGGTTTTCGCCCGCGACAAGCATATCCCGGTCATCGGCCTGAACGCCGAGAAGAGCCTGGTGCAGGCGGTGACGGCCAAGCCTCTGGAAGAGCTGAGCGCCGAGCAAAAGGCTCAGCTGCCGGAGCTTGACATGACCGATCCCTATCAGCGCGGCATGGTCGAGGGGATCTTCGCCGGCCACAGCCACGGCAAGATGATACTGGAGGGTTTCCAGCGCGGTCAGACCCTGTGGGACGAGACCATGGCGGAGTCCGCGGCCCGCTTTCTGGCGAGCCCGGAAGGAAAGGACCGGCATCTGGTGGTGGTGGCCGGCGCGAATCATATCAGCCATGGCTACGGCATACCGCGCCGCGTGTTTCGCCGCATCCCGGTCTCCTACCAGCTGATCGGCGCCAACGAAATCGAGCTTTCGACCAAAAGGCGGCAGGAGCTGATGAACGTCGAGCTTCCGGACTACCCCATGGTACCCTTCGACTTCCTGAGCTTCATAGCCTACGAGGAACTCCCGAAAACCGGGGTCCTGCTCGGCGTTGCGTTCGAGCCGGGCAAGGAAGGCCGAGGCCTGCTGGTGAGCGGCGTCGTGCCCGGCTCAAACGCCGAACGTGCAGGGGTGAAGGAGGGCGACCTGCTGCTTGTGCTGGACGGCGAGACGCTGGCAGATAGTTTGGATCTCATCTATGCGATGAAGCAAAAGAAGATCGGCGACCGCAGCACACTCCAGGTCGAGCGGCAGGGCCAGCAACTGAAGCTGGACGTCGTCTTCGAGAAGTCCGACATGCACCAGCACGGCAAGCCGTAGCCGGGACGGACCACGATGAGGCTGCCGTTGCCGCTCTGCTCGGCGGGGTAAGCCCGCGGGAGGGTGCCGCGTGCTGCGCAACTCAAGATCAGGTGTCCCGCGGCTAACGCAGGCCCCGACAGAGAGCAGAAAACATTGGCGCTTAGCCATGATATAACTTGCCGGTGACGGTTACCGGTGGTATTAGTTGTTGTAAGCCTGTACTAACTAAACCCCAGCCGTCTCCTTTGTACTGCGGGTAGAACCAAAGCAACATTGCAATGCATAAGTTTCTGACCATTTCATTCCAAGAAGGAGGCAGCGTATGTATTCTATGAGCAATGTCGGAAGAAACACCATCGCCATGGTTCTGGCCGGAGGCAAGGGTGAGCGCCTCAGTCCGCTCACAATCAGAAGGGCAAAGCCCAGCGTCATGTTTGGCGGGAAATACAAGATCATCGATTTTGTCCTGAGCAATATGTTCAATTCAGGCATCAAGAAGGTCTACATCCTGACACAATATCGTGCCTACTCCTTGAATAAGCATATCCGCGAGTCGTGGGGCAAATGGACTGGCCTCGGTGAGTTTTATGTCGCCATTTCTCCTGAGACAAACAGCGAGAGCGAGGAGTGGTTCAAAGGAACCGCCGACGCCATCCTGCAGTACCTGAGATTCGTGGAATCCTCCGACGCCGACTACGTGGCGATCTTCGGCGGCGACCACATCTACAAGATGGACATCAGCCAGATGATCGACTACCACCGCAGGAACCGGGCCGACCTCACCCTGGCGGCCCTCGAAGTGCCGGCTGATGAAGCCAAACGCTTCGGGGTGTTCTCGGTGGACGATGACTACCGGGTCACCGCCTTCGCGGAAAAGCCCGCCAATCCGCAGACCATCCCGGGCAGGGACACCTGTTTCGCCTCCATGGGGAACTACATTTTCTCCACCAAAAAACTGATCGAGGTGCTGCAGGAAGGGAAGAAGCTGCACGAGGACCTCGACTTCGGCAAGCACGTCATTCCGATGATGCTGGCAAACCGCGACAAAGTATTCGCCTACAACTTCAATGACAACCTGATCCCCGGCATGAGAGCTGAAGAGAAAGGGTACTGGAAGGACGTGGGGACCATTGAGTCTTATTACGAGGCCAACATGGACCTGATCCATGTCTCGCCCCAGCTCAACCTGTACAACTACAAGTGGCCTATCTTGACCAACCAGGGCAATCTGCCGCCGGCCAAGACCATCTTCGACGAGGATGAGCGCCGCGGCCTGAATATCGACTCCTATGTCTGCGCAGGGTGCGTCACCAGCGGCGGGACGGTCAAGAGATCGATACTGGGACCGCGCTGCAAGGTGAACAGTTACAGCCTCGTCGAGGACTCCATCCTCTTTGAGAACGTCACCATCGGCAGAAGCGCCAAGATCAGAAGGACAATCATCGACAAGAACATCTCGATTCCCGACGGCGCGGAGATCGGCTATGACCACGACGAGGACAGGCGCCGTGGCTACCGGGTGACCGAATCCGGCATCGTCGTGGTTTCCAACGTGGACACCAAATTCCTCCCGTAAAGCGGCGTCGCATCTGGGAGCCCCATGAAACGTCTTGACCGCCGAGGCATTCGGCCGCTGCTTTTTGCCGCGCTGGTGCTGCTTGCAACATGCTACGCAGGGCCGGCCGATGCCGGGAGTTCCAGGGATGTACTCTGGAATATCATCAGCACCTGCCTCGACCCGAGCATTGCCAATTATTGCGCCACCTGCCGGTCGCCGCTCGTCGAAACGCCCTGCGCCTCCGGCAAGAGCTGCCGCGACACTTTGGAAGTCTGGGCGCAGGACGCCACCTACGTGGCACTACGCGACCGTAAGATGTGTGACTGCCCGGATGATTTCGTGCACGGGCTCGTCCTGCCGCGCGCGAAGGTCACCGGCGTCGAAGACCCGCGCCGTCCGGACGGCATCTGGAGTTTTGCCTGGGCAGTCGCCTGCGACAGGATTGGCGACGATTGGACCACGGCGCTCGTGGTAAACCCGGAAGGAATGCGGGACCAGGACCAGCTCCACGTGCACATTATCCGGTTGCAAAAGGGAGCCCGGCAGCGCTTCGACGCGGTCCCAACTACCTGTGTGCGGAAACTCGACGAGGTCTGGGGCGCCGCCAGCCGGATCGCCGCTGCGGCAGGACTTCCCGACTACGGCGTGCTGGTCGCCCGAAACCCCGAAGGAGGCTTCACGGTGCTGGTCGACAAGGTGAGCCCCGAGAAGAGCTATGCAGTTGCACGCTGCCGTTAAGTTGCCGCACCCGTCAGGCGCGACCTGCACCTGCCCCCCCAAGACCTGTTGCAAACCACCCCGACAAGCAGCATCCAATCGAACTCGCCTGAGTGGGAGCATACGAATATGACGACAGAATCTACCGGTCCGCACCAGTTCAGCATGGGAGCCTGGATCAGTGCGGCTCCTTTCGAGAGACTGCTCCATATCACCATCGTGGAGGCGAGCGAAGGGCAGGCGGTCCTGACCATGCCCTTTCTGGTCGACTATGCCCAAGGGGCCGGACTTATGCACGGCGGCGCGCTGGTGAGTCTCGCCGACACCGCGGTCGTCATGGCCATCAAGAGCCTGCTACCGGCGGGGTCGCATTTCGCGACGATCCGCCTGGAAACCAAGTTCCTGCTTCCGGTGAAAAAAGGTGTGGTGACCGCCCGGGCCCGGG
>TBL_comb47_HYPODRAFT_10006088_pt1 | contig 13147 bp, 15 predicted proteins | sample TroBogypolimnion_40_FD_10682 | JGI IMG/M metagenome (IMG submission 10682)
ATGGCATCCGTGAGGAGGCCGCCCTCCTCGTAGCCCACGTAGCCCGGTGGCGCGCCGATGAGGCGGGCCACGGCGTGCTTCTCCTGATACTCGCTCATGTCGAAGCGCAGGAAGGCGATGCCGAGCGCCTTGGCCAGCTGCTTGGAGAGCTCCGTCTTGCCCACGCCCGTGGGGCCCGCGAAGAGGAAGCACCCCATGGGCTTCAGGGGGTCCCGCAGGCCTGAGCGGGCCAGCTTGATGGCACTGGCCACGGCCTCGCAGGCCACATCCTGGCCGAATATTTGCGCTCGAAGCGCAGCTTCGAGCGAAGCCAGGGCCTCTCGATCATCGGCAGTGACCGAGGCCACGGGCACCCGCGCCATGCGAGCCACCACGGCCTCGATGTGGGCGGCGCCCAGCTTCTTGGCGCGCTCCTTTTTAGGCAGCAGCTTCTGCGCGGCCCCGGCCTCGTCCATCACGTCCAGGGCGCTGTCGGGCAGGCGGCGATCTGGGAGGTGCTTGGCCGCCAGGCGCACAGCGGCCTCCAGGGCCTCCTCCGAATACTTGGTGCCATGGTGGGTTTCGTAGACGGACTTCAGGCCCTGCAGCACCGCCAGGGCATCGGCCGTGGAGGGCTCGCTCACTTCGACCACCTGGAAGCGCCGGGAAAGGGCGCGGTCCTTGTCCAGGGAACTCTTGAGATCCTGGAAGGTGGTGGCGCCGATGCAGCGCAGCTCTCCCGAGGCCAGGGCCGGCTTCAGCAGGTTGGCCGCGTCCATGGCCCCGCCCCCCGTGGAGCCCGCCCCCACCAGGGTGTGCAACTCGTCCACGAAGAGGATGGCGCCGGGCTGATCGTTGAGCGCCTTCAATACGGCCTTGAGGCGCTCCTCGAAGTCGCCGCGGTACCGGCTACCTGCCAGCAGGGCGCCGAGATCCAGGGCGTAGATGCGGGCGGCCTTCAGGGGCTCAGGCACCGCGCCCTCGTGGATGCGCCGGGCCAGGCCCTCGACAATGGCCGTTTTGCCCACGCCGGGCTCGCCCACCAGCAGGGGGTTGTTCTTGCGGCGGCGGCAGAGCACCTGGGCCATGCGCTGGATCTCAGTCTCACGGCCCACCAGGGGGTCCAGGCGTCCCGCTGCGGCCCGGGCCACCAGATCCGTGGCATAAGCCTCCAGGGGATTGGCGGCGACGGTGGGGGTCTCCTCCTCGTCCGGCTCCTGGCTCGGGGCTGCCGGTGAAGATTTGGCACCTGGTCCGTGGCTCAGCACCTTGAGCAGGGCCAGGCGTTTCACGCCGTGCTTCTCCAGCAGATACCGAGCGGGACTGGCCTCTTCCTCGAGGAAGGCGGGCAGCAGCTCACCGCCCTCCAGGCTGCGTTTGCCGGAGCTGAAGGCGTGCAGGAGGCTGCGCTCCACCACTCGCACAAAGCCCAGGGTGCTGTGGGGCTGGATGGGCTGCCCCTCGGGCAGGACCTCAAAGGCCTTGCCCAGCAGGGCCTCCAGGTCCAGGCGCAGGGCTTCCGTCTTCACCCCGCAGCCCCGCAGGGCCTGGGCCGCATGGGGCTCGTCCAGGAGGGCCAGCAGCAGGTGCTCCAGGGCCACATCCTCGTGGCGCCGGGCCAGGGCCAGGTCGAAGGCCCGCTGGATGCCCTGGTTCAGGTCGGCACTGAGCTGCGGGGTTTCAGGCATGGTCGGCCTCCACGGTGAGTAGCAGCGGAAAGCCCTCGCGCTCGGCCAACTGGCGGCCCCGCTCGGCGCGGGTCTCCGCCACATCCTTGGTGTAGATGCCCGCCACGCCCACGCCGGCCCGATGCACTGCCAGCATGATGACCGTGGCCTCGGCCTCGGGCTTGCGAAACACCGTCTGCAGCAGCCACACCACGAACTCCTGGGTGGTGTAGTCGTCGTTGTGCAGCAGGACCTTCCACATGCCGGGTTCCCGCGTGGCAGCGCGGGTGCGGGTGAGGACCTGGCCCTGTTTCTTGGTGGCCATGGCTGGCGCCTCCGGGCTTCAGGATAGCGGGGTTCCCCCCTGGCTCAGAGCACCCGCCCCCGCATCGCCCCAACTGGCAGAGGCCCCCAGCTTCGTCCGTCCTGGCTGGCGGGGCGGTTGTCGCCCATAACCAGGTAGCCCGTCCCGCAGGCCTGGCGGCCTTCGCCACCGCGCTCCGGGAACTGCACCCAGGGTTCCTCCAGGCGCCACTCCTGGATCCAGACTTCCGGGCCCTGCCAGGCCACGGCCTCGCCAGGCAGGCCGATGACCCGCTTCACGGATCGCCCCTCGGGCCCCGCCACGAGCCAGACCTCGCCCCGCCGGGGCGCGTGGCTGGCCCAGGCCCGCAGCGCCCAGTGCAGCTCACCATCACGAAGGGCGGGCTCCATGCTGTGGCCGCTCACGTGCACGGGCACCACCACCACCAGCGGCGAGAGGGCCAGGGCCATGGCGGCGAAGGGGAGCCAGGGCTTCACGCGCGGACGGTCATTCTTCGCCCCGTTCCATCCGTGAGCGCCACTTCCTGGAGGTGGGCGGGCGCGGGGACGTGGGGGGCCAGCTCGGCCAGGAGGCGCTGGGCCAAAGCCAATGGTCCAACAAGGCCCAGGTCCGAGAGCAGGCGGCCCTGGAGGGGGGCCAAGCTGCGGTCCAGGGCCGCTTCCAGGTCCCGGAAGTCGACCACCACATCGAAGCCGTCCAGACCCTGGCGACTGGTCACCACCTCCACGGTGTAGTCGTGGCCCACCCAGGCCTCGCCCTGGCGGAACACCACGGACAGGGGCCGAGTGACGGCGGCTTCAAAGTGGAGGGGAGAGGGCTGGGGCAAGGGGGACTCCGGGGGCTGACTCCAGGTCGGGGCTTCAGTTTCTCATGGCCACGGCTACACTGGGCCTTCAAGCCCGTCATACCTGACAACTGGGTGAGCGAATCAGGATCCCTGCGGATCCATCGCCAGCCTGTATCGCAAGCGGAGGGACCCCATGAAGGCCCTGGAAATCACACTGTTCTGGCTCATGACCCTGGGCGCCGGCGGCTTCTTCGCCTGGACCATCCGCCAGCGACTGGCCACCTTGAAAGCGGGCCTGCCGGACAACCGCTTCGACCAGCCNTGGGTGCGCCTCAAGGGCGTGTTCACCCTGGCCCTGCTGCAGAAGCGCATGGTCCGGGACAAATACGCGGGCTTCTATCACATCCTNATNTTCTGGGGCTTCTGCGTCCTGTCGCTGCGCTCCATCGGGCTGGTGCTGGAGGGCCTCTTCCCCGCCTTCCACATGACTGAGGCCCTGGGCCGCTTCGGNTATGGCTANCAGGCCACCAAGGACGTCTTCGAGGTGCTGGTGCTCCTGGGCCTGGGCCTGGCCGCCTTCCGCCGCCTGGTGGTGAAGCCCTGGCGCCTGGAGAACTCCTGGGATGCCTGGGCCACCCTGAGCCTCATCGGTGGCCTCATGGTCACGGACCTCCTGGCCGACGCCGCCTACCTCTGGCTCTACAACCCCGCCTGGAAGCTGTGGGCTCCGGCCAGTCTCGCCGTGGGCCAGCTGCTGCGCGGCTTCAGCCCCCTGGGCCTGTGGGCCCTCTACAAGACCGCCTGGTGGCTGCACCTGGCCCTGCTCTATTTCTTCGCGAACTTCCTGCCCTACTCCAAGCACTTCCACGTGTTCACATCGCTCTTCAACATCTACTTCCGAGAGCTGGAGCCCCAGAAGAACCTCAAGCCCATGGACATGGAGGCCGAGCACTTCGGCATCAACAAGATCCAGGACTTCACCTGGAAGCAGATGCTGGACTTCTACACCTGTGTGGAGTGCGGCCGCTGCCTGGAGAACTGCCCCACGACCCTGACCGGCAAACCCCTCCGCCCCAAGGATTTTGGCAATGACCTGCGGGATTACCTGAAGGCCACGCCCCTTGAGCAGATGGGCCAGGACCAGGCCGTGCCTGAAGATCGCCTGCTCATCGGCGGCCCCGTACCGGAGGGCTCCGTGTGGGCCCGGGACGAGGAGCACGCCCCCTGGAGCAAGGCCCAGCTCGAAGGCTGGATCAGCCAGGACACCATCTGGGCCTGCACTAGCTGCGGCTACTGCGAATGGGCCTGCCCCCTGCAGATCAGCTTCGTGGACAAGATCATCGGCATGCGCCGCTACCTGACCCTGGAGGAGAGCAACTTCCCCGCCGAGGCTCAGACGGCCTTCAAGGGCATGGAGCGCCAGGGCAATCCCTGGAACCTGCCGGCCGCAGATCGCGGCAAGTGGGCCGAGGGCCTGAATGTGCCCACCATGGCCGAGAACCCCGAGGCCGAATACCTGTTCTGGGTGGGCTGCGCGGGCAGCTACGACGCTGCGGGCCAGCGGGTCTCCCAGGCCCTGGTCAAGCTGCTGCAGGCCGCCAAGGTCTCCTTCGCCATCCTCGGCTCTGAAGAGAGCTGCACCTGCGAGTCCGCCCGGCGCCTGGGCAACGAGTACCTCTACCAGACCGCCACCGAAGCCAACATCGAGACGCTCAAGGGTCACGGCGTGAAGAAGGTCATCACCAACTGCCCCCACTGCCTCAACACCCTCAAGAACGAATACCCGGCCTTCGGGGGCGACTTCGAGGTGGTGCACGGCACCGAGCTGGTGGCCAAGCTCATGGCCGAGGGCCGACTCAAGCTGGAGCAGACCGTCGCGGTGGACCTCACCTACCACGACCCCTGCTACCTCAGCCGCATCAACGGTCAGGTGGAGGCCCCCCGCGCCATCCTGGATGCCATCCCCGGCGTGAAGCTCACGGAGATGGAGAAGCACGGCGAGGCCACCATGTGCTGCGGCGCCGGTGGCGGCCGCTTCTGGCTGGAGGAGCACCTGGGCAAGCGCGTGAACCATGAGCGCTTCGAGCAGGCCCTGGAAACCAAGGCCACCACCATCGCCGTGGGCTGCCCCTTCTGCAACGTCATGCTGAACAACGCAGCAGGCGAGACTAACCACGAGGGCGTGGCCACCACCGACGTGCTGGAGCTGGCCGCCAAGGCGCTGAAGTAGGGCGACTGGAACGAACACAAGGGGGCGCTGTGGCGCCCCCTTGGCTTTGGGCCAAGACCCGATTCCGATAAGCTGGACCCATGTCCCTCGACCCCCGCCTCCTCGAGATCCTCTGCTGTCCCGCCTGCCACGGCGACCTGGTCGAACAGGCCGAGGGGCTCCACTGCCAGGCCTGCGGGCTGCTCTATCCCATCGAGGACGGCATCCCGGTCATGCTGGTCGACCACGCCCGGCCGGTGGCCTGATGCGCCTCGACCGCGCCCACGCCGAGACCTTGTTGCAGCGCATGGCGGGTCGCAAGGTGGCCGTGCTGGGCGATGTGATGCTGGACGAGTATCTCTTCGGCGAGGTGAGCCGCATTTCGCCAGAGGCCCCGGTGCCCATCGTGCGGGTCTTGCGGGAGCGGGCGGTGCTGGGCGGCGCGGCCAACGTGGCCTCGAACCTCAAGGCTCTGGGTGCGGAGCCCCTGCTCATCGGCACCCTGCAGAAGGATGGGGCGGGCGAGAAGGTGCTGGGGCTGCTGGGTGGCCTGGGCGTGTCGATCTCGGGCCTGGTGCTGGACACCTCGCGCCCCACCATCATCAAGACCCGGGTCATCGGCCAGCAGCAGCAGATGCTGCGCATCGACCGGGAGGAATTGGGCACGCCGGACGCCGCCGTGCTCCTGGGCCTCAAGGACCGCCTGGAGCGGGCCCTGGGCGAGGCCTCGGCACTCATCGTGTCCGACTATGCCAAGGGCACGGTGAACGCCTCGGTCATGGCCGTGGTGCGCAGCGTCTGCGCCGCCAAGGGCCTGCCCTGGATCGTGGATCCCAAGCCCGCCCACCGGGAGCTGTACAAGGGCGCCACCCTCATGACGCCCAACATCAAGGAGATCTCGGAGCTGACCGGTCGCGGGGTGCGCTCAGACATGGAAGTCACCATCGCAGGCCAGGCCCTCATGGCGGACCTGGGCCTGAAGGGCCTGCTGGTCACCCGCAGCGAGCGGGGCATGGCCCTCTTCGCCCAGGATGCCGCGCACCAGGCCCCTTGGATGATTCCCACCGAGGCCCGGGAGGTCTATGACGTGAGCGGCGCCGGGGACACCGTCATCGCGGCCTTCAGCGCCGCCATCGCCACCGGAGCCGACTGGCGCGACGCCGCCATGCTGGCCAACTCCGCCGCGGGCGTGGTGGTGGGGAAAATCGGCACCGCCACGGTCACGCCCGAGGAACTGCTCGCGCACTACCAGGAGCAGGAGGCGAATTAAGCTCTCGAGCCGCGCTGCCGCAAGTGGGCGTGGGGATCCGGGGGGGGCGCGGCGAGTCCAGAGTTCCTTGAGGCGCATGCGCCGCAAGGGGAACCCTCGGAGAACATCAGTTCCGCAGTTCGATCGCCAGGAAGAACTTGTCCCCGGCGCCAAGCCGCTCCTTCACCTGGGTGAAGTTGAGGTCGAAGGTCTCGGTCTCGCCGGGCTTCACGGTGCCGAACTTGGTGCCGCCCGAGGCGGCGCCCAGGAGGCGCCCATCCTTGTCCATCACAGCCACGGCAAAGCCGGGGATCTTGGGCAGGGTTCCGGTGTTGGTCACTTCCACCTGGGCGCGGGTGCCGAATTCGGCGCCCTTGAAGAGGTTGAAGAAGCCCCGCTCCACCACGCGCTTGTTGAAGAAGATGCTGGTGACCTTGAGTCCGTCCAGGTTGATGCTGAGGGGGATGACATGGTCCCAGGTGTAGGGGAAGCTCTCAGAGAAGAAGGTCAGGGGCTGGATCGGCGTGGGCTGGGGGGCCGTGGGCGGGGCCACCATGAGGGCCGCGGGAGCCGGTGCAGGCGCGGGTGCCGAGGTTGGCGCAGGCGGAGTCTGGGCCAGGCAGAGCGTGGCGGCGAGGAGGAGGCTGTGCATCTCAGTTCTTTCCGAAAAGACCGCCGAAGAGGCTCTTCTTGGGGGCGCTGTCCAGGTCTGGATCAAGGCTGGGGGCACCGCCGCTGCGCTCGCGGCGCATGCGCTCGAAGATGGGGCGCAAACCCGGAACCTTGTGGGCCTCCAGCCAGTTCTCGCTGTGCTGGCGGGCCACCAGGTGGTTCTCCAGGATGCGGCCCTCGTCCACCCAGGTGATGAGCTGGGGCATGGTGAGTCCGCCGTAGATCTCTTCGCCGATCTTCAGGCGCAGCAACTCGGCGCCGGGCTCAGGGCTGGTGAAGGGGGCGAAGCTGCGCGTGGCGGGGGCTGGAGTGGTGACTGGGGCAGCTTCCGCCGCGACTTTGGCAGCCATGACATCGGAGACCCGCAGGGCCACGGTGGGTTCCGCGGGGGCTGGGGCCGAGGCGGCGATGGCCTGCAGATGCTCCTGGCTCAACCGCATGGTGGAGCGGGAGGGAGCGCCCAGATCATCCTCGGTGAGCTCCGCGGGTGGCTCCACGGGGGTGGAGGGTCCGAGTGTGGTGTCCAGGGCCGAGAGGGAGGCTTCCAGGTCCGCCGCGTCCGAATCCCGGTGGATCTTCAGGGGAGGCGTGGCCATGGGAGCGGAGCCGAAGAGCTTGTCGATGGCATCCCGGGCGGAGGTGTACCCGGAAGCCGTGGCCTCCATATCAGCGTCCACCGACACCGGCGCAGGCAGCACGTATTCGGGCCGGGGTCTGGCCTCCGCCTTGGGTTCAGGAAGGGGCTCAGGGGCAACCACCAGGGTTTCTTCCAACGCCTCCGGGCCAACACCCTCCAGGTCGCCCAGGGTGAGGGAGGGGGCGGCGGGCAGGCTGGTGGGCAGGGGCTCGACAACTGGCAGGGGCTCCACGTGGGCAGCCACCAGATCCTGGGCCTGGATGGCTGCAGTGGCCTCGGGCTGAATGGCGGCTGTGGCCTCGGGATCCGGCAGGCCAAGCACGCGGGCGACCGCCTCGCTCACGGGGAAGATGTCTCCGCAGGCAAAACATTTGGCTCGGCGGGTAACCGGCCTCACCCGCTCGGGGCGAAGGCGGTAGCGGGTGGTGCAGCTCGGGCAGTGAATCGCTTCGGCCACCTGGAACTCCTGGTGTTTCGAGCAGGATAGCACCGTGATGGGCCAATGTCGCCCGGGCGCCGGGTATCCTTTTCCAAGGAGGTTTCGTGCCGGGCGTGTTCATCACCATCGAGGGCGTGGAAGGCTCCGGGAAATCGACCCAGCTGCTGCGGCTCTCGGAACGCCTGCGCCACCTGGGCCTGCCCCTGGTGGTCTCCAAGGAACCCGGTGGCACGAACCTGGGCCGGGAGCTGCGGCGCCTGCTACTGGAGCGGCACCCCAGCGGGGAGAGCTGGTGTGCGGATGCCGAGCTGCTGCTGTTCTACGCGGATCGGGCCCAGCACCTGGAACGGGTGATCCGGCCCGCCCTGGCTGCGGGTCAGGTGGTCCTGGTGGACCGCTTTGAGGACTCCACCCGTGCCTACCAGGGCGCCAGCGGTGTTCCCGATGCTGCCCTGGATCGCCTGAGCGAGCTGGTGTTGCGAGGGCTGCGGACCAACCTCACGGTGATGCTGGACCTGGATCCGGAGCTGTCCCTGCAGCGGGTGGAAGTGCGGAACCTTGCCCTGGGCGCCGAGTTCGCCGAGACTCGCTTCGATGAAGCGGAGCTGGGCTTCCACCGCCGGGTGCGGAGCCGCTTCCTGGCCATCGCCCAGCAGCATCCTCAGCGCGTGGCCCTTGTCCCTGCGCGGGATCCGGTCGATCTGGTGGAGGCCGCCATCTGGGCCCGGGTGGCGCCCCTGCTGCGCAGCGCCGGCTTCGAGGTCGACTGATGTACAGCCCTGACATCATCGGACACCAGGCGCTTCGCGAGCGCCTCCTGGAACGGCTCAAGACCGGCCGCATCCGGGGCTCCCTGCTGTTCACGGGCCCCGAGGGCATCGGCAAGCGGCGGGTGGGTCTGGAGCTGGCCCAGCGGGAGCTGTGCCTGCGCCGCAGTGCCTGCGGCCAGTGCGAGCCCTGCCGCATGTTTGCGGGCGAGGACCTGCCCTTCGAGCTGCCCAACCTGCTGCGCATCACCCCTGAGGGCAAGGCCGGCGTCATCCGCATCGACCAGATCCGGGAGGGCCTCGACTCCACCAACCAGCCCCGCTTCAGCCGGGGCGTCATTGAGTGGGCCAGCTTGGCGCCGGCCCTGGGCTGCCACCGCTGGATCCTGGTGGAGGAGGCCCACCGCCTGAATGAATCCAGCGGCAACATCCTGCTCAAGACGCTGGAGGAGCCCCCCGTGGGCACCCACTTCCTCCTCGTCACCCACCGACCTGAGGCCCTGCTGCAGACCATCCGCAGCCGCTGCGAGCGCATCCCCCTGGCACCCCTCTCCCTGGCCGAGGCCTGGGCCGTGGCGCTACGGAATGGCTGGGACGCCTCCGACCAGGAGCGCTGGACCGCCCTGGGCGAGGGCAGCCTGCGCTTCCTGGACGAAGCCACCTTCCGTCGCGCAGAGGCTCAGGTCGAGGCCTGGATCGCCCTCATGGGCGGGGCCTCCTTCGCCGCCTGGTCCGGCCCCCTCCTGCCCGAAAAGGAATCCGCCCTGGCTCAGGGCGAGCAGCTGCGCCAGCCCCTGGAACTGCTCCTGCGCCTCCTGGCGGACCTGGCTCGCATGCACGCGGGCGAACCGCCTGCCCTGGTTCCCTGGCGCGAGGCCCTGGCCCCCGTGGCGGCCCGCCTGAGCAACCTGAAGGCCCCGCAGGAGGTGATCCTGGAGGCCCTGCGGCACCTGCCCCGAAACCTCAGCCCCGAGCCGCTGCTGCGGGAAGTGGCGCTGGCGATCGGGGTATGAAGGCGGCCCCTTCCCCTCCTCTTGCCCCTGTCGTAGAATGGATTGAGGAGTTTAAACTCCTAAATTGGAGCCCGCCATGTCCGAACCCCTCTATGGCCACGACCTGCTGAGCCTGCTGATGGAAAAGGGTGGCCGCTGCGCCCTGGAGGAACTGCGGGCCAGCTCGGCCGCGGTCCACGGTCCCGCCGCCATCTACAGCAACTGCCACGGCGACAGCTTCGACTTCGATGGCGTCATCGCCTTCCTGGGCAGCAAGGGCAAGGTGCAGGTGACGGATGGCGTGGTGGCCCTGGGCATGGCACCGGCCTGCCAGCACTGAAAGGGGCTGGGGTTGTGGGTTGTGCAGGCCGCAGGCCTGGGGCTGGATTCAAAAATGACCTGTGGATCATGAAAAGAAGGTTGCAGCCACGATCAAAGCATTCCATCTTTGAGGCATTCCTTGCCCGAAGGGCCTGGTCTGACCACTCAATCGCATCCACCGGAGCCTCCTCCCATGAAACTCCTCCGCATCAACCACCTCGGCATCGCTGCTCCCGGCCTGGATGACGCCATGGGCCGCATGGCCCGCCTCTTCGACATGAGCCCTGACCACACGGAAGAGGTGGCCGAGCAGAAGGTGAAGACGGCGTTCTTCCCGGTGGGACCCAGCACCCTGGAATACCTGGAGAGCACGGATCCCGAAGGGCCCGTCGGCAAGTTCCTGGCGAAGCGCGGCCCGGGCATCCACCACGTCTGCTTTGAGGTGGACGACATCGATGGCGCCGTGGCGGGCCTCCTGGCCAAGGGCGTGCGCATGATCGACCAGGCTCCCCGGAACGGCGCCCACGGCTGCCGCGTGGCCTTCATCCACCCCGCTGAGACCGGTGGCGTACTGATGGAGCTGAGCCAGCAGGGCTGAACGCACAGGTTCCTGGGGCCAACAACCGCCTCGGGTTTCACACGCTTTCTCACGATTCGCCCCAGCCCCGAAAAGGACCATGGTGGCGTGGCACCCTGGCATTGGGGACATACCCCCCGCGTCGCGGAGCACCCATGCCCCTCCGCACCCTCGTCCTGGCCACCCTCCTGCCCGTCAGCCTCCTGCAGGCCCAAGATACCCCGGCCACGCGACAGAAGGAGGCCGAACGCTACGTCCAGAACCTCCCCACCGAGGACTTCCTAGCCCCCATGGTGAAGGCCTTGAAGGTGGGGGAATCCCCGGACCGTCAGGCCTTCATCACCATGACCTTTCTGTCTTTCTTCGACTACCCGGCCATGGACCGGGCCGCCAAGGAGGCCCTCGTGAAGGGCTTCTCCACCGAGGAGATCCAGGCCCTGGCCGACCTCTGCGCCACCCCGGCGGGGTGGGCGGCCATGAAGAAGCTGAACCAGTTCACGGGCCCCTTCGGAGAAGCCCTCCAGGCTGAGGTGAAAACCGCCTTCGACAAGGCCGCGCAGGAGCAGGGCGAGCACATGTAACGCGAGAAACGACCTTCTTCGGTCAGCTGCGCCCGGCCCTCTGAGGCCTCAGCTCACCACACCCAGATAACCCAGCCACAGCGCCCGCCCGAAGAACACCACCACCGGTGTGGCCAGGGCCAGGAAGCAGCCGAAGGGGAGCATGGTGTTCCCTGAGATGGCCTCTCCCTTGGTGCGGTTGAGCAGCATGAGGGGCAGCCCCAGGGCGACACCCAGGCCCGCGCCCAGGAAGAGGATCCCCAGCATGGGGGCCCAGCCCCAGAAGGCGCCAAGCCAGGCCAGCATCTTGAAGTCGCCCATGCCGAGCCCATCGGTCTTGCGGATCCACTTGTAGACCTGGTTCAGGAGGGCCGGCGCGCCGTAGCCCACGGCCAGGCCCAGCAGGCTCTGCTGCCAGATCACGGCGGGCTGGAAGCCGTGGGTGGCGGGGCTGAGCTGGAGGCCGTTGTAGAAGGTCTGGACATCCACGGCGCTGCCCGGGGCCATCCAGACCCGGAGGAAGGCCTCCGGGCGCCAGAGCTGGGGCAGGGTGAAGAGCACCCCCAGCACCATGAGGGGGAACTGGAGGACGTCCGGCAGGATCATCTCCGTGAAGTCTGTGAAGAACAGGATGATCAGGGCGTAGCCGCAGATCAGGCCCTTGAACCAGATGAGGGTTCCGAAGGGAAACAACCAGGGTGAGGCCGCGAAAAGCAAGCCCCCCAGGAGTTCCACCAGGGGGTAGCGCACGGGGATCTTCCAGCCGCAGGCGGCGCAGCGGCCCCGCAGCCACAGCCAGCCGAAGAGGGGCACATTGTGCCAGGGCTTGATGGGTGTCTTGCAGCCGGGGCAGTGGCTGCCCTTGGTCACCACGTTGCGGTCGGCAGGGTTCTCCTGGGGCAGGCGGTGGATCAGGACATTGCCGAAGGAGCCGAAGACCAGGCCGAAGGGCGCCAGGAGGATCGAGAGGATCAGCGGAGGAAGGTCCAGGAGGAGCATGCTTCTACGATAACGGGGACTTCTGCCCCATTCGCGGCAGAATGAAGTGTCCCCCCGGAGCTCCCGTGAATCGTTCCCTACTGTCCTCCCTGGTCCTGATCCTATCCCTCGGCCTGCCCATCCAGGCCCAAACCCCGATTCCCGCCCCCGCAGCAGCCACCTCTGCGCCCACACCCTCGCCCAAGGCCAAGCCCCGCGTCCAACTGCTCACCAGCTACGGCCCCGTGGTGGTAGAGCTGGAGCCGGATCTGGCCCCCATCACCGTGGCCAACTTCCTCCAGTACGTGAAGGACGGTTTCTACAAGGGCACCATCTTCCACCGGGTCATCGACGGCTTCATGGTCCAGGGTGGCGGCCTCCTGGAGACCCTCGATGAGAAGCCCACCCGGGAGCCCATCCTCAACGAGGCCCCCCGCACCTTCAAGGCTGGTCTCACCAACACCCGGGGCACCATCTCCATGGCCCGCACGGGCCAGCCCCACAGCGCCTCCTCCCAGTTCTTCATCAACATCGTGGACAACTCACGCCTGGACTTCCGGGACATGAGCCCCGAGGGCTATGGCTACTGCCCCTTCGGCCGCGTGGTCGCGGGCATGGAGGCCATGGACAAGATCGCCAAGGTTAAAACGGAATGGCGTCGCGGCACCGGCGACATCCCGGTCTTCGCCGTGCGGCTCAAGGACGCGGTCATCCTGCCAGCCCAGTAGGGCGACCTCAACCTCAGTTCACGACCTTGATGGTGGGCGGGGGCTCGGGGCGCTGGCGGTCCTTGGGGATGAAGATCGACCCAAGGATCGAGGCCACTACACTGCTCACCAGGGCGCCAAAGAACCCCGCCCAGAAGCCGCTCACGGTGAAGTTAAGGCCCAGGCGGATGGACAGCGATCCGGCCAGCCAGAAGACCAGCCCGTTGATGACCAGGCTGAAGCAGCCCAGCGAGCAGGCCATGGGCACGATCGCGATGACC
>TBL_comb47_HYPODRAFT_10006089_pt1 | contig 13145 bp, 23 predicted proteins | sample TroBogypolimnion_40_FD_10682 | JGI IMG/M metagenome (IMG submission 10682)
GTAGCAATCCATTTATTTTTTCGTTTATGGATGCCAATATATTTAGAAGATTTAATTTTTTGATTTATATATTTGGTTTTTGCTAAATCGAGATATTTTTTATATTTCCTGTCAAGATATATCATTGCGTCTGTATATAACCATTTACAAAATTTACCAACTTCATATGCACTATCTATATGGGGGCGCTATATGCCCATCTGCTGCCATAAACCCCAAAATATATGCTTTCTCTTCATTATCAATTTGTTTAAAGTAATCGTTTGGTATCATTTTCATGTTATGTATTCCTTATCCCCAATATAAATATACCACTAAAAATGATTTATACCAATTATTATCAACAAACCGAAAATAATTGTTGACATTTTATAAAAAATGCGTATTATGGGTATATATGAATAATACTATAACTACATTTGATGACATTATTGGACAAACTGAAATAAAAAATAAATTATCGTTTTATTTGCGTGGATTTAGAGTTACAAAGATGATACCCCATTTTATGTTTGTTTCAGAAAAGGGCACAGGAAAAACGTTTTTTTCTGCTAAAGTTGCCAAAGAATTGGTTATTGATGGCAAACCAAAAACTGCTAAACTTATTAATTGTGCCACAATTAAAAATCTGAAACAATTTGTTGAGCAAGTATTGATACCATTTATTCAAGACAATACTTGTACATTATTATTAGATGAAGCAAGTGAATTGCCCAAAGATTTAACAATGTCATTATTAACAATGTTAAATCCTAATAATGAAAATAGAAATACATTTGTATATCAAGATATGGTATTTGATATTGATTTTACCAAACATTCCTTTTTATTGGCAACTAGTGAACCAGATAAAATTTTTCACGCCCTTATGTCACGGTGCAATAGACTAGATTTAGAAGCATATAAACCCGAAGAATTAATGGAAATAGTTAGACGAAACATTATCAAAAATAATGTTAAACTTACCTTTACCGATGATGTGGTTGAATTAATACCAACTGTATTGAGACGTAACCCACGATGTGCGCAGATGATGGCGAATGATGTCATTAATTATTGTTCACAGTTTAACATTGATACATTTGATATTAAAGCGTGGAATGATATGAAGAAACAACTTGGTATTAAACCATTGGGATTGAATTCTATGGAAATTAAGGTTTTACAAGCATTAAATAAAAACCCACATTCTAGGTTGTTAGATTTAGCGGCAAAAACAGGAATGTCAGCAACAGCCGTCCAAAAAGATGCAGAATTACATTTGCTACGTAACAATCTAATGAAAGTGGATAATGGTAGATGCCTTACGGAAGTCGGTGAAAAATATTTAAATAATATGTAATATTACATACTATCGTACTATTTATTAGTATGGAAAATAATAATCTATGCCAAAACAAAATCCTAATAGAACCATTGAATCAATTAGAGAAGCCAATAGAAAAGCACAACGACAATTCTATTACAACAATCTTGAATCAGAAAGAAAAAAGAGACGAGATTATGCAACGAAGCGCAGAAAAGGAACGTAGACACAAATATTATATATCTAATATCAAAAAGTGGAAAACACAATATCGTCAACAAGATAAAGATATTATAAAAACAAGAAGTAAAAAATACAGGGAAAGTCATAAAACTGAAATTGCTGTTCGCGATAAAGAATATAGAATCAAAAATTCAGATAAAGTTAAAAAGGGCAAACGAGAGTGGCAACGAATAAACAAATCTAAAATCAATTTAAGAAATAAGATTAGAAAACAAACCGATATCAATTACAAATTGGCGTGTAATTTACGAAATCGGTTGAATAGAGCAATAAAAAATAATTGGAAAAATGGTTCTGCCGTTAAAGACTTGGGATGTTCAATCGAAGACTTCAAGAAATATATTGAATCAAAATTTCAAGAAGGAATGACTTGGGATAACTATGGTTTGAATACTTGGCATATAGACCACATTACTCCTTTGTCTTGGTTTAATCTTGAAGATAGAAATCAATTTTTAGTGGCGTGTCACTATACAAACCAACAACCACTGTGGGCAAGGGATAATTGGGAAAAACCAAAACAATTAACTTGACAGATTATATAAAATCTGGTAGACTTAATAAACAATGGAAGGTCAAAAGTATCTGGAAGGATTGGTATAAATATGAATGACATTAAAATCAAAGATGTATTCACTAAGGAAGTAATTAAGAAAGTTAATTCGGGTGATGTTATGTTGGAATTAAATTGGGAAACATATGGTCACGGTGGTATTAATCGAGTGGGACAACTTTTTGTTGAGAATGGTGTACTCATTGCAGATATTGTGGGAGATGAATATAATATAGATTCCTTCTCATTTAAGATGGATAGTCTGGTTGAAAAGGTATATCCTGATAAGTCAGCATTTGATATTATTGATGAGGAACAAGATGGTGCAGCAGTAACAGCAAGATTTTATATTACTAAACCATATAAAATCAAACTAAAGTCTTGACATTTTTATAAAATGTGGTAAGGTTAATAAATAACAAAAGAAAGAATATAAAATGAATCTGACTATTGCTGAGAAGAATGATATTGTTAAGGGTGTAGTTGAACTATTGGTGAAGAACAAGAAGGCTAGTGCTGAACTGCGACAGGTTATTAAGGATATTGTTTCTGATTTTGAGTTTGTTCGTGAGGATGAACTTGACCAGATGGTTGAGGATAAGGTTACGGATATTCTTGATGATAAGGCGTTTGTAGAGGAACCTGATATTCAATCGGTAGTTGAGGATGTTCTTAGTGATAGTGAATTCGTTGACCGAAGTGAAGTTGAGGAAATGATTGATGATGGTCTGTCTGATTTGACAATAACCATTGACCGTTAAATAAACAAAGTAAAACAAAGGTTAATCAAATGATTAGTATTAAGTGTGAGCGTTGTGGTAGTAAGAATGTGTATGCAGATGAGCGTGACGCGTATTTGGATGGGTGGTATTACAGTGATGGTTATGGTCAAGGGTATCCGTACAATTGCCGACCCTTTGAGATTTGTGCGTCTTGCGGAGCCAAGGAAATTATTGAGCCAGTGGAGATTGTGTAGTCAATGAAATTCCCAAAACAAGTTACTAATTCTTACATTAAAGACCCGCGTTTTTGTCCGTATTGTTTAAAACCAGACAATATCTATTACTTCGACCATTTTGAAGATAATGCACAGAAGGTAAGATGTGAATTGTGTGGTACTGAATTGTGTGGTACTGAATGGTATGAAGTATATGCGGTGGTGGCAATTGAGCCAATAAGCGAAGTAATAACAGCTTGACAGAATAATCGATAAGGCGTATAGTTATGGAGTATGAATAATGAAGCACCAAAATTATGTGGTATCTGTGGAGTAGAGTTAAACTTTACCCGCAGAGATTTACAAAAGATTAATCAATTAATGCGACAAGAATTGAATGGTAAATACTTTGTACCGGAGCAAATGGTACTGGATTTGTTCTATCCTATTGCTCATAAGTTACATACAGAGAGAAAGTAATATGATAGAAGACATTCCATACGTTATTTGTGATATGAGTTTTGATGAATGGTTTATGCGCATGGTGTATTTAATAGCATTAAAATCGAAAGACCCATCAACTAAAATTGGCGCAGTATTGGTAAAAGATAAACGCATAATTTCTACAGGATATAACGGATTTCCTATTGGCGTTAATGACTTACCAGAACGTTATTTAAACAAAGAAACCAAGTATAAAATGGTGGTACATGGAGAAGATAACGCAGTATTATCAGCGGCTAGGTTTGGTATATCCACAAAGGACGCAGTGCTTTATACACAAGGAGTCCCCTGTAATGAATGTTGTAAATCGGTAATTCAAGGCGGCATTAAGGAAATTATTATACATTCTGTTTGGTCAGAAAAAACTGGGGCCAAATGGTTAGAATCTCAAATAACGTCTGAGATCATGCTGAAAGAATGTGGTATTCCTATTAAATCTATTGATAAACGATTGGGTGTTACTTGTTATCAAGCAGGAATTATTCGCGTTGTTTAGTAGATAATCCTAATTTTAGGAGAATTTCCCGCTATTTATTAGTATATGGAAAACGCTAATCTATGCCAAAACGAAATCCTAAAAGAACAGTCGAATCAATTAGAGCAAAAAATCGAAAATATCAACAAGACTTTTATAATCGAAACAAAGAATCGGAACGAGAAAGAAAAAGACTTTCTTATTTGCGGAATAAAACGACGTGATTTGACAAATTCAAAGTTTGGTAAACTAACTGCAATTTCTTACTTGGGATTGTTACCTACTGGTAAAAAAGGAACAAAGAGATCAAAATGGAGATGTAAATGCGACTGTGGTAATTTTGTGGATATATTGTCTTCAAATCTTTACAACGGAAATTCTACATCTTGTGGGTGTAAAACAAAACATGATGTTAAATATAATTTTATAGATTTAACAGGAAAACAATTTGGAGATTTGATAGTAATAAATTTACTACCTGAAAAAACCAAGCACAGAGGCGCATTATGGAACTGTCAATGTAAATGTGGAAATTTTGTTAAAGTAGCGAGTAATTCTTTAACTAGTGGAAATAAATTAACATGCGGAAAATCCTGTTCAATGAAACGTAGAAATAAAAGAGTTGGAGAAATTTCATTGGCACATATAAATGCGATTAAACAAAATGCTATTAAAAGAAATCTATCGTTTACAGTAACTCCTCAGTATTTATGGGATTTGTTTTTACGTCAGAATCGTAAATGTGCTTTATCTGGTGTGGATTTAACATTTACACAAGAGATAAATACCCATAATACTCGCGCAACGTTGACATCGGCATCATTGGATAGAATAGATTCCAGTAAGGGCTATGATGAAAGAAATGTTCGCTGGGTACATAAGGACATTAATAGAATGAAATGGTCATGCGATGATGCCACGTTTCTCGACTGGTGTAAGAAATGTATATTACATCATCATGAAAGTAAAAATTTTACTGTCTAAGTCGTTGACAATCAACATAATTTAGTGATAGACATTTTTATATAAACTGCTATACTAAATAACAGTTAAGTAAATAAACCATCGAACAAACGAAAGAAATAGTAATAGAATGAAAACCATCGAAAGCAATCGCACAGTAACCAATAGCACCAACTTCAAATCGCACACCTTTGGAATCAAGTCTAAGAATCTCAGTCACTTGATTCATATTGTCCGTGACCAAATCTATTCTGATAAAGTTTTGGCAGTAATTCGTGAATATGCCTGTAATGCTTGTGATGCAAATGTTATGGCAGGATTGAAAGATACCCCGATTATTGTTACCCTGCCGTCCAAACTTGACCCTACCTTTAAGGTTCGTGATTTTGGTGGTGGCTTGTCTGAACAGGATATTGTTGACATCTTCATTTCCTACGGTGAATCCACAAAGCGTAACACCAATGATGCGATTGGTACATTAGGCATTGGTAGTAAGAGTGGCTTTGCTTATGGTGATAGCTTTATTGTCACTTCCTATAACAATGGTATTAAGACTGTTTATGATTGTGTCTTGGATAAGACCAATGTTGGCAACTGTCTCGTATTGCTCAGTGAGCCAATGAAAGCAGATGAAAAGGAAGGTATTGAAATTACTGTCAATGTCAAGCACGATGACATCGAAGATTTTCGTGACAAGGCACTTAATTTCTTTAAGTATTGGACTGTAAAGCCTGAGTTGATTGGTTTTACTCCTACCGACGAAAAGGTCAAGGAAAAGACTGTTTTGTTTCAAGGTAGCAACTGGACAATCTTTGAGGACACTTCCACCAATTATTATGGTCGTAATAATTCTACTTCTCTGGCATTGATGGGCAATATCGCGTATCCGATTAAATGGGACTTGGTTAAATTGCCACAAACTCGTGATGGTAGCTTGAATGACAAGGTGTTGGATTATATTAAAAATGCTGATTTGGTGTTTCGTTTCAACATTGGTGATGTCGAATTTGCACCGAGCCGTGAAGCACTCCAATACACTGACCACACCATCAACGGTATCAATGCCGCAGTTAAGACAGTGATGGCAGAGATTGAGCGTGTTGTCACTGAAAAGTTTAAGGATTGTAAGAATCTCTTTGAGGCTAAGGCTTTGTTCGGTACTCTCTTTGGTGATACCAATGGTTATAGCTATCATCACGGTGGCTTAACTGGACTCAAACCCTACTTTGAGAAAAAGGGTCTTGTGTGGAATGGTCACACTATCAATAGTAATTATATTGAGGGATTCAATGAGTATGATTTGGACAAGGGATATAAGAAAGGTGGTCACGAATACAAGGATTATAATGATATGGGTAAATTCCCAATTCATCGTTATCAAATGAGTAGTAGTGTCTTGAAACTCCAAAAGGGTAATCGGCACAATACTACTGGTATCAAGTGTGCAAAGTCCGTGGCTATCTTGCACTATGACACTCAGAAGAATAATTATGTCCGTAAAGCCTGTCATTACTTGATGTCAAAGGATAGTGCAATTAACAGCATCTATGTCTTGGACTTTGAGGGTAAGACAGCACTCCAAACCCAATGCTTTAAGGATTTGGAATTGGATTTGGTTCCGATTACCAAGTATAGTGACATTGTTGAGGATGTTAAAAAGACGATTATTCGTAGTGGTTCGACTGGTAAAACTTATGGTGTCAGTAATCCATTGGTTCGTGGTGCCAAGTTCGTTACCGTTGCAGATAATACTTGTGTATCATTGTATCGTCGGCATGGTTATAGTGGGTGTTGGACAACTGTGGATATTAACTTCAATACTGACACTGGTTATTATGTTGAATTGAAAGACAATGCGTTACAATGGAAAGGTAAGGGTGATAATGTCACTTGTGTTGAAAATGCCTGTAACGTAATTGACAAGCTGAATAAGATTGGTCAGACAAATATCACCAAGATTTATGGGTTTGGTACTCGTATTTTGGACGCAAAGAAATTTGACAAGACCAAGTGGACTCGCGTGGAAGATGTCATCACTGAAAAGTTTGCGGCGTTAATTGCCGATAAAAACTTTGCGTGGTATTCCGCTTTCCGTAAAGTCTCACAAAACTTTCACGATAACAATCAAATGCCATCGTGGACATTAGTAACTCGTTTGGCTAAGAAAATTGATAGCAAGGATAATTCCTTTGTCAAGTTGGCTGAATTGATTAAGACTCACAAGGCATCCAATACAGATAATTATGATGCCCTCGTCAGTATGGTTGGTAGCAAGATTAAATGTGATACAGAAGTTGCCACAATCACCGACTTAATTAAAACTATTATCAATTCATACCCAATGCTGATGCTGTGTCGGTCATATCAATCGGCATATTCGATTGATGAAAATGATGCCAATGCCAAACATATTGCAACAATCGCAGATTATATCAACCTGATTGATAAGGGAAATAATATATAAAATCAGTTGTTGACAAAAATAACAAAATGGAATATACTTATAGATAGTTAAGAAATAGTAACAACAAAAAGGAAAAAAATGAAAAACATCAAAAACATCGCAACTAGCATTAGAAACAACTCCTTAACAGCAGTAATTGATAATAAGGTCTACACCGCAGACAATACGCACCCGAATTGGGAAGCTATCTTGGATGCAGTTCGTATCAATGATGGTGAAACATTGATTGACCTGATTAACATTCGTCAATCGGTTATCAACTTCGTGGAAGGTAAGATTCAGATTGTCGGTAATGAAGCCAGTTACAACGGTTTGAACATTGGTGGTGTCGTTGTTGACCGCTTGCTGGAATTTATCTCTAATAAGTTGCCAGCTACCCCGATTGTCCGTTTCATCGAGAATCTGTATAGCAATCCCTCTAAACGAGCAGTTGAGGAACTCTATACCTTCTTGGAACACAAGAATATGCCCATTACCAATAATGGCACCTTCTTGGCATATAAAGGTTTGCAGGATGACTTTTATAGCAAAACCAGTGGCACGTTGACTCTGCTTCAAGGTCGTGCTGATGCACAGGGTCATATTTTTAATGGTGTTGGTGAAACCATTGAATGTGTCCGTAATCAAGTTGATGACAACAAGGAAAATCATTGTTCCAAAGGTATTCACGCAGGTTCGATGGAATATGCCACAAGTTTTGCTTGGGGTGGCAAGGTTGTAATTGTCGAAATCAATCCAAAGGATGTTGTCAGTATTCCTAATGATTGTGAATGTCAGAAACTCCGTACCTGTAAGTATAAGGTTGTCGGTGAATATGAAATGCCACTCAATTCAACTTATACTGGTCAGTATAACGATGATGGTAGTGATGAGTTCGGTTCAGATGAAGTTGACGGGGAAGGTGATGCTCAGTATGAAGATGGTTATGACCAAGGATATAAAGATGGTAAGGAAAATAGGGAAGATGGCGAGGCAAAGGTTTCGTTCAGTGGACTCGATACCTATGATTCCTATGACCTCGATGATTTNTATTGACCTCGGTTATATTGATGGTTATANTGNTGGTTATGCCAGTACAGTAGCACCGACAGTTAAATCGGATTCCTATATCAATGGTTATATTGATGGTTATCCGGAAGGTCGCACCGATAGTAAAGNACACAATGNAAACTTCTTGAAATCAGTGGGTTGGACGNCACCGACNGATGACTATGACACTGGTTATGATGCTGGTTATGCAGATGGCTGGGGTCACAAAAGCAGGAAACATTAAAAAATAGGCGATGGGGAAGTGGTCATTCTTCGATGGGGTGACCACTTCCTAATTTTAAGGACTAAATATTATGCAGGAATATCTTCGTGATGGAATGAATAATATAATTGGTCGCCTTGACCAAAATCCTCGTGGTGATGTAAATGTTTATAATAGTAAAGGCGAATATCAAGGCCGGTACAATAAATCAAATAACAATACCATTGATAAACAAGGCAATCAAATAAGTCGTGGTAATCAATCCCAACGACTAATCAAGTAATACAAACAACTAACCAATCAATCCCTTATTACAATATAAGGGATTTTTTGTATATACACCCGTTACTACAATACCCCACAATCAATTAATTAATTAATACTCTTTATCTAAACACAGAAAAGCCACTAACCATTATGATAGTGGCCATCTGATTTAATGTTGAATTGAATCAATTACATTGACAATTATGACAACCACCACATTTATTATCAATTTCCTTGACAAATTCAAATTCACTTTGCTTCGGGAAGTCCCCCTCCCCCTCCCCCCCTAGTGCCCGCTTCAACGCAAGATACACACCCACTTGCTTCTCATATAACTCATATTTGCTACACTTGGCAATACCCTGCGTGGTAATACCGTCCGGTGTAGTAACCGTAACCGTAGTATAACCACCTGTAGCTGTCATAGTTACATAATCAGGCAATGCACTAATTGACTTCTCATACTTAGTCAAAAAAGCATAACGCTTATTCACCGGATCAAAATAACGCCGACGATGCTCAATCCGAACTTTATACTTACCTAACCGCATTTGATGTACTGTATTCATTTTTCTTTCATTTCCTTTTCATAGGTTGCTTTCCACATAAAGTACTCTTTAATGAGAGTCTTTATCGCCGCTATCCCAATACTTAGACTAAGTATCAGAAATCCAAATAAATATGTAAAAATTATAAATAATGACCACAAATAATTTTGCTTCGTATATTCTATAAATTCAATAAATCCATTCATAATTTTTCCAATTTGACAATTTGTCAATTTAATGACATTTTGTCAATTTATTACTGCCAATTTGTCAGTGTGCCAAATAATCTCTTATGGGACTTTTTGGCACCCCAATTCTAATCAATATCAAGTATAATTTATCACAATAACAAAAAAATGTCAACATAAAAGTTAAGCGGTTAATTATTAAGCATTTATAGTGATTGGCGCGACGACTTTATGAATACCATATTTATTAATCATTCTGTGAAACGTGCGTCTACTAATTCCGCAAATTTTTGCAGCCTTAGTTATGTTTCCATTACAAATATTAAGAGAATCAATATATAGTTTAGTTTTTTCACTATTATATTTTTTGGTGTTGATAATAAACAATTTACAACAAATGCCGCGCCAATTAAAAACCATTTTATATCGGAGTTGAAAGTCAAAAAACATTGATTGACATTTTATATAAAATTGGTATCATTAGATTGTTAAAACAAAAGGGGAAATAATATTATGAAAATTACAATTACAATGAAAAATCCGGACTGTGTTTCGGATGCAATCGACGAGGCAGTTGAGACTTACTTTGATTCACGAGAAGATAAGGATATTGGTCGTGAGGAATTTCGTAAAATTGTTGAACACGATATTTCAAAGTTTGTTGAATGGTCAGAATATATTACGGTTGAAATTGATACAGAAACAGATACTGCAAAAGTAATTCCCGTTGGAGAATAATTGTGAATAAGGATTTCATTAAAGCATTAAAAACACTTTGTAAGAAGCATAAGTATGCTCTAACTTATAAGTGTGAATATTGTGGGTAGGTCGTAACTTTGACCTTGATACTGGAGAAATATTAGATTATATTACTGTCGTTCAGCCCAAACCTAAACGAAAGAGGTAATAATAATTGACATATTCGTATTGTTGGTATATAGTTAATCATTATGAATCAAACACCAGCTAATCAACCAAGAGTTACTATAAGTGACACTAACGAAGTAATTTGTGATAAATGTCAGTGTAATACATTTGCCGAAGGTATGTTTCTCCGAAGTGTATCACCAATCTTAACAGGCCAGCCAAAAACGTCATACATACCAATTCCGGTATTTCACTGTGTCGCTTGTGGCCATGTCAATATCGAATTTGTGCCAGAGGAACTTCGCACAAATATTATAACTTAATTAATTTCCATCCGCCGAATTAAAAAGTAAAATTGTGTTGTAAATTATTATGGCGAGTTGGTGAAACTGGCTAGACACAAGGCGCTTAAGACGCCTCGACCCTTAAAAGTCATGTGGGTTCAAATCCCTCACTCGCCACGGATTTAAATGTTGATTGTAGCACAGTGGTTAGTGCTTTGGCCTGTGGAGCCGACTACGCGGGCTCGATTCCCGTCAATCAACCAGATTTGGCGCGACAACTATATTAAATAGTTGGGTCAATATCACCAAGCCGTTCATCCAATTCTTGTTCCATTATTTCCATATCTTCTCTAAATCGTTCTTGGTAATCATCGTCATCACACACAATACCATCTGGATCATCTAGTTCACATTCACAATAACGACATTTATTCATAATTAATCAATTCTATGTGTGTTGTGGCAGGGAGCAGGATCGCCACAAGCTTTACAATATTCAATAATTTTTCGTGTGTCAATAAATGGTTCACCAACCAACTTATGTTCGTGTTCATTATATGTGGTTGAACCAGTTAGTTTATATTCGATTTTACCATCTGTAATCGTAGTGTAATACCGACCACAAAAATCAAGACATTCAATTGAACCAAGAGCATCTTTCTTATTGGGAACATATTTGATACGACCAGGAACATTGGTGGCACGATAGGGAGTATGACCTACAAATTGAAACCAACCATTGATTGCCTTTGATTCACAATTCTGGTCTTGCCAAGTAATACCACCAGTTTTTTCCATTCCGCCCCTTGACCAACCAGCACGAAGAATTGGGTCAGCACCACCTGATTTTGCTCGCTCAATTGCTTTATCACATTTCTCTTTAATACCGTCAAGAGTTATACCATTAACAGGATGTTCAAAATGTTCTTTGCTAATTCCCGCGTGACTATACAAATATTTACCGTCAAAATGAAATAAATTTAATTTATCCCAATCATCAACAGTAAGAATATTGTTGATTAATTCGCATTTTGCCATCGTATTTCCAGAACAAACAAAATGTTTAACCAATGGAAAACGATAGAATAGTTCGTGGTTGCCAATCAAACTAATACGATTCTTTTGTGATAAAGAATTACGCAACCAATCGCAAGTAGCTTTAACTGTTTCTTCTGTGGTGATAAAAGAATCGAAGTAATCGCCCATTGTAATTACTAAATCAGGAGACTCCTTTTTAATAATATTTTCAACCCACCAAATTTTTTCGTGGATGTCACCAATAACTAATGTTTTTACCACGACCAGATTATTCTCCAAAATGTGCAAACACCAAGCATACAGGAATAAAGCCAAATGTAATGATACCACTGAAGTTTCTCAGAGAAATTCGGGATATTACACAAACAAGCGATACACAGTATTAGACTGACAATACCAATGCCAAGCAAGTTATTTCTAATACTATTATCCTTTTTCATTTAGAAACTATACCACAAATTTAGTTGCGTGTCATTATACAAATTATCAACCATTATGGGCGATAGATAATTGGTGTAAAAATAACTATTATCAATAAGAATTTTTTGAATTCCCAAACATATCAATATCATTATTGTTATTATAACTCAAGTCCAAATCTTCTTCTGAATAGCCGTTCTCAAGCAATTCCAATTCCTTATTGGACTTTCCACGATTTTTTGGAATGGTTTTTTTACTGCCAAAGTTTTTCTTATACACATTTTCTTTCCAAGATTTGCCCATAATTAATTCTCCAATACCACCTTTCCATCAAAGGGAAAAAAATTGTATTCTGGCCATCCATTACGGTCATAGTGTCCAAGTTCATACTGCCCAGTGTTTCCAACAACCATTCCAGTATTTTCCCCAGTAAACAACACAATAAGACCAGTACTGGCACTCTTACCAATATAAGGATATGTTTTAACGAATGCAGGTTTCTTGTTTTCTGTAATAGTCGATTTCATATAATTAATTCTCCAATGTTACTTTACCAGCGAACAGTTTAAAGCAGTCACATCCCACGTCAGCCCAATTATTGGCATACGCACCGAGCACGTGACATGATGTTCCAGATTGAACTACCATGCCTGTATCTGGCTTAGTAAACAATACGATAAGTCCAGCAGAGGTAGGAGAAGTGGAAATTCCCAAATATGGATAAGTTCGTTTTGGTTTGGAATTTGTGGACACAGTTGATTTCATAGTCTTTATTATATTCCTTTTGTATAAAAAGTCAATTACTTTTTAATCCATTCAAATAATGTTTCGCCATT
>TBL_comb47_HYPODRAFT_10006090_pt1 | contig 13143 bp, 3 predicted proteins | sample TroBogypolimnion_40_FD_10682 | JGI IMG/M metagenome (IMG submission 10682)
GCACAACAGCACCGTCATGATTGACAGCACGTCGCGCACACTGGGCACCATGAACGTCGGCAGCGTCTCGGGCCGCAGTCTCACCTTTGATGCCAACAACGGGGCCAAACTGATCTTCGACAACGGCAGCAGCGCCGCCCAGCTCACTTATGTCTCAACCGCAGGAAATAACACTTACTTCTATTGTCCGGTTTTGCTGAACAGCTCGCTGAACATCACCAACTCGAATTCCCGGATCCTCTACTTCGCGAATGCCGCCTCCGTCACCAACAACTCCTCCAGCGCCGTGACGATCACGAACAACGGCGGCGGCAACGGCGGGGTGAATTTTGGCTTGGCTATTTCCAACGGCACAAGCGGCGGCACCGTATCCCTCGCTCAGTCGAGTGCGACATCCGCCCTCACCCTCGGTGCCACCAACACCTACAGCGGCGGCACCACGGTGAGTGCCGGCACGCTCAACTTCTCCGGCTTCCCAGCGCAACCATCCAGCGGCACCCTGGCCATCAGCGGCGGGGCGATCGTCAATCTGTCCAGCTTGGGGGCGGCGCTTGCCACCACGCCCACAGTCAGTGTGACCGGTGCCGGCACGCTGAACATGAACATCGGTGGGCCCTATACGAACTTAAACACCTGTGATTATGATATGAGCGGGTTCACCGGAATTTTGGACATCAGCGGTGCCGGCGGCAGACTGCTCATGCAATCGCCCTTCGTCAGCCCGGCGGCTGGCGCCAAGATCATCGTTGAGAATGGCACGACGGCGTATCTAGGCTACGCCGGCACGACGGCTTTGGTCTGCACGGTCCAACTGAATGGCACGACGGATGACGGCGAGAATCTGGGACAACTGCGCGTGGAAAATAATGCCCAGCAGAATGGTCCGGTGATCCTCAACGCCAACTCCACGATCGGAAGCGCTTCCCTCACCGGCTACATCGGCGGGGTGATTAGCGATGGCGGGAATCATTACGGCTTTACCAAGGTCGGCTCCGGCACCGTGACCCTCACCCGCATCAACACCTACACCGGTGCCACCACGGTGAGCCAGGGAACGCTGGCGCTTGTCGGCGGCGGCCAAGCCTCACCCATCACGGTGAGTTCAGGCGCGTCGTTGGAATTCACCTTGGGTTCCCCCACCACTTCCTCCGGCACCTTCGACCTGAGCGCGGGCACGATCAAGATCACCGGCACGCCCACCTTGGCGAGCTACCCGTTGATCACGTCCTCCGCCGGCATCACCGGCACGCCGACCCTGGATGCTCCGATTTCCGGCTATGTGCTGCAGGTGAGCGGTGGAAACGCCCTCAGCTTGGTGCAGACAGGCGGCGGGTTCTCCACTTGGATCACCGGCGTGTTCGCCAACGGCACCGTTCCCGCCGGCATGCAAGGCCCCAATGACAACCCCACCAACGACGGCATCAGCAACCTGCTGAAATACGCCATCGCCGGTCAGGATCCGACGGTGGGCAACCCGACTATCAGCACCTTCAGCGCCAACACCCTCAGCTTCACCAAGCGCGCCGGCACCAGCGGCCTGACCTACGCCATCGTGCAATCCAGCGACCTCGGTGTCACCGATCCCTGGACTGAAGTTCCGGCGGGGCCGTCTTATACGAACAACGCGACCACCATCTCCTACACCTTCACCCCGGGCACCCCGGTGAGAAACTTCATCCGCCTCCAAGTCCTGTCGAACTGAAGCCCGCCTCAATGGCGTCGTGGAAACTCCCGCCGTAGCCCGGGCGGTAGAGCAGCAGGCCGCTGTGACTGGCGATTTCGCGGAAATGGGCGTCAACGGCATACAAGCGTATCCCATCATGGATGGCGATGGCGGCGATGAGGACGTCGAGCCACGGGACGGTAAGGCCTTTCGTGCGCAGCCGCCAAGCGAGGGCGAGGCCACGGTCCCAGTCGGCCTCGTGGCAGGGGCGATAGGGGATCACCGAAAAGTGCGCTTCCAGGCGCGTCCTTTCCTCGGGCCGGGCTCCGCCGAGGACTTCCAGCCGGACCGGCGAGCACCACTGGGCCTCATAGGCATCCAGCAAATCAATTTGCATCATTTTGATGCAATTTCATTCTGCGAACTCCGCCCCTTTCACCGACTTTTCGCCGGGCCGATCGTCCCGCCGGGTACGAATTCGGCCTTGGTGAGAGTCTGGCGCACATCGCCCTGGCCGCGGCTGACGTTGGCGGCCCAGCGCACGATGCGCCGCACCACTGGCCGGGTATCCCAGCGGATGTGGCTGACCATCGGCTTGCACCATGCGAAAGCCGGATCGTCGTCGCTGCAAACCAGTGAGATTTCCTCAGGCACCAGGATTCGCCGGTGAGCGAGAAACTGTAGCGCGGCGACAAAGAAGGGGGCCTCGTCGATGATCAGGGCGGTGGGCGGAGTGACCCGGAACAACGTGTCAAGGCACCCGTGGAAGCCGGCGATGGTCTCCTCCCAATCCGGCAGATGGTAGGGGCCCGAGGCAATGCCGTGGGCTTCCAACTCGTCGAGGAAGACGCGCTCGCTCTTGCCCGGTTCCGGCAGCCGCCGCTCGCGGCGGGCCAGCAACACGATGCGGCGATGGCCGAGGGCGAGCAGGTGGCGGGTGGCCACTGCAATGGCGGGCGGTTTGTCCGGTCCGATGGCCGCGATGGGCAGTCCCTCGCGGCGCCCGAACAGGGCGAATGCCGGCATCGGCTGTGCCGCAAACCACTCCAGCAGTTCGCGCGAGCCGGCGGTTACCACCCAGGCATCCGCATCCAGCCCTGCCAAAAAGCGACTGATTCGCGGGACGTTCATGCCGAGTTCGGTCAGGGATTTTTCGGCGAAAAAGGCGGTATGGCCGGCCGCCGCCAGCAAATGCTGCAGTTCGATCATGTAGGGTTCGGCCAGCGACAGCGGGTCGTATTTCAGCAACGCCATGCGCAGCGGGCGCGCCGCCTTGTCCTCGGGTACCACGATCCGCCGCCGGTGTCCGGCCCCTTGGCCCGCCAGCACGCCCTCGCTTTCGAGTTGCCGCAGCGCCGCCTCCACGGTCTTGAAGTTGACCTCCAGTTCCTGTGAGAGCTGTCGGCTTCCCGGCAGCACGCCGCTCCAGCGCCCCCGCACCAGTTCTCCGCGCAGATGTTCCGCCACCTGCTCGGCAATCGTCATGAAGCGCGTCCCGGTCATCGGGGCAAAGCCGTGCCAGAAACTGGGGCGGTTGGGAAGCACAAATTTCCTTGCCCCCTCGCGTGCGGGGGTGACATTGCGCCTGATCTCAAGCACATGAAGCTTTTGCCATGCTCCCCTGCTTGGCGGGAGCGGAATGATCGAGCTGCCGCATTCCGCCACTTGCTGGCTGTTATGGCGTTGAAAGCCCGTGGATTGGGAGTGACTTTGACCGGCCCTTCGCATGGGAAGCATTATGGAAAACCTGTTGATTCTCCGTCCGGTGCTCACCGCGCTGTGGCTGGCCTGTTTGCTGATGCTGCCCGCACGGGCCCAAGCCGCAGCACCGGACCTCACCGCGGCGGGAGTGATCGCCTCCATCGACCGGACCCGCACTTACAATCTCGGTGCCACCGGCCTGCGCGGCTGGATCTACATCGATCCCACGAACCTCCTCTCGGATCCGGCAATCAGGAGTCCCGGCGACGTGGGGCAGAACGGGTGGCAAACCGCCCAGAGCCGCCAGATCCTGGTCACGGTGGCCAGCGCACCGGGCAACGCCGTGCTGGCGGTTGACGATGTGATCCTCGGCGCGATGGCGGCTGGCAGCGGTGACGTGGCGTATTTCACCAGCGATTGCCGCAAGGCCATGGGGTTGGCCATCGGAGATGCCGAGAATGACGGCGCCGGTACGCTGCGGGTCAAGCGCTGGCGGGCGGGCACGATCACCGACGTGAACATCCCCATGACCATCATGGGAAATTACAGCGCCACCGCCCCCTACAACTGCCCGAAGTCCGCGGCGATCCTGGCCGGCGCCCGCACCAAGCTGGTCAACGACGTCATTGCCAACCCGAATTTCTTCCTGACGGGCAACTATGGCGGGGCCATCACCGGTCTGGCACTGTTGGCTGGCGTGGCACCGGGAGACGCCAATTACGCCACCGTACAGACGAGCCTGCTGACGTTTGCCCGTTCGCTGGCCTCCGCAGGTCCCCGGATCCAGGGTCTCGACATGTGGCATTGGGGATATATCAACCTGTTTCTCTCCGAGTATTATCTGAGAAGCGTAGCGGACGGCGCACCCGACACCAACGTGGTGGCCGGCATCAACCAATACACGATCCGCCTCGCGCAGTCGCAGAGCATGTACGGCACCTTCGGTCACGATCCCTCGCCGGTGCGGCCCGACGGCACGGGCCGCCGTTCGGTTGGCGGCTATGGCGCGCTCAACCAGTGCGGCCTGTCCGACAACATCGCCATCATCATGGGCAAAAAGGCGCTGGTGGCGGCGGGCCAGGCGATCGATGCCTCCATCGACCCGGCGATCCAGCGCGGGTCGGATTTTTTCGCCTGGTATGTCAACAAGGGGGGCGCGCCCTATGGCGAGCACCAACCGGTGATGGTGCACGCCTCTAACGGCAAGGACGCCGAGTGCGCCGTGCTCTTCGGCATTCAGGACAATTCCCAGCCCGCGACCAGCACCCGGTTGGCGGAAACCGAGTATTTCGCCCGGATGACCCTCGCGGGCTTCCCGGGGCGCGAGTACGGTCACACCGGCGTGGGTTTCAGTTATTTGTGGGAGGCCCTGGGTGCCAATATGGGCGGGCCGGAGGCGCTCGCGCGGTATTTGCAGCAAGTGCGCTGGTCCCTCGACCTGGAACGCCGCACCGATGGTTCATTCGTCTATGATGGCGCGGAATACAGTTACGACTATTACGGCGCGGGCACGACGGAGGGCGGCACCTATCTGGGATTCAGCGGGTGCTACTACTCGTTGCCCGGGTCCGGCTTCATCACCCCCACGGCCAGCTACCTCCTGGCCTATTCCCTGCCGTTGCAGCGGCTCTACATCACCGGCAAGAACTTCAACCCGGCGCATACCCTGGCCACGGCCAAGATCGACAACGCCCTCGCGGCGGCGACCTACAATCAGGATTGTGTCAATTACACCACCACCCAACTGATCACCGGCCTGAGCGAGTTCGATCCGCTGGTGCGCAACGATGCCGCCACCCAACTGGCCACCCGCTCGCTGAGTTCCGCGGACCTCACCACCCTGCGCGGCATGCTCACCGGCACCGATGCCAACGCCCGCATGGGCGCCTGCCAAGCGCTGGGACTGCTCAAGGACGCCACCGCGTTGCCGATGATCACCCAGCGGTTAGACAAAACGATTGAGACGAACTCATGGGTGCGGGCCAGCGCCGCCAATGCACTGCGCAATTATCCCCCCGCCACCGCAAGCACGCAACTCACGCCGATGCTCACCGCGTTCGCTGTCAACGCGACCGATCCGGATGTGATCGTGTGGGATGATCCCATCCAGCTTTCCAACGGGTATCTGGGTTTCGCCCTCTTTGGCGATACCATCTATGGCTGGGAAGTCAATGGCGGCGCAAATCTGGGGACCTATACTATCAACGCCTCCAAGAGCCTGTTCTATCCGGCGGTCCAGACCGGCCTGAAGCAGCCCGATTCCTATACCCGCCAGGGGGTTTCGGACTTTGTTTACAACAATCTGACCCTCGCGGATGTGCAAGCGCTGCCTCTGGATATCTTCAATCTAGCTGAATACGAGTGCCAGGCCGACAGGATGTGGTACGAGAGTTCGCGCGCCAGGGGAATCGAGATACTGGCGAAATTCAACATCGCCGAAGGCATGGCCGTGGCCCTGGCGATGCTGGATGTGGCGACGGGGTTTGAATACGGCTGCGATCTCTATCAGGTGCCCGCGCTCAATGCGCTGGCGGGCTATGGCGATGCGGCCCGCTGGACCTTGCCCACGTTGAGGGGGTATCTCGGCACCTGGGACCCGGCGTCATCCCAATACGCCGCGCTTGTGACTACCATCGCCAGCATTCAGACGGCCATCACCTCGCCCGCCGGCATCACCAACCTGAACGCCATGGCCACCCCGCAGGTCGTGGCCACCACCGGCGCCAAGGCCATCACGCTGAGCGGCACGTCCTGCCGCGACGCTTCCGTCACTTTCACCCGGGTGACCGCGCCGGCCCACGGCACGCTCAGCGGCATCCCGCCGAATCTAACATACACGCCGGACGGCGGCTACACCGGCCCGGACCACTTCACCTTTCAGGTAACGGACAGCCTGACCACTTCCGACCCCGGCACGGTGAGCATTATCGTGGGAGCGGCGGGCACGGGGCTGAAAGGCGAGTATTACGACAACATGGACTTCACCAACCTGAAACTCACGCGCAGCGACGCGCAGGTGAATTTCGATTGGGGCAGCGGCTCGCCGGATCCCTCGGTCGCAGCGGACACTTTCAGCGTGCGCTGGAGTGGGCTGCTGCTGGTGCCGGAGACCGGAACCTATAAGTTCTCGACGCTCAACAGCGACGGTGTTAGATTATATGTCAACGGCGTGTTGGTGATCGACGACTTCACCGACCAGGCGACCCACTGGAAAGACGGGGTGACGGTCAACTTGACGGCCGGACAACTGGTGGACCTGCAACTGGAGTATTATGAAAACACCGGCTCGGCCGTGGCGAAACTCAAATGGACCGGACCGTCATTCGCCGGTGCCAATGGGACCATCATCGCCAAGGAATGGTTGTTTGACGGCACGGGGATGACCCGCACGCCCTACGCCCACTCGCAGAGCGTGACCCTGATGCAAAACACCGCCCAGGCGATCACCCTAACCGGAAGTGGCGGCGCCCTGACCTATTCGGTTGTCACCCAGCCGACCCACGGCACCCTAACGGGAACAGCGCCCAACCTGACCTACACCCCGGCATCCAACTACAATGGCTCGGACAGTTTCACCTTCCTGGTCAACAACGGCACCGGCAACTCGGCGCCGGCCGGCGTGTCTCTCGGCATCATGGCCGGCCTGCCGGTTTCTTATACATGGAGCAGCGCGGCGTCGGGCAATTGGAGTGTCGCGGGCAATTGGACGTCGGGCGCTCCCGCCGCCACCGGGCTGCCGAATTACTGCCTCAATTTCACGCCGGCGGGAACCTACACCGTGACCGACGACTTGAACAACGGGTTCCAACTCAACCAACTCAATATGGCGGGATCTGTCACGCTCGCCGGCACCAACAGCCTGGCTTTCACCGCCAACGGCAACTTGCTGCCGCAGTTCAACCAGAACAGCTCGAGTGCGGTGACCGTCGCCACCCCGGTGAGCCTGGCCGCCATGACCTCCTTCGGTGGCGGCGGCGGCGGCCCGGTGATTCTCCAAGGCCTGCTATCGGGCACCGGAGGCCTGACCGTGAACACTGTGGGCATGGTGCAAGTTTACGGTTTGACTCCCAACACCTACAGCGGCGGAACCGTCATCAACAGCGGCACGCTCCATCTGGGTGCCATCATCAATGGTATCAGCCCGTTCTGTACGGGCAACTTGGGAACGGGCGCCGTAACGCTTAACAACGGCACCGTCGAGTTTGACAACGTCACCGCCGCCAACGCCCTGACGGTGAATGGCGGCACGCTTTACTGCAACAACGGATGGGGCGCGGTCTGGAGTGGCCCGGTCACCCTGAACGCCACCGCCACCGTCAATACGTCATACAACATCACGCTCAGCGGCAACGTCACCGGTGTTGGCGGCTTGACCAAGACGAACGTCAACACCCTGTATCTGTCGGGCACCAACAGCTTCACCGGTTCTAACAGAATCGCGGGCGGCACGCTGTCGTGCTCGAAGGCCGCCGCGTTGGGCACCGGCCCGCTGAACATCAGCACCGGGGCCAAGGCCACGCTCAGTTACACCGGCACGCGCACGATCGCGTCATTGTCACTCGGCGGCACAGCCATGCCTGCCGGCAGCTACGGCTCCACCGCCTCGAGCGCCACCAACAAGAACGACAGCTACTTTTCCGGCACCGGCACCGTGACGGCGGGATCACCCAACAGCGCGCCGGTGGCGTCATCCCAAAGTGTCAGCACGGCGGAAGACACGGCCAAGCCGATCACCCTGACGGCCACAGATGCGGATGGAAACCCGTTGACCTATTCCATCGTCACGCAACCCGCGCACGGCACGCTCAGCGGCACCGCGCCCAATGTGACCTATGCCCCAATGCTCAACTACTATGGAACTGATGGTTTCACCTTCAAGGCCAACGATGGAGCCCTCGATTCGACACCCGCGACCGTCTCGATCACGGTGACGGCGGTCAACGACGCGCCGGTGGCCACTTTCCAGCGCGTGACCACGGCGACAAACACCGCCAAGGCCATCACTCTGGCTGGCACCGATGTGGAAGGCAGCGCTCTAACGTATGCGATCGTCACCCAACCCGCCCATGGCAGCTTGAGCGGCAGCGCGTCCAACGTGACCTACACGCCCGCCGCCAACTTCAGCGGCGGTGATAGTTTCACCTTCAAAGTCAACGACGGCACGCTTGACTCGGCACCGGCAACGGTCTTGATCACCGTGACGTCAGCCAGTCAAGCCATCACCGTTGACGCCCAAGTCTCGGCGCAGTCGTCCGGTAGCGTCACCATCAACCTGACAGCCGAATTTCTAACATCTCTCAACGCGTCGAGCAAGCTGGTTGTCATGACCTCGGGCCGGGGGTCCGGTGGGTCGATATGGGGCAAGTCCTTGACCGGAATTACGTATGGCAGCACCAACCTGACACCGGCAATCAATGTCAGATCGAACGACGTAAGCCCCACCGCCGGTGGCGAGGAAGTGGCCGGGATCTATTACCTCGACCACCCCGGCGCGACCCCTGCCACGACCATCACAATCACGTATGCGGGCGTCATGGACACCTCCAGCGGCTACACGTTGCTGGCGCTTTCCGGGACCACGCCCGGCGTGTCGGTTGCCAGTGGCGGCGTGACCCCCGGGGTGGTTATGAGTGGCGCAACGGCTCTAACAACCACCGCGGCCAACTCGCTGGTGCTGGCGGTCGGTGCCGCGGACAGGGCGACCACCACACCGCAGGCGCCGTTGAGCTTGATCTATAGTTATACTAACGGAACTTATGGTGCCGGTTCCCAGACGCTTGTCACACCCGGCTTGGTCACTCCCACGTTCACCTACAGCGCCGCCAAGACCACCCCGGTGACGGTGGCCGCAGCCTTTGCCCCGGCCGACACGACCCCGCCGACGACGGCCGGCAGCGCCATTGTGGATGACAAGGGCGGGGGACCCGTCACCGCGAATACCTTGGTGACCTACACGATGAGCTTCAGCGAGGAAATGGATGCGAGCACGGTTTCCGCCGCCGACTTCGGCAATGCGGGCACCGCGGCCGTCACCATCGGCACGGTCGCCGAGACGACACCCGGAGTTTTCACCGTGCCGGTCACGCCGACCAGCACCGGAACCCTCCAACTCAAGGTCAATGCCGGTGCCGCTCTATCGGATGTCGCGGGCAACGCCCTGGTCACCACTTCGGCCATCGTCGATGACACCCTCATCACCGTCATGGCGTCCTCCACCACGACTCTCGTGTCCTCCCCGGTGGCCACCGGATCCTATGGCACGGCTGCCACGTTCACCGCGAACGTTACGACGGGTGCCACCGGGATGGTAACGTTCAAGGACGGCACCACGGTGTTAGGCACCGGCACTCTGGATGGCAGCGGCCAGGCGACCTACGCCACCAGCGCGCTCGTGGCGGCAAATCACCCGATCACCGCCACCTACGGCGGTGACGCCACCTACGCCGGCAGTGTTTCCGCTTCCTGCGCCTATGTGGTCACTCCCCTGGCCCTGACCCTTGCCGGCGTCACCGCCGCCGACAAGATCTATGACGGCAATGCCACCGCCGCACTAACAGGCGGCACGCTTATCGGCACCTTAGTCGGCAGCCAAACCGTGACCGTGGTTCCCGGCAGCGGCTCTTTCGCTAGCCCGAATGCCGGAAACTGGGCGGTGACGGCCACCGGCTATTCCCTCGGCGGCCCCTACGCCGGCAACTATGTGTTGTCTGCCCAACCCGCCGTGGCCAACGCCACCATCACGCCGCGTCCGCTCCAGTTGACCGGCACTCGCACCTACGATGCGATGGCGACCGTAGCGGCGGCAAGCCTGACAATTGCCAACAAGATCAGCGGCGATGATTTATCAATGACCGGAAGCGTGATTCTAGCCGGCAAGGATGTCGGTTCGCAAGCGATCCTCTCCGGCTACACGGTGCCGATCCGCGTGCGCAGCGCCACCGGCTTCAGTTCCGGTTCTTCCAGTACCTCGTTGACAGTGGCCATGGCTGCGGCACCCGCCAGCGGCAACACGCTGGTGGCGGTGATCTCGACACGCGGCGCCACCGCAAACCAGGTGAGTGGTATCAGTTCAACCGCAGCCAGTTGGACACGGGCCACGCAGTCAACCAACGCCAGCGGCAGCACGACCGAAATCTGGTATGCGCCTGTGGGTGCCAGCGCCGGAGCCACCGTGAGCATTTCCACCACGGCCGGACGTTGCGCGGCAGTGGTAGTCGAATACAGCGGGACGTTGGCTGCCACTGCGCTCGATCAGTTCAACAACTCCTCCAGTAGCGGCAGCGGCACCGCCCCGCTAACCGGCACCACGCCAACCACGGCCCAGGCGTGCGAAGTGTGGATCGGCGCCATCGGTTACCGCACCAGCGCGCCCACCTTGGGCACGCTGCTCAACTCGTTTGCCGCGGTCGCCAGCGCCCAGTCCAACAACGGCACCGCCGGCAACAACGCCAAGGTGTACGCCCTTGAGCGAATCGTGACGGCCGCGGGCACGGCCGCGTCCGGCGGCACCCTCAGCGCCGCCGCCGTCTGGTCCGGCGCCATCGCCACCTTCAAGGCGGCACCCCTGCTGAACCTGGCCCTTTCAGGAACGTCCGCCGCCAACTACACGCTCACCGGCGCGCCCGGCGCCGTGACCATCACCCCCAAGGCGCTGACACTGACAACTACCCCCTCGGTCACCAGCAAGTCCTACGACGGCCTCGCCGCAGCCACGCTAACAGGAGCGACGCTGCGAAGCGCGGAAGCTGCGGGGACCGGCACCGCCGGTGACGGCACGCCCTACACCGGCGACACGGTGAACCTGACCTTAAGCGGCACCTTCGATACCAAGAATGCCGGCACCGGCAAGGCGGTGACCTCGACCTCGACCCTCACCGCAGCGCAGAAGGACAATTACACCCTCACCCAACCGACGGGTCTAACGGCCAATGTAACGCCGCTGCCGCTCACCGTGGCGGCGGTGGGCGCCACCAAAACCTACGATGGCACCACCGCTGCCGCAGGCACCCCGACGCTCACGCCGCCGCTGGCTGCCGGCGACACGGCCAGCGTCCTCTCACAGGCTTTCCTCGACCCCAATGCGGGCACCGGCAACAAGGTGATAGTCCCTAACATCATCATCAGCGACGGCAATGGCGGCGCCAACTACGCGCTGACTCTAACAAACTTCGCCGCCGGCACCATCACCAAGGCGGCGGCCGCCGTCACCCTCGGCAATCTGGCGCAAACCTATGACGCTTCGCCCAAAAGCGCGACAGCCACCACCGATCCCGCCGGCAAACGGGTGACCTTCACCTACGACGGGTCTAGTACCACGCCCAGCGCCGCGGGCAGCTACGTGGTGGTGGCCACCATCGATGATCCCAACTATTCCGGCACCGTCACTGGCACCCTGGTCATCGCCGTGGCGCCGCTGGTTGCCTGGCGGGACGGTCATTTCTCCGCCGCTGAAATCAGCGCCGGTCTCGCCGCAGACAACGTCGATGCCGACGGCGACGGCTTCACCAATCTTGCGGAATACACCCTGGGCACCGATCCGCGCGGTTTCAGCCCGCAGCCGCTGGCCATCGCCGCGGCCGCAGACAACCACTTCACCCTCAGTTTCCAGGCCCGCCGCGCGAGCGGCGCGGGCTACACCGGCCGCACCCGCACGTACACCGTGGAAGCCAGTGCCGACCCCGCCAATCCCGGCTCATGGCAGCCGGTGAGCGGCTACACCAATCTCGTCGGTGGCACCCAGACCAGCAACATCGTTGGCGACGACCAAACGGTCATCGTCACCTTGCCCGACACCGACCCTAGCAAATTCTATCGGCTCAACGTGCGTGTCGAATAGCCGCGTCGCGCCACCTGATTGACAGAAGGACAATCAGTGATTGATTACAACCACAAACCGGAATGAAACAGGAATACACAAGGCGGCGAATGGCAGTTAGACTGGCGGCGGGCTGGGTGGCGTTGCTGCTGGCAGGTGCGGCCAACTCCGGGGAGAGCCTGGATATTCAGCAACTCCGCGACCTGGCCGGTGCCCACCGGTGGGAGATTTACCCTAACAACCCCGTGCTGTGGCCGGGTGCCAAGGGCGCGTGGGATGCGGGTGCCTTGGGGTCGATGACGGTACTGAAAGTGGCCGATGTGTTTCACATGTACTACGAAGCATGGGGCGTCCGTGGCAACAGCGACGCGGATTACAACTCCCTGCAGATCGGCCACGCCACCTCGCGCGACGGCGTGCACTGGACGAAGGACCCGGCCAATCCGGTCCTGCCGAAAGGCGGCGCAGGCGAGTGGGACCATGATGGCACCTGGGATCCGTTCGTCCTTTACGAGGACGGCGTGTTCAAGATGTGGTATGGCGGCGGCGAAAACACGCATTGTGACTGGGGCTATGCGACCTCCGCCGACGGCGTGCACTTCACGAAGAAGGGCCGCCTCAGCCACCTCGGCAATGTTGAGGACGACCATGTCGTGCATGACAAGGCGGCCGGCCGCTACTTCATGTATTACTGGGACCGGAAACATGAGCCGGCGGGGTTGTTCCGCGCCGGGTCGCCAACTGAAACCGACTTCGACTTCGCCCGTGCCGAGTGCGTCGAGATCAACGGGTTGGAGAAACCGGCGATGTGCAAGTTCACCCACGTCATCCAGGACGGCGGCCAGTGGCAGATGTTCTTCGGCGAGTTTGTCAGGCCCGGCTGCAAAGGCTGCCACACGGGCCACGCCACCTCGGCCGATGGCGTGCATTGGACGGCGCGAAACCAGCGCCTCCTGGTCGGGCA
>TBL_comb47_HYPODRAFT_10006091_pt1 | contig 13143 bp, 13 predicted proteins | sample TroBogypolimnion_40_FD_10682 | JGI IMG/M metagenome (IMG submission 10682)
AGCGGGAGCGGCGGCGGGTTTGTCGTTCTGGGCAAATACCGGCTGGCCGACAAGAAGCGCTGCGGAGAACGCGCCTGCGGTCATGACTGCTACATTGATCTTCTTCATTTTCGATCCTTCAGTTAATTTATAATTGATACTGTGGTTTAAAATTCTGCTATCAGGGACAATACGCTTGCCTGAATCCGAAACTCGGATTTACAGTGACGAATCTGCTCCTTTCAGTAAAAATTGTTCGACATTTGATATACCATATTTATTTAGACATTGCAAGTTTAAATTTGTTCCAAAATCAATTTTTTTTTATGATTAATCGTTTTTTGCCCAATATTCAACACAATTTATAAGAATAGAACGTAAAACTGCAACTCTTGTCCATCGTTACCATCCACTCATTTCCGGACGTTTTCGCGACGGATGAATTTGTGCTTCCGGCAATATGCTTCATGTCCAAATTCCCGTTTAACGGCACTGCGCTTGGGATTTGCGCTGCCGACGCCGCGCTGTTTTCGCGATAGAACACCAGGAACCCGCTGCCGGACGCGGCATCATGCGACTGGAAGCCGCAGATTGACGAGCCGTCAGGTTCATGCCCGATGGAGTATATTTCACCCGCAAATATCTGATCGCGGTATTCCAGGTGCAGTTTGATTATTTCGCGGTAAGCAGCCGCCACTTCCGGGTCAAGCCGCGACGGGGCCAGCCAGAGCAGCGGATTGGAAAAAAGCGGAATCGCCGCCCAGTAATCCGCGGGATAAACGTCCGGCTGGAGACATTTTTTTTCAGCATAAAATTCCCGTTTGATGGCTTTGAAATCTGGAATTTCGATCTGAAGTATCTGGAGACGAATATATTTTGTCAGCCGCCACATGCAGCGCAGAGTAGTTTCCGGGTGATATCCCACCCCCCAGGAGTGACAGACATAACGATTTTCCAGAAAAATATTGCCGTATTCCAGAAACAGAAAATAACCCGGACGCTGGCCGTTGGTGGTGTCAAAATTGAAGAATATCTCGCCCTTACTGAGTTCCCGCAGGTGCCTGACCAGTTTTTCCAGATTGTCTTCAGCTTCCTTGGTTCTGGTCATCACCGCGTCAATCTTGAACATTCTGATATTGTAGCGGCAATAGCAGTCATAAACGATATCGGCAAATTCGCGCCAGTCACGGTATTCGCAGTTGCATGACGGAGCCATCCACAGCGCCAGTTCAACTCCAGTATCTTTGGCCGCAGTGGCGATATGATCAAATCCGTTCGGCAGGTGTTCCCTTGAAAATTCCCAGAAATCTCTGGTCATGTGCCGGTTGTTGCCGATCATTTCGCTAAGGGCCCGCCCTTTCTGCCAGCCGTCGTCAACTTGATAGTGAGTCGCCCCAAGCGCCCCCGACGCGTTAATCTCGTCTATCAGAAATTGTTCGCTGACCAGTGACGGGAAACAGCCGACGCCCCACGGATTGACTGTTACTGAATAATCTTTTTCCGGATTCTGCGGGAAGCGGATTTTGAGATATTTTTTAAGGGTGGTTGTCGCAGTTCCAGCCTGATACAGGGCGAGGACATGACGATAACTGAAAAGTTCTTTGTCCGGCGATACTTCATGCGGGCTTATTCCCCAGCAGCAGGAATGAACCGTATTTTTTTCGCTGATTCTGAAATCATATTCTTCAAAGTCGCGCCGTTCTGCTGACGGCGGCGCCTCCTGCAGAAAAAACAACCCGTTTCCGGCGGAGTTTTCACAGAACAGCAGATTGCCGTTAAACATTGCGACTGGATTTTCATGTTCAAAAACATGATCATTGGTATAGTCGGTGCGCCCCGCGAATTCCACCGATTTTGCCGGGTGCAAATTATCCGCAAGCCGCAGACTGTCCGCGCAGCTTTCAAGCGTTGCCGGGGAATGTTTCCCGTAGAGGTCTTTTTGGTACAGCCCCCCGCGTCTGGTCCAATACATCTGCGGCATTACCTTGCTGATAATTCCAGTTTGCGACGCAAGGTAAGGCAAATCAGGGTAGAGAAAATATTTGCGGATAAAAGATACGTTCTGAATGTCTTCGTGGATTTTTAACTTGACGCAGACATGTTCGGCGTCAAAAATCGAACCTTCAACCACGGATGCGGTAATTTTTCCCAGACGGTATTCTGTACGGCCCTTGAGACTATGCGGCATATTTATGCCGACAAATGAAAAGTCTCCATGACCATGCGCGGCAGCCAATTCAGCGCCTGAACATTTATCTATCAGAGAAACGGTTTGAGGAACCGCATGTTTAAGGTCAAACAGTCTTGAAAGACAGGAATTTTCTATCAGCAGCCGGTGATCCTTCAATTCAACTTTGATGTCTTTATAAGCAAAACTTTGCGTTGAAGTTATTTCTTGATTCTGATATGGCATTGCTTGATCTTTCAGTTATTTTCCGGCTGTTTAACATAAAAAAGCGCTTCAAGAATATTTTTGAAGCGCTTTTAATTATCGAAATCTTGAGCAGAGCAACTTATTGGGCAGCGGGAGCGGGCGCTGCGGTGGTTGTGTCAGTCGTTGCAGCTTTTTTGCCGGCCTTTTTTGCGGCTTTCTTGGCAATTTTGGCTTTTACTTCGTCGATTTTAGCATCGATGTCTTTGGTGTCGGCTTTGGCGTCGGCTTTAAGTAATGCATCTTTTTGAGCCTGGAGATCGGCCAGTTTCTTGTCCAAATCAACATGTTTTGTACTCTTGGTAGCAGTTTTGTCTGTTGTTGCAGCACCTGTTGTTGCAGCACCTGCTGCTGCGGTGTCAACTGCCAATACAACGCCACCAACCGCTAATACCGCCATTACGAGAGCCAGAGTAAAGAGCTTCTTCATTTTATCGAACTTTCCTTTTTTTATTTAACGGGGACTATCCCTGTTTTTAGTATTAATAGAGAATTTAGCAAATTTGTCAGATAATGCAAGCCATAAACAATCATTAATAAGATGATTTTCAAACAAATCAGGCGATTTTGGGAGTTGTTCGGAAATAAACTTGACAAGTTTCGTGAAATATCCCGAAGTGATTTTGTGAATTGCCGGGAAGGCGCATACCTGAAGGTATGTAACAAGCCGGCAAACACAAAGGCATTCGGGAGAATCGCGAAGATGTAAAGGTTATTTTTGAACGGCTCCTTAGGCATAAAATTTTAAAAATCGCTCATTCCGTTAATAACTTGAAAATATCCGACACTTTTCTCCCGGTGTCCGGAAAGATCATTTCCGGCGCGATTTCGGCAAGCGGTGCGATAACAAAGAAACGCTGCGGTGCGCGAGGATGAGGAATGTGGAGCGTGTCCGAGTTGATAATCCGGTCGCCGAAAAGAATTATATCAAGGTCCAACGTTCTTGGAGTATTAATTCCATGGATGGCTGCGCGTCCGGACTCGCGTTCAATTTGCCGGCATACGGCCAAAAGCTCTTCCGCGGAACCCGTCCAGTCTCCGGTAAGCGCGGCATTCAGAAAGTCCGGGGTTCCGGGAGCGCAGCCGACCGGCGCCGTGCGATAGAAACTTGAAAGTTTAATGTTTATCATGCCGGCAGCTTCTAGTTTTTGTGCCGCGGTTCTGAATGCTCCGGCGACGTCTCCGAGGTTGCCGCCGAGCGCCAATGCTGTCTTTATCATCATTAAAATTCCGCTTTTTAGCTTTGTGCGTTCGAAATTCCGATTCTGCCGGTTATATTTTAGCTTAGCTGGTGAAGAAAACAAAGCACGGACAGCTTAATGAACAAAAAAATTAAAGTATATTTTCTTGGATCAGGCAAGATTGCAGTACCGGTTTTAAACCGGCTGGTCTGGTCTGACCGGATTGAACTGCTGGGCATCGGCACCCAGCTTGACCGCCCGGCGGGAAGAAAGAAAAAACTTCATCCCACCCCGATCGGTGAATTTGCCCATGCTTCAGGCTTGCCGGCTGATAAGATTCCGACGGTGAATGCGGAAGAATTTCTTGATTATTTAAAGTGGCTGGCTCCGGATTTTATCGTTGTCGTATCTTTCGGTCAGATGCTGAAACAGCCGTTGCTGGAGTTGCCGAAGATTTCCTGTGTTAATGTTCACGCCTCATTGCTGCCGCGCTACCGCGGGGCCTCGCCGATTGCCGCGGCGATAGTCAATCACGATATCCGCACCGGAATATCTTTCATGGAAATGGAGCGCGGGCTTGATAACGGCCCCGTCTACTGTTCATTTGAGCATCTTTTATCTGGAAGTGAACGGGCGGACTGGCTGGAGGAAGCGCTGGGGCGGCTTGCCGCCGATAAGATAGTGGACGTACTGGATGGAATCATTAAAGAGAAAAATGATCCTATCGCGCAGGACGATAAACATGTGGTGTTTACCAAAAAGATACATAAGGGCGACGGCATAATCGACTGGAATTTGCCGGCGGCGGATATTGAGTCCAGAATCCGCGGTTATTATCCCTGGCCGGGCGCGGTTTTTACTTTGAAGGCGCATAATCGCAAAATTGCGGTGCGGGTCACTTCCGCTTCCGTTCACGCGCTGATGTCCGGCAAGCCCGGCGAAGTGTTGCAGGCGGATAAGAAAGGCTGGATTATTGCCTGCGGCGCGAACGCGCTTGAACTGCTGACGGTAGTTCCACAGGATAAAAAAGAAATGCGCGGCATAGATTTTCTGAACGGCTGCCATCTGGATAAAGGGATTATTGTCGGCATGGAGTGATTTTGCCGGTTGTATTAGACGGTTTCGGGTGTTAATTGTATGCTCGAATAACAATTGAAGATATCAAAGAGTTAACTTATGGACAATGTAAAAAAACAGATAATCCTGAATTGTGAAAAGCTTGAGACCAGATTTGCCATGCTCAATGACGGCAAACTGGAAGAGTATCAAATTGAACGCGGACAGAGCGAACCTCGCGTCGGTTCTGTTTTTCTGGGAAAGATTGTAAATCTTGAGCCGACCCTGCAGGCGGCATTTGTTGATATCGGCACGGGTAAAAATGCGTTTTTGCATTACTGGGACATGATGCCGTCCGGCGATGAGGGTGATGAAGATTTCGCCGAAGAGTCCGAAAAAAATGAAAAACCGCCTGAAGCAAGAAATAAAAAACGCACAAGTTTTTCCGAAAAACTCCGGCGGGTGCTTGGACAGGCAACCGGCTCCAAACAGCTTCGCGAAAAAGAGCGGAGCCGCCGCCGCAAAAAAATTACCATGAAAGATATTCCGGAAATGTTTCCGCAAGGCACTGAACTGCTGGTACAGGTGGTCAAAGGGCCGATCGGAACAAAAGGCCCCCGGGTTACCACTAACATTTCCATTCCCGGCCGTTATCTGGTGCTGCTGCCTTATTCCGATCACATCGGGCTTTCTTCTAAGATAGACAATGCCCAGGAACGGCAGCGGCTGAAAAAAATTCTTTCCGAACTGGACGTGCCCGATGGAATGGGACTTATCTGCCGTACCGTCGGCGAAGGCAGAAAAGCCATATTCTTCAAGCATGACCTCGACATGCTGCTTGATTACTGGCACAAGGTTGAACTGGTCATGTCTAAAGGCGTGGTTCCGTCCATTGTATATTCCGAGCCAAGCCTGCTGGAATGCACCGTCCGGGATTTTATTACTGACGATATTGACCAGATCATCGTTGATGACGATACTGCTTTTCATGCGATACATAACGCGCTGATTAAATTCGGCGGCACACGCATGGCCCGTAAAGTGGTGATGTATGACCGCGATATTCCGATTTTTGAACGGTTCAAAGTCAAAGAGCAGGTAAACGACATTTTCAAGCGGCAAGTTCAGCTTACCGGCGGCGGCTATATTTGCATCGATGAGACCGAAGCGCTGATTGCGATTGATGTGAATACCGGCAAGGGCCGGAAACTCGGGGATCAGCCGGAAACCATTCTGCAAACCAACATGGATGCGGCGGGAGAAGTCGCCAGACAGCTCCGCCTGCGGAACATCGGCGGACTGGTCGTGATTGACTTTATTGATATGCGCAGCGCCCACGACCGTGAAACCGTTTTCAAGCACATGAAAAAACTGGTTAAAGACGACCGCGCCAAAACCAAACTCCTGCCGTTAAGCAAGCTGGGGTTGATGGAAATGACCAGACAGCGTGAACATGAAAGCCTGAAAGACACGCTTTATGATCCGTGCCCTTATTGTAACGGCAGCGGCAATATCAAGTCAGCCATGTCCATGAGTGTGGAGATTCAGCGCCGCCTGAATGAGGTATTGCGCCGGAGAAACGCCAAAACCGGAATTTCGGTCCGGGTCATCATGCACCCTGACGTACTGGCAAGACTCAAAAATGAAGATGCCGACTTGCTCCAGGAACTGGAAAGCAAATACGGTAAGAATTTGAGTTTTCGTGCTGACAGTATCCTTCATCATGAAGAATTCAAACTGGTTGATCCCGACACCAATGTTGAATATTGACAAGGCGTCAGGCTATGAAGATCACTGTCAACGGTAAGCTTTTTGTCATTGAACCCGGTGTTTCACTGGAACAATTTCTTCAAGCCCGCGACCTGGATCCGGCCAAAACGGTGGTTGCGGTCAATGGCAATATCGCCGGCAGCGAAGATTGCGCCGGGATTATCTTGAAAGAAAACGATGTGCTTGATGTAATGAGTTTCGTTGGCGGCGGCTGAATTTGCGATTTGATTTTCACAGGTTTTCATTATGACTTTAACCCTGGCATTATGCTGCATACTTATTGGTTTCTCTGCCATGCTTTCCGGCGGCTTCTGGGGCCTTGGCGGCGGCTGGCTTATCATGCCGGCGCTGCTGCTGGCTGGAGTGAATATTGAAACAGCCGTCGTTGCCAGTCTGCTCCAGATGATTCCCAGCACCCTCCCGACAGTCATCAGGCAGTTTCCGGCGATTGGATGGCGGAAAGGTTCATGGGGTTATACGATCGCGTTGCCAATCTGTTTTTTTTCATTCGCCGGCAGTCTGGCGGGCAAACCGTTGGGCGAGCTGATGCTGAGTTGCTTTGGCAGCCGCAAACCGCAGGAAGCGTTATACCTGTTTATCATGGCCTTGATTTTTCTCGAAACGGTCAGGTCTTCCAGAAAAGCCGCAGTGCGAAATGAGCTTGACAGTGGGGAAATAAAATTAGACCGCAATAAAAAGTGGTTTGCGGCAATTGCCGGAATCATTACCGGAGTAATTTCTTCGCTGCTCGGCATCGGCGGCGGTTCGCTGGTCCGCCCGGTGATGAAATCTTTCCTTAAAGTTCCGGAGAAAATTGCCGGCATGATTCTGCGGTTGTCCGTATTGATTGTGGCGATTTCCGGATCGGCGTCATATCTGATCGGCAGGACTGAGTCCGTGAAGGATTCGCTCTGGCTGGCGCTTTTCCTGACCATCGGCGGAATTCCGGCTTTTGCGCTGGGCGCCAGAATGCACTCGATTGTGACCGGCGCCGGCGATGACAGAGCCGCTGATTCCAGCTTTGCATTGTTCATTTTTTCTGTATTCTTGAGTGTCTTGTGTAAAGTTACTGATTATATCATAACCGGAAGAATTATCATTATTGTTTCCGGGATTATGTTGATCGTCTATTTGACGGCGGCAACGTTAAAATCCGCAAGAAAACTGAAAGCTGAACGCAGCACGAATTGAGGATATTTGGCAATGAAGTTTTTTAACATTTCCGGTCCCGCGCTGAAAAGTGTGTTTCAGGGTAACGTTTTAATGCTCGGACTGGTAAGTTTTTTCACTGATTTTTCCAGTGAAATGATTTATCCGCTGCTGCCGCTGTTTTTCTCCGGGCTCGTTTCCTCTGGAATGGTTGCGGTATATATCGGCTTGATGGACGGCATCGCGGAAACTGTTGCCAGTGTGCTGAAAATTTATTCCGGCAGAATCAGTGACGCGATTGGCAAACGTAAACCGCTGGTGTTTTTGGGATACGGAATTTCCACATTCGCCAGGCCGGCGCTGGCAATCTGCACCGCCGGATGGCATGTGATTCTGCTCCGCTTCATCGACCGCATCGGCAAAGGCATCCGGACAGCTCCCCGCGATGCGCTGATCAGTGAATCGGTTTATCCTGAAGTTCGCGGACTGGCATTCAGTTTTCACCGCTCCATGGATCATGCCGGGGCAGTTTTAGGACCGGTGACCGCCGGCGTTTTTCTCTATTTGCTGCTGGGCGGAAGCAAATTGTGGAGCCGGTTCTCCGCAACTGCTGATGCGGGTGAAATGCACGCTCTGCGCCTGCTGTTTGCCTTTGCCCTTCTTCCCGGTATAGTCGCGGTCTGGATAATAACCGGCAAAATCAAAGAAATCCGCAAGCAGTCTGCGGCCGAAGCAAATAAGCCTGAAAATCATAATACCACGCCGCTGCCGGGCAGATTCTATGTTTTTCTCATTGCCGTAACGCTGTTTGCGCTGGGCAACAGTTCAGATCTGTTTCTGCTCTATTATGCCCAGACTAAATTCAACCTCGGACCCGGATTCCTGATTCTATTCTGGACGGCGCTGCATCTGTCAAAAATCTGCTTCAGCATGCCGGGCGGATGGCTTTCCGACCGCCTCGGCAGACAGTTCACGATCACTTTCGGCTGGATAATCTATATGGCGGTTTACTGTGCGTTCCCGTTCGCTTCGGAATTGTGGATGGTCTGGCTGCTGATTATCGCTTACGGTTTATTCTACGGCATGACCGAAGGTTCGGAAAAAGCTCTGGTAGCGGACTTCGTTCCCGCTGAATGCCAGGGCCGGGCTTACGGCCTCTATCATGGGGTTGTCGGGCTGGGCGCGCTTCCGGCAAGCCTGGTTTTCGGTATTCTGTGGTCAGTGACCAGCCCGAAAGTCTCATTCATTCTCGGCGCGTTCTTCGCCGCCGCAGCGGCAGCAGTCATTACCGCTCTCTTTCTGACAACAGCAAAGAAGCAAGCCGGGATTCAATCATTATAACCTGAGATTGCCGCCGGGCAATAATTTACTTCTTCAAATAACCGGCCAACGGAGTTCCGGAGGCGGCCAAGTCTTTGACAATCAGTTCCGCGATGGCAATTGCACCCTGTTCGGAAAAATGAGTGCGGTCTTTGGGCGAACAGAAAAGCGGGGCAATGCCTTCACCCCCCAGTTTCTGCATCAATTCGCCGGTGGAAACATAAAGATCAATGCAGACGGCATCTTTCTCTTTGGCGACCTTTTTCATTGCGTCAACATATGGTTGCAATTCAGCGGAGATTTTGCCTTTTTCAAATATCCCGCGATGCATCGGGGTAATCAGTATCGGCGTTGCTTTGGCGACGCGGACATCGTCAACATATTTTTTGAGAAATTCCATATAGCTCGTGGCGGCATCGGTGGCTTCCGGCTTGTCTTTGGCGTGAGAATCATTATGCCCGAATTGTATCAGCACATAATCTCCCGGCATTATCAGTTTTAACGTTTTATCCCAATCCCCTTGCTGAATAAATGTTTTGGTACTGCGGCCGCTGATCGCCTGGTTGATAATTTTCACATCGCCGTTGAAAAATCGCGGAATGACCTGTCCCCAGCCCCGGATTGTCAGTTCCGGTTTATAATTCGCGACAGTGGAGTCGCCGACAAGAATGACATTAATCCTGATTTTTGAGTCCATGGAATTCTCCGTCTGTGCTAATAAAGGTTGAGTTTGTGCAAGACTGGCGGCTAAAACGGCTGCTGTAAATATTTTTTTATCATTTTGATCTCTTTGCTGTATACATAAATATTGATGATGATTGCATTATTTCAAAGTCATCGTTACACAAAATCCGGGATTTGTTCACTATTGCGCTTGAAACCAGCTCCGAATATTCTATCATAATAGCAGTTGTGGACAGTCGGAAGGAAGGAATATGGATTTTGAAATAATTTTTAATTGCCCGGAATGCGGGGCGGAAGTCTCCGCGCAGTCCAGCACCGCCGGTCAGACGTTGCAGTGCGGAGCTTGTTTCAAAAATATAACAATCCCGATTCCCGGACTGGAGGAAGGGTTGGAGATCGGAGATTTTGTGCTCCGGAGCAAGCTCGGCAGCGGGGGAATGGGTGAAGTCTGGCTGGCAACACAAATTTCCATGCGCCGGCTGGTCGCGCTGAAGATATTGCTGCCGAAATACTCCGAGAACAAACGCTTTGTTGATCGTTTTCTGTCCGAAGCCGCAATGGCCGGGCAACTCAGCCATCCGAATATTATCACGGCTTATTCCGCCGGGCAGGTTGGCAACTATTATTATCTGGCTACCTCATATATTGATGGCATGGAAGTAGCCACCAAATTGAAAATAGACACGAAATTGTCTGAACGCGAAGCGCTGAAAATTACCAGGGATATCGCATTTGCGTTGAAATATGCCTGGGATGAGCACAAAATGCTGCACCGGGATGTCAAGCCGGGTAACTTTATGCTGGACCGCAAAGGTTTTGCCAGGCTGATGGATATGGGCATTTCCAAAAGTTTGAAAGACAATCAGGAAGAGTCCGCCACAAACATAATTATGGGAACCCCGGACTATATCAGCCCGGAACAGGCTAAAGCGGAGAAGAATATTGATTTCAGGACCGATCTATATTCACTTGGCGCTTCGCTCTACCACATGGTAACCGGGCGGCCTCCTTTCCAGGCCGATACCGCCGGTAAAGTTTTGCAGATGCATGTGAAAACTCCGCTGACGCCGCCGGAAAACGTAAATCCCGCGCTATCAAAAGAGTGTTCCGCGCTGATTCAGATGATGATGGCGAAAGATCCCAAGGACCGTCAGTCCAGTTGGGATTATGTGATAGACGACATTGAAGCGGTACTGGCCGGACGGATGCCGGGCAGAAAAACGCTTGGCTTATTCGGGAAAATTAAAAAACCGGGAGCCTCCACATCCAAAGCGGATGATGTAATTTCACTGAAAGGCAAATCGGCGTCTTTCAATAAAAAAAGTGCGGACAACGCCGTTAATAACGGCATGACGGTTGCTATGGATTCCAATGCCACCATAAAAATGGACGCGGTCACGGAAGACAACTCCGAACCCGTTCCAACTTCGGCCTCAAATACAAAAGCCCGTACGGCGCAGGCGCCTCCGGCAAACAGGCCGCCGCCAAAAACCAAGACGGTACCGCCGAAAATCGCCGAATATAATAAAAGATTTTTAAATAAATTAAACATGCTGATACTGACGGCGATAATCTTTATTATAGTTCTGGTAATCGTTATTTTAGCCGTATATCACATGAAAAAATGACAAAATCCGCGACGTTTTTATCCGCCGCGGAAACGTGTCCTCCAGCGTGGCTTACTTCAACATTTCCATCATGAATTTGAATGCCCGGTCACTGTTGCCAGGCAATCCTTCATGCCCGAAGTCAGGATAAATTACCACATCTTTAGGTGACTTTATTTTATTAAAGGCGGCAAACTGGCTTGACGGCGGACAAACGTTGTCCATCAATCCGGTAACCATCATGACTTTGCCGCGGATCCGTTTAGTGAGGTTCTGCACGTCGATATAGCCCAGGCGGCGGAAAACTTCATCTTCGCGGGAATGAGTCGGATCAAACCAGCGAAAATATTCCCGGATTTCGGCATAGGCATTGATGTCTAAATCCATGTCCCAGATACGTTTGTAGTCGGACAGGAACGGAAATACCGGAGCTGCGCGGTTAATGCGCGGTTCCAGCGAAGCGCAGGCCAGCGTCAACCCGCCGCCCTGAGAACCGCCCATTGCGCCGACCCTTGTCGGATCAACTTCCGGCAATTGCATGACCAGTCCGGCGAGCTGGGCACAATCCAGATATATCTGGCGGAAAAGCAGCTTTTCCGGCCCGGAATCGAGGCCGCGAATAATTTGACCCTTAAAAGTGTTGCCGATAACTCCGCCGACGTCTTCCGAATTGCCTGCCTGGCCGCGACAGTCCAGCGCGGCAACGGTGAAGCCTGCCGCCACATACGGCAGCTTGTCGCACCAGTCCCCGGAATTGCCGCTGTAACCGTGGAACATGACAACGGCGGGGTGTTTTTTCTTGAGCGGTTTCGGGCGGAGCAGTTTGGCGAAAACCCTGGCGCCGCCGACCCCGGTAAAATACATATCGAAACATTCAGCGTATGGAGCCTGAAAGTCGGATGGAAGCAGTTCCACTTCCGGGTCAACGGCTTTCATTTCCGCAATCGAATTATCCCAGAATTTGTCGATGTCCTTGGGACACGGGCTGCTGCCTTTGTAGGAACGCAGCTTATCCAGCGGCATGTCAACTAATGGCATAACAATGTCTCCTTGTTAGATTTAATCCCGGAATTATCCGGGTTATTTTTTACTCAATACCTGCCGTATTTTCGATTCCGGCACCGGCCCCTGCCGGATTATGCGCAATTCATTTCCGGATACATCAATGACCGTCGAAGCCTGACGATCCGGCGGAATGGCCCCCGCGTCAACTATTACATCCGGAGTTCCGTTCAAGTCTTTAACCGCATCATGGACGTTCAAGGCATTCGGAGTTCCCGACAGATTAGCGCTGGTCGAGGCCAGCGGAAATTTGATCCGGTTGAGCAAGGCCAGGATAAACGGATAGTCCGGAATCCGGAATCCGGTTTTACAGCCTTGCCGGTCAACAGTGATGATCGTGACCGGGCCCGGACAGAATTTTCCCGTCAGCCGCGCGGCATCGCTATTTAAAATTACGCCATAAGCTTCCAGCATGGCTGTGCCGTCAGCAAACATTGCCAATGGTTTGCCGCGATCGCGTTCTTTCAACTGATAGATCCTCTCTATTCCGGCAGTATCATTCCAGCGGCAAACCAGACCGTAAACTGTTTCTGTAGGCACGACCAGTACGGTTCCCGGCGTCTGAAGCTGTTTCGCGCAGGCCAGGATAACCGCTTCAATATTGTCGTTTTCCAGTTTATATGTATTCATTACCATTTTTTATTTAGTGTTTTTCGGAATCTATTAATCTATACCGGATAGTGATCTGAAAGCAAGCCAGGACAACCGCAATTTTGAGAATTATTTGAGAATGCCGAGAAATGTCATTAAGAAACTATCTCCTGGACTTGCGTTTCAAACTAGTATATCGTTCTTGAAATAATGTTGCATTAATCAATATAATGTGCTATACTATCAGCATCTAAAAAAAGGATGTTGACGATGGCAAAAAGAGCAAGGTTGAATATGAGTGCGGAAGAATTTA